>JGI10211J34971_10003144_pt1 | contig 13292 bp, 8 predicted proteins | sample Etolagsediment_FD_34971 | JGI IMG/M metagenome (IMG submission 34971) | reverse complement strand
TTAACCTCACAATCTCCTGTTGATGTAATTTTAAATCTTTCAGTCGCAGCCGTTCTCATTGCCATTGCGTCAACCGAATGATCGTACTCTAACCAACCTCTATATTGCTCATTACCAGTTAATCCATCAGCAAATGCAATCCGACCACTAGCATTGTTTGCACTGTACATTGTGAGAGATGGCGTGCCTGTGCCTTTACCAAAAGCGTAACTTTGTCCACTGTCTTGGATCTGGTTAAAATTTGATGGATCAATACCAACACCAATTTGAGTATTAAAAATTTGATCTTGAGTAAATGTCTGGGCTACATCGAGCTTTGCCGTGTCAGCATCATAGGCTTGAACTGTAGACCCAATGTCGGATGTTGTTAATGTATCCGCTGGGGCTGGAACTGCCGCGCCAGCAATAGACAAAGTACCATCAACATTAACATCATTGAATGTTGGGTTTCTGCCAAACACACCGCCACGATTTTTAATAGTCATGTCAAATTCCTTATTATGTTGATGTCACAGTTTCCCAAGCACTACCAGTATAGATACAAATTTTGTTTATATCTGTATCAAATATAATTAATCCATCCGCAGGGGTCGGCATAGAATTTTTTTGTGCAGTGGTTAAGATAGGTAAACCAATGCCTTTTGTAGTGCTAATAACTTGAAAGGCTGCTGAAACATTATTCTGCTGTGGGCCATAAACGTCACAGTTTGTTGGTACAATATTTAATGCTCCAGTTTTGCCGGAATTAGTTACATCATTGTTTCCAATAACAGCCTGGGTTGAGGCTGATTCAATATTAATACCGTACCTTGGTTGTTTTGCACCACCACCGTGGCGAATGGTGTTGTTGGTTATGTTTGGATAATCTGATGACTGAGCAAAAATATTATCAGATGTGTTGTCAGTAGTCTGACTGTTTCCAATAATAATATTTGAATCAACTCTAACGTCAGTAGTGTCAAGTAAGTAAACACCAAATTGCCCATTAGCATTAATGTTATTGTTACTTATAACTACATTTTGTATCTCATACGTTAATCCAGTTACAAAAATTCCAGACTCTGTATTGCCAGTTACAATGTTGCCATCAATTGCAAAGTTTGCTGTAGTTTCATTGTTTGGATTTTGAACTATAATTCCATTGACTGTATTTCCAGAACATAAATTTCCAGAAACATCTACATTAGTAACGCTGCTAATATCAATGCCCTGCGAACTATTGCTGTAACAACTATTACTTTCAATAGAGCCTCTAGTCGCATTGCGATATTTAATTCCGCTTTGAGTATTGCTGTAACAATGGTTGCCGATCAAATCAACATACTGAACGGTTCCAGCCCCATAGACCTCAATGCCAACATTGGTATTATTATAAGCATGAACATTTTGAACAATAAAATTGCTGACCTGTGATGGGCTTCCAGAACCGTTGTCTGGATTTGGCTCAATATCAATTCCATCTTGCGGCGCAGTTCCATTGCTGTTTGCATATCGACCACCAATAATCGAGCCTTTTTGACAACCAATAACTGAACAGCCGTTCCGATAATTGTTGTCGGCTGTGCAATTAAATAAATGCACATTTTCACAATCTGGATATGGAGAGTTTAAATCATCATAAACAATAGCAAAACCGTCTGTATACATATCCTTAGATGTTACATTATAAATATAAACATCGGTCGCACCTTGAATACGCATACCAATTCCATTGTAAGACCCAGTATCTACATGAGTAGCACGATCACCAGCCAATGTTCCGTTTTCAATTTTAACATTTTGGACATTGTAAATAAGCAACACATTATATAAATCGCTTGCGTTTGGAATAGCTTTTAATGTTGTGCCATTGTCCATAATAATGTGCGAATTGCTTGGAACATATAAACCGTGTTTTGCTTGACCCGCTTGAATTGTGTGGGCGTTTATCATGTATGTTCCGCTAGGAATATAAACTTTTAATTTTGAAGCAGCAGCAGAATTGAAGCAAGCCTGAATAGCCGCAGTATCATCCGTCACGCCATCACCGATAGCACCAAAGTCTTTGACCGAAACAAACTCTTGCAGCTTGTTCTCGACTGTGCGTGTCTGTGCGCCAGTGCTGCCTTGGTTGTAATTCACATTGCCGCTGTCAGCATCAACAGTATCAATGGCATTACCAATGATAACCTCGATCTGCGAGTTCAGCGGTGGAGCCTCGGTGAATGTCAAGGTAAGGCCAGACATAGAGAAGCTAGACTTTAGCTGGTAAACGCCATCAATGTAGACTTGTGCGTTGTTCTTTGATCCAGCCTCTACAGTGGTCGTGAAGGCTGTCTGAGAGCCATCGCCAGTGAATGTGTTGTTGACAAAGTTAGCACCAACCACTGCGCCAGCAGCGAGGGCTGATGCGCTTTCTACGGCGACATTACCATCAGTGTCAAACTTGAGGATTTTGTCGGCGCGGGTAGCCGCATCAGGAAGAGTCATTGTTGTGAACTCTTCAATGGGGCTTCTTACTGCACGATCAATCTGATCCTCAAGATCAGCATCAATTGCAATCTGCTTATCAAGCTCTACGTTAAGAGATTGAACACTGAATGGGCCAGCAGTAGGGAAGTCAGTAGAACGCTCAATCGTTACATCGCGCACAAGAGCAACAGTAGCTGGACCAGTAACAGACATAGTAATAGTTCCAGTAGTGCCATCACCACCGGATATTGTGTAGTCTGTGTTAAGAGTCTGGAGCGTTGAACCAATGTAAACAAGTACATCTGTTTCATCGAAGAACTCAAAAGGCACAGCAAAGCTAGTCTGTGTTACACCAGCACTTACTGAGTACGAGACTCTTGGGTTGTTATCAGCAATGTTAATAGTCATGGCGCAATCCTACCTTCCAATTTGAAATTGCTCAACTCACAATTAGAACCGTCTTGCAGTAAATGAGTTCGATGCTTCATTCATTAAATCTTTCCATATCCATAGTCTAGCTAATGGGAAGTTTCGCATAATTCTTTTTGATCCTTCGCCGTATTCGCCAGTAACTAACTCTTTTACACCAGTGCCTATTTCAGCACCCCAGCTAGGCCCAGCCCCTAATACGCTAGTCGCTGCATCAACGTAACTTTTTTCTTGTGGAAACTTGGGAGATATTAAACCCATAGAAATATCTGGCCCACCCATAGCCATAGATGTTTCCATTGATCTGTATATAGCATCCGAATAAAGAGCAGCCATACCAGACATATCAAATGATCTAGCAATCTTATCTGATATACTCATCTTATCCATTACCCAGTCAGGATACTTCAACTCCATCCCCAAGTAAGCCAAGCCCATAGATGTAGCCATAGCTACTGCTCTATTTCTAGCAGCACCTGTTGCATAAGATGCAGTAATCTTGTTCATTGCAGCTAATGAATACGAGTAGAACTGGAATGGTAAACCAAGCAAACCATTTTCAATGCGTGAGTATCCACGGAACTTTGGATCTTCCTTATAACCAAATTGTTTTGCAATTCTATGAGGAACATAAGCAACACCATCAGCAATAATTGGTTTGTCAGCCGGAGTGCTTTGAAGAATTGTGTTCATAATTCCACTATTCATTGAACTGCGAAACTCCATACGCAGCGCATTAAACTCATCAGGCCATTTATCTGTATTGGGCAGCCAAAGACCAGACTTATCTGCTTTAGTGTTTTCAATAATGCCATCATCTACAAGCTTATTGAAACCATCAGCTTCTTTTTTTCCGATGCCGTATCTAGCAAGATACTCCATCTCAAACTTAGAAGCTGTGCCTTTAGACAAACGTATTGACATCTGAACTAATGAATGACCGCGAACAATAACATCCATCTTTTTCATAATGTTTGTAAATGGGCCAAGTAAGTTTGCTTGAAAGAAACCCCATTTTACTTTGTTCATATATTTGCTATAGGTTCCTTCTGAGAATGGATTGTTAGTTATGTCATCAATCATTCTTAAATGATTCTCACCCGAAACAGTTTCGTGAACTTCTCCAGCAAGCTTACCTTCCTTAGTAGTCATCCTAAGTCTGTTATCAGACATAACACCATACAATGAACGGAACACATCTCTTAGCTCATGCTCCATCATAATCTTGGCAAAGTCAGGTAACGTAGAAAGCCCAGCGGAACCAAGATAAGTGATTGTTGCAAAGTCGCGCAGCACAGTAGCTACACGCTGATCCCAAGATGTAGGATCACGCAACACGTTGCCAACTACACGATCATATAAATGCAAAAAGTTTTTGCGAACAGCGTTTGTTTGTTTAATTGATTTGCCAGCAGCAAACATATCTTCATCGATCTCAATCAGGAGATCATCAATGCTCTTGCCACCATACATCTTGGCAAACTCATAACGAGGAGCAACACGCTGAGTGTAGGCTCTCATTACAGCAAGCGGATCGTTCTGAATAAAATCAAGAACAAGTCTATTAGGTATGTCTAGCTTACGATGACGAAAGTGCTTTGATACACCAGCACCAAAGAAAGCATTTTCATCAGCGGCGTTATCAAATGTCTTAGATAAACCAAGTATCTCATCAACTGTAGATTTAACACGCCCCTGAACAGACTTGTCATCTGTTGGCAAAGTTCTTTTTACAAACCTTGGCTCACCAGCTTTAACCCTACCTTTAACTGGCTCGTAAATGTCTGGATTGTTTTTGTACCAATCAAAAAGAATCTTTTCAAACTGTGGCCTGTTTGCTCTGATTGCATCTCTGTTCCAGAAACGCGGAAACATTTCCTCACGAAACTGTGGGCCAATGTCTCTATCGTCTTTCATCTTGGCAAGACTAATCTCAAGAGCAGATAACTCTTCTTCTATTTGTTGCGCACGTTCTCGTAAAGCCTTTAGATAAGCGTATTGCCTTTCGGTTCCACCAACTTTTGCTTTGTCAAAGCCAGACTCAACTTCTTTAATCTTTTCATTAAGTGACTCTAAGTCCTTTTCTCTTTTAATCATCTTTGCGCTTAAGCTTTTTTCTGTGCCAATCAAGCCAGTTTCAATAAGACGCTTTTCCCACTTCTTGTAGAAATTACTTAAGAGTTTAATTGACTCAGCTTCTGCTGCACTTGATGCCTCTTCTCCGTTTATATATTTTCTGTTGACCTCTTTCATAAAGGCAGCAAATGATCCATCAAAGTTTGATATGTTAATGTCAACAACAGTAGTCACACCCTTCTTTGTGTGTTGACCAAAGTTATTAAGCATACCCATATACACTTCAAGCCACTCACCATTGCGTGTTGAAGCATACTGATGCACAGATTTAGGTGTGGCAAATCCAACCTTGTTTAAGTTCTGCAACATTGCAGAATCACCAGCCAAAGTTGTTATTTTTTCTTTAATGCTAGAAGGAACATCTCCCTGCAAAATAGATTTCATTGGCGTTGGGATTGCTTTATAAAACCAAGAGTTAGTAAATATATTATCCGCTAAGCCAAAAGGATCTTTTATTGTTCCGTCATTAATACCTTCAACTCTGCGGAACTGCTGCTCACGCTTAACATCTTGCAGCCTTTCAGAATCTCTTACCTTTGCATCGTCTAGGTTTTTAAGCTTACGAACTATTTTTTCAGATTTTTTTAAATCCTTTATTTGATCGTCCAAATATTTAAGCTGTTTAACATCAACCTTTTCTTTTTTTAAAGATTCTTTTTTATCATTAATTTCTTTAATTTTTTCTTTTATTTTTTTAAGAGTTTCTTGACCACCGTCAAATTCATATCTAGCCAAGTGAGTTCCATCATGCCTATTTAACTCTGATTTTGTTTCATCAATGCCCTTAATCAACCCATCAATTGTTTTAGGCAGAGTTGTTCTAAGGCTGTTAAGAACCTCATCTCCTTCTGCACCAAGCTTACGCGCCTCTCTGTCACCAACAAGTGACATATCTTTAGCGGTAAAATTTTCTGTTATGTCAACAAACTCTTTTACCTGTTGATTTGTTTTTTCAATAGCAGCGGCTCGTCTTGATGCTGGGATGCTAAACAAAGTACCAATCATGCCACCAGTAACAAAGGCAGAGCCAACATTCATTGCTGATTCTACTGGTGTAGCCAATGGATCGAATGGTGCGCGAACACCTTCAAGCCCTACTTGCAATGCAGCAACAGAAGTTCCTGTTCTTAGGAACGAGCGACCAAGACCTACGGCTGGGCCACCAAAGGGCAAAGCAACTAGGTTAATAGGATCAAAAATGCCAGCAGCAAACTGCATTGGGATTGATGCTCTGTACAACACTTCGCGTCTTTCTTTATTAGCATCTATCTGTTGCTTAAGTTCAGCCATTTCTTGTGATGACTTTGCTTCATACAAGTGGGACTTATATTCTTCATAACCAGCTATATCATCAAGAGGATTGTATCCAACTTGCTCAATGTCTTGATATTTAAGATTGTTCTTAATAGCATTAAACAAAGGGGCGTACTGATAGCCAAGAGTTGCAGATACAGTCTCACCAAATGTAGGATCTTCTTCTACACTAATTGGCACAAACTCATCTACAGTTCTTGGGATCTGCAATGGCACAGGGCCACCATAGATGTTTAGCATCCCAGTGCTTTTAGGTTCGTTTATAACTTCATCAGCCATTAGTTTTTACCAAATGATCCCTTGAGTGCCTTGATAGATTGCTGCTGTCTTTCTTTCTGTCTTTCTCTTTCTGCAATAATCCTATCTTGTTCTGCAATAAGAGCCTCTCTTTGGGCTTGTATTCTTGCTTCTTGCTGCTCAGAAATAACATCACTTGAAATCATAAATGGGCCGCTTGCATCTTGCAACGGAACCATATCTCCATTGTCATCTCTGTACACACCCATATAAATTACTGTTGACTCAGTGCTTAGTGGCTGTTGTGGCAACGGAACAAGTCTTACATTTTTAATGCGATCTGTTACATCTCTTTGTTTCATTGTTGATGAGAATACAAATCCTTCAAAACCTCTATCGAGTAATTGCCTTTGAACTTCAGAAACAAAGGTAAGTCGATCCTTGTCATCAGGGAACACACGCTTCAATGCATAGAAAGATTTGTTTGGATCGAAGTTAAATGGATCAGCAACAAGATCCTCATCGTCTTCCATATACAATTCATCAAGAAGATTTGTTGTCTCAGTCTTAATGCTTTCAAGATTGTGACCAGTAGCAATCATATGATTGATTAAAGGACGCATATTTCTTATTGCATATATATCATTGCCAATTTTCAGCTCTTCAGAAATAAATCTATCAATTTTTTCATTAGTTGAATCACCTGCATATTCTTTGAAAACATCAGAAGCTCTAATGTTAAAAGCATCCTTATCTTCTAACATTGCTCTTTGACGAGAAAGAATATCTCTTAAGTTGCCGCCTCTAAAGTTACGCATAGCAATTGCAGAACGCATCATTGCATCCTGTTCTTTTGTTATGCCACCATCTATAAGCAATAGGTTTCTTCTTTGACCACTGCTATCAATCATGCTGCTGTAGTTAAGGTAATGATTAAATGTTGTTTCAATAAACTCATCACTAGCTGGCTGATCGCCACTTGTAACAAGACCAATGTTTTGCATTAACCCATCAGGAACCAAGCCCCTATAAAGCATGGCATTGAGTGTTGAGTTGCCCACTGACTGAGGTAAACCAAAGTACTCATTCATGCTTACATCTTTAGGAAGACCAGCATCATCTCTAATTATATTTTGAGCAGCTTCTCTAGACGCAGCGTCTGTATTGAAAACTCTTTGACCATTAATAATTTTCTTAGTTGCGATTTCAAGTTTAGTTGCTTTCTTTACTGAACCTTCTTGCTGAGATAAAGCAACACGCTGACTAGAAACAAAGCGTCCAACAAACTCTCTATCTTCTATAAATGTAGGATCTTCAATAATACTCTTTACCAAAGGCTTTAAAGACTCTGGTAAGTTTTCATTAACAGCTTGGTTATCGATTGAGTTTTCAACTAACAAAGCAATAGAAGCAGTTACTGGCTTTTGTACTTTGTTGCCACTTGCATCAGTATCTTCATAAGTAGATGTTAATGAAAGGCTCTTAGATAATAAGCCAGTCTTCATTCCACGCCGCATAATAGCAATATTAGCGTCAGCTTGATTGCCAGTTTGAACGCCAGCTTCTACAGCATTTCTTTGCTTTTGAGATTCTGATTCAAGCAATACACCAGCATCAGGAGAATCCATCGATGATAGGTTAGAGATGTTTGTTGCCTGACCTCTTGCATCGTTCTCAAGATTGCTGCGCTCAATCTCTTGCTGAATAGCAAAACGTTTTGCAAGCAGATTAGTTCTGGTGCTTGCCATCCAAGCGGCGGCAATGTCTCTAGTTGTTTCTTGGAAACGAGGCTGGACATTCTTAGTTACCTGAGAAAGGTACTCACCCATATCTGCTTCATAACGCTCAACAGCTTGTGGGTGGTTCTGATGTGTAAGTGCAATCTCTGCAGACTTCTCTTTAATTGCAGATTCTACAGACTTTACATACCTGTTCTCAGCTACTTGCTCAAACGCATCTCTGGCAATAGTGCCAAAGTTTTGAGGAACAGAAGGCATGTTAAAGGTTTCAATCTCACCAGTAAGAGGATCGATTGTTCTAAAGTCAGATTGCTTAACGGCTGCGGCAGTTTCCATACCAGTGCGCTTTGCCTGATCCGCTGCGGCTCTGTAGGCAGTTTGAGTTAGTTCATCGGCTGCACGACCAACAGTTTGCCAATACTCTTCCCCTGCTCGACTAGCTCGAACAACGCCAATTGGCTGATTCCTAAATGTTCTCTGCTCTCTAATTACAGCCATGTTACTAACCTACACTTTAACGGTTTCGTACTTATACCAGCCAGAAGCAATAGAGGTTGCTGCTTGAATGTACGATGCCTTTTGCGCCTGACGACCTTCATAAAGACGTTGACGCTGTTGATCTCCAAGTCTTGCTGTCTCAGCGGTAGCCTGATAGTTGCTTCTCTTAACGTCACTGTAAGCAACGTCCTTCTGCTTATCCAAGAAAGCTTTAACTGATCGGTCACTCATGTCACGCCCAGAGAAAGCAAACCAAGCAATGTTGCTTGCTGTTGCTGACTCAAACTGTTCCATGCGATCATTCTCACGCTGGATTGCCTCAAGAGCTACTTGCTTCTTTTGCTTCTCAAGTTGTGCTGCATCAAATGCTGCAGCTTGCCTTGCAGCCCTGCCGCCTTGAATTGCTGAGTAAGCGGAAAGACCAGCACTGATTGCCATTAATACTTGAAATGCCATTAGAATATTACCTCCGCTACCAAGCCATTAACTTGCATCTTTAATGGCGCAGATTGACTAATTGTGACTACTGGATCCTTGGAATACCCAAGTAGTCTAAATTCTTTTTTGCCAGTAACAGGCGTTCTGCTAAGGCTAAAGTCATCAGTTACCTGATAGATTAGCAAGCGTGTATTGTTTACCGACACAGACAATGTATCATACAAGTCAAGCGTTACCTTATTGACGCTGCGAGGCTCGCCAGTAATAGGGCCGTTGGCAGCGTTGGCATCAATAGGCAATGTGATTGCTTCGATGTCAAACTTGTATCCAACCTCTACATTAGATGCAGTGAGTTCTGAAACGGATGATATATCAACTTGCCCACCAGCTACAGTAAATTCTCCATAGTAGTCATCGCCATCAACAACAGCAACAACAGCACCATTGTTAAACTGTGACGAAACTGTGGCAACACCAGAGGTAAAGCTAAACTCTCCAGAAAAATCTAGGTTAGCATTGTCAGTCAGTTCCATAAGAATGTACTTGTCAGTACCATCGCCTAGATCATATTTACCTACAGCAAACACCCTTTCATCTACTGTGCAGATAGAGTGGAACTCACCATTGGTTGTGATCTCAGACCAGCCAGCTTTCTTGTTTACACGATCACTGTAAAGAACAGATATAGTTCCATCATTGTTTACAAAGAACGCATAGGACTCTGGGCGATTCAAAGCCCCTTGAGCAATAGACAATTGCTTTGGAACTTTAATTAGATGAGAAGACAGAACAGACAATGCACCAGATACATAAGCACCTTCTGAGTCATCGTAAACATACTCACGCACTACATTGCCATTACGCTGCACATAGATTGTTGATCCATCAAACGGCTTTGGCTGCACATAAGATGCGCCATATGGAGTCTGTGATTTAATCTGTGCATTGGTAGGGGTAATAGCACTGGTAGTCAAAGATGGAATATAAAACTCAGATGTTGAGGTAAACAACTGCAAGTCTCTGTTAGATACAATGTGGCGAATAGAGTTGATCTCGCCTACAGTTGCAGTCAAGTCGAGAGCATCATTGTCAGCACCATCGCCAACATCCCAGTTAAAGAACTGACCAATCTTAGTTGCCCAAATACCATTAGGCTTAGAGCTTGTACCAGCGGCCCATAGGCGATTCTCGTGGAAACAGATTGCCGTTGGAAAGCCACGGATGCTGCTCCACGCTTGCTCATCCCAAGAGATAGTTGGTGCATGTGTTTCAATCTTTGGAGTGCCGCCGCCATCTACTGATTCGGTTGCGTTAGCACCAGCAACAAATACATATCTGTTCTCATCAAGAACATCTGCAATAGTCCTAGCACCATTCAATTGGTTCTTGCTAATGCCACCAACAGTACCAGCATGATCGACAACAATAGCATCACCAATGTTTAATCCATGAGCAACCTGTGTTACTTCAACATCAGCAATACCTTCTGTAGTTTTAAAAGCATTGAAGTCCAGATGAACCTCAAGCTTATCTTTAATTGTTCCAACTGCTGTTGTTGCATTGGTGTAAGCAGTGATTTCAATCTCATTACCTTGATACCTAATAACCTTTCCAACGTGATCTGACGTAAAGTAATCAGCACTGGTTGTCAGAATTGCACCAGTTCCTGTTGTCTTGTCTACATCAAGAGTCATGCCAAGTGGCTGGAATGGATAGTAGGGCTGATAAATAATATCGTCATTAGCATCCACATCAAATACATATGGACGCACTTCAAATGTAGTTAAGCTTGTTCTTGTTAGTAGTAAGAAAGCAAAAGAACTGTGAGCGATAAACATAACATCGCCAGCTTGTACAAAGCTAATCTCTTGTAGGATGCTGTCAGTAATTGGCAAGGTAACAGCATCTGTATCCTGAGTGATTGTAGCAGTTAGAGATACAACGCCTGTGTTTGGATCAATAATAAACACACGGATCTTCTGATGCTCAAAAGATACAATGTATCTCTCATCATCTGAAAAGACAAACGGCTCAATCCTAATTTGCTGCGTCTTACTTGTGTCTATGGTTGTGTCAAACTCATAGATCTTCTGCGATCCAAAGCGTTTCTTCAGACCGCCTTCTGATTTAATCAGGAGATTGGTTATCTTCTTTGCCGCATTGTTATACACGCTCAAGTCTGTTCTTGAGAGCATAGATGGGCTGAGTTCACCAAACTGAAAGTTAGTAAGAGGCACACGGATCTTAGTTGGCATTAGCTGCGCCTTTCAGAAATGAACCTCGAAGTAGTAAGCTTTCTTGTTGTCTGCTGTTGTGCATCTAAGTTTCTAGCTTTTGCCATAGCACGTTGCGCTTGGTTTTCCATAATGTTTGCAAGATTTGCATCCCTTGCAATAGATGAAGCAAAGATTGTTGCTAGTGCATATTCAACAGCGATAACAAAATATGAAGGCCAGTTCTCTTCACCAGCCCTAAAGGAATAGTCTGCAATAACTACATCAGATGTAGATGTATCTGCGTATACTTTGTCGCCATAGATTTGATATTCAATTGGCAAGTCTGTAACTGTAATAGCGTGTACCATCAGATTGTCTGAGGGTAGCTGATAGGCATAATTGTACCTACCTGTAGGCGCGGCTGTAAGCCTGTTAAGCACAGCCTGATTTGTGGCAAACCGCCAGCGTGTGTTGACAAGAGATGCTCTTGCAACATCCTCATACATATTTACAGAGACAAGAGCCTCTGTAGTGCCTTCACTAAATGAAGTAATCGGGTCTGCACCAATAAGAATTAATGCCTTGGCACAAATATCAATTGGTGAGTTGGATGCAATGCTGGTTACTGCCATGAAAGTTGAGGGGGCCGAAGCCCCCTCCCCCTATTAGTCGGAGTCAGTATTGGTGATAGCAACACCATTAACAATATCGATTGTAGTGCCATCATTCTCATTGCAATATGCATGAGAAATTACTGGTGTTCCACCAGTTGCTGTTACGCAGATGATTACATCGTTCTTGTTAATCATGTTGATTGCAGGAAGAAAGTAATCTTCTACCTGTACAGCGGATTGTGCCTCAGTAGTTGTGTAATACCACAACGCACGACCTGAACCACCGCCAATACGAACTAGGTTTGCTGCATCAAAAGCCATTGTTCAGTCTCCTAGTTGTTGTCAAGAAGTTCATAGACACCGTTGTCGTCAATAACAACAGCACCCATAGACATCATTGAGGTTGCAAGGTGAGAGACTTTCTCGGCTACATAGTTCAGCTCAGTTGTAACGTCTGCGCCAATACCAAGACCTACAGCAGAAGTGTGGTAGGCCATGTTCTTGCCAGCAGTTACAGCAGAAGTTGAGAAGATCTTGAAGCCCAAGAACTCTTTCATTGTCATGCCGCCCGCAAATGGGAGGTTTTGCTCACCAACAAAGTCGCTAGAAGCAAACTCGTTGATTGCAAACAAATCAGCATAACCCTTTGGATGCATCGCAATGTAACGACCGCCATCCTCAGGAACATCGGCAGAACCAAATGTCTCAAACACAGACAGAAGCTGAGTCTTGCCAACAGCAGAACCAGCAGAACCTAACTGAGTTGCGTTAGCACCAGCGTCCATTGCTGTGTAAAGGATGTCGTCAGTTTTACGACCAAGTGCTGCAGCAGCAGACTTAGCGACAGCTTGACGCTCATCGATGTTGGTCTTCAACTCATCTAGCTTGTCGATGTACTCGGCTGCATAGAAGTCAGCCATTGTTGTTTCGACATTGGTGTGAGCCAGTTCCATTGGAGTAACGTTGCCGTTACGAGATTTTGTTGAAGCAGAGCCAGTTCCGATTTTCTGGAAACGTACAGTGTTACCATTTACATTGCTTACTGAACGAACAGTGTTCCGCAACTTGGAACCCATACGCTGATAAGCCATATGAACTTCGGACTCGAACTGCTTAATAAAGGCTTGGTCAATTGTATTAGCCATTTTAAGCTTTCCTTATCAAAGAGAGTTACTATTGTCGCGGTTATCTGTTCAACATCCTCAACGCGATTGTCCTAG
>JGI10211J34971_10003143_pt1 | contig 13294 bp, 9 predicted proteins | sample Etolagsediment_FD_34971 | JGI IMG/M metagenome (IMG submission 34971) | reverse complement strand
GGCCGAGCCGTGCTTTTGGAGGAGCAACGAGAGTAGTGAATACAGCCGTATGCCCCGGCTATGGGTAGTTGCCCTGAGTTCCAATTTACACTAGCAATACCCCCTGGATACGACGCCGAGTCACCCCCTCTGCAAATGACACCCTGACTCACCGGTCTGTCCTCTCAAGTTCCGTCATCTAATTCTTCGCACGGCGACACACTGTGGTAGACTCTTTGTATGATGGGAATGCCATGTGGGCTCGGTCGCAGCATTTCAGGAGTAACAGGGTGAGAAACGGCATAGTGTATTTCGCGTGTGCTGTTATCGCCCAGTATTGAACAAGAAAAGATGCTACACTCTGGGTTCTACGTCAATAAGTGTGAAACTCTGACCTCACAGCCAAAGGTGACTTGGCAGCGTGGGTGTGATATATTGTATATGGTTTGGCGGAAACAGATTCGCCGACGACAGGCTGGCATCGGGAAACAGTAGGACGACAAGCCCGTCTTATTGGTGATACAGAAAAGCCTAAGGCTGTGCCATTTCGGACGTAAAACATGGGCCGCTAGCTCAATGGGAGAGCAACTGACTCTTAATCAGTGGGTTACAGGTTCGAGTCCTGTGCGGCCTACCAGTATACCCCCACAGCCCTGAACAAGGGCTGTTTTTATGAGGTTGGTGTTAGGTCGGTGGGGGATATCCTCAAAGTCAGATAACCTCGATTGTGTAGTATCGCAGCTATGGAAATTGCGCTTTATCGACATGCCTCACTGCCTTTGCCATAATGTTACGAATATGTAAGGTGGGTGTGTTAACCGGGTGGTACGGTTCGTAAAATATTTTCAAGATAGTAGTGGCTACTGACATCCGCAACAACGCCCCCGGCCATATTGCCTCTGCGCGATGAAAACATAGTGCGATGTAAATTGGCTGGTTCTGAAAAACATGTAGGTTAATGCAGGAACTGGTAGGTCTGGGCATCTTGACGAACCGTGGTCATGTATAAATAATTGTACCTGCTCAGAATGCGAGCGTTGGTACGCGTAGCGCCGAGCAATTAAGCAGCAGTGTACAAGGGGGCAATGTCGGTATAGTTGATGCCGACATCCGGTATAGGCTCACTGAAGGAATGGTATAGGTAGTACCGAGGAGCAGACGAAGCGTAGTAGCAAATAAGACGCCCTAAACCGATAAGGGCAAACTACGGGAAACCGTAGGACGCAAAGCCATGGGTCTAATATCGACGTAAGTCGGTAATGATCGCCAGGCTGCCGAAGGAGGGAAGAATATGAGCTTCACCCATTTTTAGGCCTTTCTCTATCGAGAAGGGCCTTTCTATGTCTTCACATCACCCCTACGTAATCGGCATCGGTTGCCTTCAACCACTCTTATCCCCGATTTCAGCCGATGAGAACCTGACAGTCCAGGTTTGTCAAGTTATCGCTTGCCATAGTGAGGACTTTCCAAAGGTCTGAAAGGAGGTGGTACCTTCAACAACGAGCCATGAGTATTCAGTGACGGTTGCCCGATTGCCAGAGAAAAAACGTCGAAGGAGGTAAGAAGTGAAACGAATTTCCATAGCAGCGGTGCTGGTCCTGATGCTGGCTGTAGCGGTCATCGGGACCTCAACGGTTCTGGCAGCCAAGCCGCAAAACGTCATCGACAAGAGCAACGGGTTTCCCAGCGGGCCGCATTTCAACCTCAACATTCACGGGAAAAAGGACGGCTATACCTGTAATTCGACCGTGGGCGGGGGCTCGGTGTTCGTCAGTCAATACGGTACATCCACGATCCAGTACGTGTCGAACAAGAAGGCGTCTCTGACGGAACTGATGGTACTCGATCCGTGCGCCGAGTCTTTTGATGGCGACCCAATCAAAGTCCAGTTGCCAAGCGAAGGAGAGGGCTACTACGTCTTTGCACGGATTTTAGCAAAACCAAACAATGGCTCCAATGGCGGCGAGAGCTCTGTGGTGTTGTACCCCAACCCGGTACTGCAGGCCTGCAATGACGATCCAGCAAACCCTGACCCCAATTTCGGGAACTATACCGATTGCTCCGATGCTCTATTGGCGTTAGGCCTGGTTACCAGTAGAGGTGTATACGAGGCGACGGAAGCGGGGTTTGTCAGGTTTGACCCGAACACGGACGAAAAAGGAAAAGGGAAGTCGAAGGCCCAAGATATAACAGGTCTATTCATGTGGACCGGTTACGTTTTCGATGCCAGCCTTGATATCAACGGGGATGGAGTCATCGATGAAAACGATCTTGATACCAACGGGAATGGCGTCATAGATGAGGGCGATGAGGGGTACGCATACGATGTAAATGGGAATGGTATCATCGACCCCGATGAGATGGAGGCCTGGGTGGCCGACCAGGTAGAGGCGGGGAATGCCACCTTCTATGACAATGTGTGGGTGTTCAATATCGCCGACCTGGTAGTTCAGGAACAGGACATTGTAAACAATGGTACAAAGCTGCTGCAGGTGAGGTTCTATCCGGTGGTAACAACCGAGTTCACCCGATAGCAGAGAACCATTCTATTGATGTCGCTGGAGAGGTTCTTCATAGGTCAGGTGTTCAGGTAACGCGAGGGGTGAAAGCGCAGGAGGGGAGGCCGGGAAGCCCCGGCCTCCCCTAATAATATCGCCACCACCAACCAAGCATCCCATGATTTGACGCTTACCTTTTGCCAATATGGTGGGAAAGGGCGGCCTTCCTGAGCCAGCCTCGGCTCCGGCGGCCACGTCGCGTCGAGAATCGATTAGATTTCATTCATCCCGCCCTCCACTTGACAGTTAGTTTGAAATTTGTTTAACTTGTGCGAACGGATGCTACTCACCTGTAAACTCGGCATTACAAGGTCGATAACCCTTAATCAGTGGATTACAGGTTCGAGTCCTGTGCGGCCTACCAATGGGGGAGTGTCGGAACTGGTAGACGAGCATGATTTAGGATCATGTGCCTAATGGCGTGGGGGTTCGAGTCCCCCCTTCCCCATGGGAAGAGCTATTTGAGGTGCTGAGGAGGCTTTATAGTAATACCGGTTCAGGCTGGGGGCCTGAGGTCGCTAGACCGATGGGGGGCCTCGAGCAGCGTATAAGAGGAGGGACCGGATGGATAATGATGAGCTGAAAAATGATCTTTCCATTCAGCGAATGGATGTAATCTTCTTTATGATGGGTGTGGTGGGTGCCATCATGGCACTTGGTTCGGCGCTGTCGCCACTATTCGTTGCCCATTTCTTTCCAGCACTGACTATTCTGATTTGCGTCATGGTGTTCTTCTTGTGGCGTGGCGCGGGCAAGGCTGTTAAGATGACGTTGGCCATCGTCTGTTTGCTTCTGTGCCCTTGGTTGGTGGCTAACGCGGTGACGCAGATTTACATACCTCCAATCCGAGATGTGGATTTGTCGGTGGTAGTGGAGGGTGATTGGAGTGTCCTGATCCCCCACTTTATGATAGGGTCAACTCTATTGCTGGGCGCAGTAGGAGGGCTTCTTATCTTTATTGGCTCCATTTTTGGGATTGTGAGTGCTGCTAAGGGATAGGGATTTTCAGTACTATTTTGGTTTGACGTTAGTAAGAGCCTCTCGGAGTTCAAGCCGGGAGGCTTTTTTCTATCCTCCTTGAGGTTAGCCTTAGGCTATGCTACGATGATTATGCTATGGAGCAAAGCCATATCAGGAACTTCTGCATCGTCGCCCATATCGACCACGGCAAGTCCACGCTGGCTGACCGACTCCTTGAGCTTACCGGTACCATAGGCGAGAGGGAAATGCGAGAGCAGTTCCTTGACCAGATGGAGCTGGAGCGAGAGCGAGGGATCACTATTAAGGCATCGGCGGTGAGAATGACCTATAGCGCCTCTGATGGTGAAACGTATCAGCTAAATCTCATCGACACGCCGGGCCATGTCGATTTCACCTATGAGGTCTCGAGAAGCCTTGTTGCCTGTGAAGGGGCTATCCTGGTGGTCGATGCCTCACAGGGGATTGAAGCACAAACCCTGGCAAATGTTTATATCGCGTTAGAGCACAATCTGGTACTCATCCCTATAGTCAATAAGATCGACCTATCCATTGCACAGCCTGAGAAGGTGGCCAAGGAGCTGGAAAGCATTACTGGTTTTTCCCCTGAAGAGGTTATCTTTGCCTCAGCCAAGGAAGGGATCGGGACTAAGGAAATCCTAGAGGCAATTATCCAGAGAATTCCTCCGCCGAAAGGGAATACTCAGGATGCGCTGCGGGCGCTAATCTTCGACTCGAAGTATGATTCTTATAGGGGAGTGATCGCTTACCTGAGGGTGGTCGATGGGGCGGTTAGCAAAGATAGGCGCCTCAGGCTGATGTCCTCGAGGAAGCCTTTTGAGGCATTGGAGGTCGGTGTATTCAAGCCCTGGCTAACACCGGTGGAAACTCTGGGCGTCGGCGAAGTTGGGTATATAGCAACGGGACTTAAGAACGTTGGGGAGTGCCGGGTTGGCGATACTATCACCTTGGAGCAAAATGCGGTGGTGGAGCCTCTTCCTGGTTATCGCCCGGCCAAACCTATGGTTTTTGCTGGTCTCTATCCTCTGGAGGGGGATGATTACCCTTTGTTGCGCGATGCACTGGAGAAGCTTAACCTTAACGATGCCTCTCTGATCTATGAACCTGAGACCAGTGCCGCCCTGGGCTTCGGATTCCGCTGTGGGTTCTTGGGTACGCTTCACATGGATATTGTTGGAGAACGGCTGAGAAGAGAATATGGATTTGAGCTTCTGACCACTGCTCCCAGTGTCGCCTACCAGGTTACCACAGCCAAAGGCTGGGAGTTCACTGTGGATAATCCCTCAAAGCTGCCATCAATGGGCGAGGTTAAAGAGATCAGAGAGCCCTGGATGGCGGTCAGCATCATCACACCCAGTAGATACATTGGCACGGTGATGGAATTGTTGAGGGAGCGGAGGGGGGAGTACAAGGAGATGCAATATTTTCAGCGGGAAGCGCAGCAATCTTTGGAGTCCAGCTCTGATCAGCGAGTACTCCTTCAATACGAGATGCCATTAGCCGAGGTAATTGTCGATTTCTACGACCAGCTCAAGTCTCGCACTCAGGGCTATGCCTCAATGGACTACGCCTTCTCCTCCTACCGCCCTGCTCGGCTGGTGAAGCTGGATATCTTGGTCAATAAACAGCCTGTCGATGTCCTTTCCTTTATTGTCCCTGCGGATAATGCCTATCGGCAGGGGAGGGCCTTGGTAGAGAAATTAAAGCGACTTATCCCCAGACAGCTCTTCGATGTCGCCGTTCAGGCAGCGGTTGGAAATCGGGTAATCGCTAAGGAAACTATTAGAGCGTTACGCAAGGATGTGACCGCCAAGTGCTATGGGGGCGATGTCACCAGGAAGCGCAAGCTTCTGGAGAAGCAGGCTGCGGGCAAGAAACGAATGAAGAAGATGGGAAGAGTGGAGATACCTCCAGAGGCTTTTATGGATGTTCTGAAGCTGGAAAAGTAGCGCAAGGCTGAAGAGGGTGTCCAAAAAACTAAAAAATAGGGTGGCCTAGAGCANNTGCTCTAGGCGTGGTTGGAGCGGATGCTCCAACCTACCCACGGTTTTCAGATAGGCGCTGAAGGGTTGCACTACATTGATAGTATACTCAAAGGTTGGCAATCAACCTCTTTAGATACTCCTTGAAGTCGGCACCCATTTCGGGATGTTTAACGGCGAGAGCCACCGAGGCCTTTAGAAGACTTAGTGGCTTGCCGGCATCGTAATAAGTCCCCTCGAACTCATAGCCATGTACCGACTGTTGCTTAATTAATAGCGCTAAGCCGTCGGTGAGCTGGATCTCGCCCCCTTTGCCCGGTGGGGTGACTTCTAGCGCCTGGAAGATCTCAGGAGTTAGAATATAGCGCCCCAATATTGCCAGGTCTGAGGGGGCATTTTGAGGGCCGGGTTTTTCGACAACGTCCAGGATCTGGCATACCTTGTCCTCTGTTTTCTTTGGTTTGACAATGCCGTATCTTCTGGTTCCTTCCTCGTCCACCCGCCATAGTGAGATCACACTTCCTCCATAACGGCGGTGTACCTCAATCATCTGCTTGATGACGGGCACATCAGCATCGAAGATGTCATCGGGCAAAAGAACAGCAAACGGCTCATCTCCCACGATTTCCCTGGCGGTGAGAATGGCATCCCCCAGTCCAAGCTGCTCCTTTTGCCTGACGTAATATATCTTAGCCAGCCCGGCGACGCGTCGCACCTCCTCCAGTAGCCTCTCCTCTCCTTTTTGTTCCAAGGTTTGTTCCAACTCCACGGATCGGTCGAAGTGATCTTGTATAGCGCTTTTTGCCGAGGAGATTACTATAATGATTTGCTCAATGCCCGATGAGATAGCCTCCTCAACAATGTATTGAATTAAAGGCTTATCCAACAGGGGGAGCATCTCCTTAGGGATGGCCTTGGTTGCCGGCAGGAACCTTGTTCCCCAACCTGCCGCCGGAATTACAGCTTTACGAATTTCCATTATGGTTTGCCCATTCTACACGAAGCCTCCCGCCATAGGCAAGCTCTCTCAGGCTTGACAGGGTATGACTAGGTCGAATAGCATTAAGGTGAGGTCGTGCTAGGTGGGGAGCTAGCGGTGCCCTGTACCCGCAATCCGCTATAGCGGGGCTGAATTCCTGCTCGAGGTCTTGAGCTTTTTGGGACTGTCTCTGTTGAGCGGTGTTGAAGGCTGGGTCCTGCGCGGCAGAGCNCTATGAACCCCGTCAGNTCCGGGAGGAAGCAGCGGTAAATAGTAGCTTCTGGGTGCCGCAGGTTTGCCTGGCTGGAGTTGGTTGATGGGGGCAAGCCAGGGGGCGGGGTCGACAGCAGGTGCACGACCTTATATTTATGGGTGTAGAGTTGCTTGTTAGTCGGACCAGGAAAGCACTGCGGCGTCTAGACCTTCATGCCAAGAAGGGACTGGGGCAGCACTTTCTTGTCGATGAGAAAGCGCTCGGTTTCATAGTCTCAGCGGCGGAGCTAACCTCTAACGATACCGTGATTGAGGTAGGGCCTGGCCTGGGAATATTGACCGAGGAGCTGGCGAAGAGAGCAGGACGTATTATCGCCATCGAGGTCGATTCCAGGTTGGCCTCTGCTCTGAAGGAGACATTAGCCTCTTGTCCCAATGTGACCGTTGTTAATAAGGATGTATTGGAGACAGATGCAGCAGAGCTGCTAGAATTGGTAGGGGGTGGTGTTGACACCTCATACAAGGTGGTGGCCAACCTCCCCTACTATATTGGCTCAGCCGTGCTGCGCCGCTTTATGGAGGCATCAATTAAGCCTTGCCTTATGGTGGTCACAGTGCAAAAGGAGGTGGCTCAGCAAATGGCGGCCCAGCCTGGCAAGATGAGCCTCTTAAGTGTCGGGGTGCAATTCTATGGCAAGCCTGCTATTGTGGACTATATACCTGCGTCAGGCTTCTATCCCCAGCCAAAGGTGGACTCTGCTATTGTTCGCATTGATCTCTATGACCGGCCTGCGGTGCAGGTCGAGGATGAAACAGAGTTTTTTAAGGTAGTTCGTGGTGGTTTTTCAGCGCCTCGCAAACAGCTCCATAATTCCCTCGCTCAAGGTCTTGAGATGTCGTCGAGGGATGCCGCGTCTTTGCTTGAGCGAGCTGGCATATGCCAGAAGCGACGCCCTGAGACGCTGAGTCTTGACGAGTGGGCCCGAGTTTACCGGATGTATACCGAGGAGCGATGCTAGCTGTTTCCGCCTATGCAAAGATCAACCTGACTCTTGAGGTCATGGGTATTTATTCCGATGGCTACCACGAGGTTGCCACCGTCCTCCAGGAAATCGACCTCAAAGATACCCTCTTTTTTGAGGAGCACCAGGACATAAGGCTGAAGTCGAGCGAGAATCTGGTGCTAAAGGCAGCGAGGCTGCTTCAAGATGCTTACAAATGTAACAAGGGGGCGTTGATATCTATCGAAAAGGGCATTCCTGTAGCTGCAGGGCTGGGTGGTAGCTCCAGCGATGCCGCCGCCACGCTGCGAGGCCTCAACGAGCTCTGGGGGTTGGACCTTTCTCTCTCTGAGTTGATTGGAGTTGCATCAAGGGTTAGTGCTGACACAGCCTTCTTTCTCTGTGGAGGCACTGCTCTTGGGGAGGGGCGCGGCGAGCGGATCACACCACTACCTCCCTTCGTCCCTTCATGGGTGGTGCTATTCAGGCCTCCGGTTTCCGTTCCGCCGAATAAAACAGGGAGCCTCTACGCTTCTCTAAATCCGTCTCACTTTACCGGTGGGCAATTTTCTAAAAAGATAGTCGGCCTCCTTCGCCAGGAGGGTGATGTATGTCACACATACCTTTTCAACGTCTTTGAGAAAGTTGCCTTTACCGCCTTTCCAGGGCTGGAGGGATATTGGCGGCGATTTTCTGACCTGGGCGCTGGCAATATTCACCTCGCAGGCTCAGGGCCAACGCTTTTCACCCTAGCGGGTGATAGATCTCAGGGGGATGCACTATATCGTTCACTTAAGAAGGAGGGGCTGGAAGCCTATCTTGTTCAGACGAAAGCGAAACACTGAAGAAGGTTTGGAACCGGATGACGCTGCTGAATCTCGGCCGCCAGGACGTGTGAAGAGATGGGTCCTGCTCGCCATCCTCATCGCTGTATCTCTAGCAATTGGGGTTAGCATCTATGTCTTCGCTCCCCAGTTTAGCGGCGGTTTGGAACACTATGGCTATCTGGGCGCCTTTTTGCTGACATTAATCTGCAGCGCTACTATTCTCTTCCCAACGCCTGGTTTCATTGTCATATTTGCCATGGTGGTAAATCCTGTATTTAGCTGGCCATTGGTGGCATTGGCAGCAGCCGTAGGGGGAGGACTGGGGGAATCCACAGCGTATTTTGCTGGTTATGGGGGGAACGTAATCATAGCCCCAGAGAAGTCGAAGAGATATAAGAGGGCAACGGAGTGGACGAGACACTATGGTGGTGTTGGCATATTTCTCTTTTCCCTGGCGCCATTCCTTCCGTTTGACCTTGCTGGCCTCGCTGCCGGGGCAATGAGATACTCCTTCTGGAAGTTCCTTACAGCGACGCTTGCTGGACGTTTAATAAGGTCTTTTACAGAATGTTACTTAGTATATTTAGGATGGGGGCTATGGTCCGGCGTGCTCGAATTTCTTAGTACTCTGGCTTGGTGGGTCTGGGTTATCGTTGCCCTTTGCGTTGTGGCTATTATTGGGGGCATCATTGTGGCTATATTATGGTGGAGAAAGCGGGCGAGAGCATGACGGAACATAGCGACCCTGCGTTAAGAGTAGAGGGATGGTTCTGAAAATGATTGTGGACATGCATGTACATACCGCTAGAGGGGGATATGATAGCTCGCTCACTGTTCCTCAGTTGATTGAAGAGGCGGACATGAAGGGAATCGGGGGAGTGTGCCTTACAGAACACATGCATTTTTGGAGCAGGAAGGAACTCGATGGTTTTGGCTCAAATCACGGTGTTGTCCTCATTGGCGCCATAGAGGTAGAGACCGATATGGGGCATATCCTTGCTTTTGGCTTGGATCGATATATCTCAGGGATTCATAGGCTGAGGGAGTTACGCCGCGTTATCGATGAGGTGGGTGGCTTTCTTATTGCGGCGCATCCATTCCGCATGTTCTTCCACCTGGAAGACTTTAACGTTAAACCAAAGCGCAGTGAGTCCCAGGCTTTTGCGGATGCCTTAGACCTCCCTGTCCTCGGTTTGGTTGATGCGATCGAGGTGCTCAATGGTGGTTGCACACAGCGTGAGAACCTCCTTGCTCTGGAGGTGGCAAAAAAGCTGGGTATAATGGGCACTGGTGGAAGCGATGCCCACTCTGACCGTGGTATAGGGTTATTTGCCACGGTTTTTGAGCAGGAGATAAGGAGCGAGAGCGACCTCATTACTGAACTCAAGGCGGGTCGTTTTTACCCTGTTGGAAGGCTTCCAGGTGGGGAGATCGTTCGCTATGACAACGAAGACGCTCCTGGACAACTTTAATGAACAAGACCTATATTTCCCTTGACCTGGAGACCACAGGGCTTGACCCGCGAAGCGACGAGATCATTGAGATAGGCGCAGTCAAGTTTCAAGATGACAAGGTTCTCGAAACTTTTCATGCCTTGGCGAAGCCCCTTCAGCCGCTGCCCTATCGTATCCAGATACTTACAGGGATCACCTCTCAGGAGGTGGATGCTGCTCCCCCACTAGCTGTTGCTCTCGGCGATCTGGTCTCCTTCATCGGGGATCATCCCATTGTCGGGCAAAGCATATCCTTTGATCTAGGCTTTCTCTCCGAGAATGGAGTTAGCCTGATTAACCCAACTCATGATACATTTGAGCTGGCTATCATCCTGTTACCCACGCTTTCTGACTACAGCCTATCCGCCATAGCAGAGGAGTTGGGCATCTTCCATTCCATTCAACACCGTGCCCTTGCGGATGCCATTATGGCCAAGGATGTATTTTTGGCACTCCTTGATAAAGCCTACTCTTTAGACATGTCTATCCTTGCTGAGATCGATCGGCTGGCAAGGGGCACAGACTGGTCGCCGGCTCGCCTTTTTCACCAAATAGTAGAGGAAAGTTTAGGTGATGTCTTCTCTCAGGTAGGTGAACTGAGTATCGGCATCCCTGATAAAGAGCGGGAAGAGCGGCTGACACCCGTATCACCTAGGAAACCCCTGGATTCAGAGAAGCTATCTGAGATGCTGAGCCCTGATGGACCGATGGCAGGGGCCTTCCCCGGCTTTGAACATCGCCCGGAGCAGATAGAGATGATGAGAGCAGTGACTTGTGCCCTGAATCAAGGTGAACACTTTATCGTAGAGGCAGGCACTGGTACGGGGAAGTCCATCGCCTATCTCTTGCCAGCCACCTTTTTCGCCCTGGAAAATGGTGTTCCAGTGGTCATCTCCACCAACACCATCAACCTTCAGGAGCAATTGGTGAACAAGGATATCCCAGATTTGATAAAGGCGCTGGAACAAGAATCCTTACCCGCTCTGCGTCATGTTCAGCTCAAAGGGCGAAATAACTACCTTTGTCTGAGACGCTGGACTTCGTTGCGGCGAAGCCAACCTCTCCCTCTGGAGGAGGTCAGACTCCTGGTGCGCACACTGGTTTGGATTGCATCAACCATGAGCGGTGATCGGGCGGAACTCAACCTNAGGGGAGAAGAGCTCTACATTTGGAACAGGGTGTGCGCTCAATCGGAGAATTGTCTCGGCGCTCAATGCCCCTACCAAAGGCAGGGCAAATGCTTTCTCTATCAGGCAAGGCGAAAGGCGGAGAACGCTCATCTTATCGTTGTTAACCACGCTCTACTATTGTCTGAAATAGGGCCGTCAGGTCGGGGCAAGGTCTTACCTGATTATGGCTATCTCATCATTGATGAGGCTCATCATCTTGAGGAGGAAGCCACAGAGCAGTGGGGATTTGAGGTCGGGGGGCGCCATCTCGAGGGTTATCTAAATCGCTTAAGTGAAATGGTGGCTGAAGAACGCTACACCGGGTTTCTTTTTGAGCTTGGCAGCCACTTTAGAGGGAGCTCTCTTTCCCCTTCTGCTCAAAGAGACATAGAGAAGCTGGCTGATGATATGAAAACCGTCGTGGAAGCTTGCCGCGAGCGCATTCTGACGTTCTTCAATGTGCTCTGGCATTTCCTGGAGGCTCATACCGAGGAGCAAGGAGGGTATGAGCGTCGACTGCGTCTCACCAAGGCGGTTCGAAGCCAGCCTGGATGGGATGATGTAGAGTTCGCCTGGGAGAATCTGGGCTTGGCACTGGGGGACATCGAGTTAGGATTGAATCGCCTGTATAACATGCTCGAGCCTTTGGCAGATGCCAAAGTTCTAGACTATGAAGACCTTATGATGGAGCTTTCATNNTTGGTATACCGCGTTGGGGAATTAAGACANCAGATAAACTCCACAGTTTCTCAGCAAGAAGAAGGAANGATATACTGGGCTTCGCTAAGGGAGAGGGGTAATAGCCTCACTTTGTATGCTGCCCCCCTTCATGTNGGGAGAGTCCTGGAGGATAACCTCTTTTCTAAAAAGGAATGTGTGGTGCTGACCAGTGCCACATTAAGCACAGAAGACAACTTCGAGTATATCAAGGAACGGCTGGGTTTGACGGAGGCTAGCGAACTTCTTGTGGGTTCGTCCTTCGATTATATGGGCTCAGCGATGATTTATATTCCTGAGGACATCCCTGAGCCAGGTCAGATGGGCTACCAAAAAGCGGTAGAGCAGGTCTTGATTGACATATGTCGTGTCACCGGGGGAAGGGCCCTAGCTCTCTTCACCTCTCACTCGGCGCTACGGGCGAGCTACGAAGCGATTCGCACTCCACTCCAGGGGGAGAGTATTCTTGTTTTAGGGCAGGGGATAGATGGTTCGTCAAAGAGGCTTCTCGAAACCTTCAAAACCAATCTTCGAACCGTTTTGCTGGGCACAGCGAGCTTCTGGGAGGGCATCGATGTGGTAGGTGAGGCGCTGAGCGTTCTTATTATGGCGAGACTTCCCTTCAGTGTTCCCACTGACCCGGTTTTCGCAGCACGGGCAGAGCTTTTCGAGGAACCATTCAAAGAGTATGCAATTCCCCAGGCCGCCTTAAGGTTTAAGCAGGGGTTTGGCAGGCTCATTCGTAGCAAGAGCGACCGAGGGGTGATGGTGGTGCTCGACAGGAGAATCAAGGCGAAATCTTATGGAGCTGCCTTTCTGGGGTCACTGCCGCCATGTGCGGTAAAAAGTGGCCTGGCGCGCTATCTGCCAAGGGAGGTGGCTGCTTGGTTGAAGGGGTAGTAGATGGAGGTCTACTCTGAAAATAGATTTATTTCACTTGTCCTGAGGCCTTCGATAAACTCAGGGCAGGCCCTTCGACAGGCTCAGGGTGAACGGACAAATGTATTTGTTAACTAAAATGCCGTTCGTGGTAAGCTTGTCGAACCTCGCCATAGGCGAGTCGCCTTTGGAGACATGAACGGTATCTAGCTCACAATTAGTGGTATCTTATCAAATCCTTCTCTTAAAGGCGTATTATCACGCACAAATATAATCCCCCTTGCCCCCTTTACAAAGGGGGGAGAGATGCGGGTAATGACAATCTCTGAAGGAGACTGTGTTTGGTGAGGGCATTGCCCTTCAACTGGACCAGTCTGCTATTTCTGCCGTCAACTTGATGGATGCCGATTATGGTGATCTCGTCATAATACCGCAAGAGGCCAGTCGTTTAGATGTCTATGTATGCAGCAAACATTATGGTGCTCCATGTAATGACTT
>JGI10211J34971_10003141_pt1 | contig 13296 bp, 16 predicted proteins | sample Etolagsediment_FD_34971 | JGI IMG/M metagenome (IMG submission 34971) | reverse complement strand
TATCCTTCCCGAAAGCAAAGATCACGCTAGTGCCTGGCAACCACGAAGAATGGATCTGTCAGTTCGCCTCAGAGTTCCCGCAACTGTGGAAAGATTTAGACAGGGAGTCAAGCCAAAGAACGCTAGAGGCGCTCCTGTGCGCTAAGAAACTAGAAGTGGATGTGCTTCCCTTTGGAGTGGCTTTTAATATTGGGAAGCTTTATTTTAGACATGGACATGAGTATGGAACGATGTTCCCGGCTAAGCAGGCTGTACTGCGAAGCCATAAGTCTATAGCGATCTGGCATCATCATACACGGCAGACTTTCACTACGCACTCTGACATTGATGACGATGAGTTCGTGGGGTTCGCTGTGCCGTGCTATTGCACTAAAGCTATGAAGTATGGCAAGGGCAGGCCTAACAGATGGAGTAATGGGTTCCTGTGGAGCGTGCATAAGGATAGTGGGAACTTCACAGCCGGGGTAATAACGACATCGCGCAAGGGGCATTTCATGGTTCCGGACGGAGAGGAGTATACATAATTGTAGTAAACATTTTTGTAGATAAGTGTTGACAAAATTGTAGATTTGTGAGAGGCTTTATAGCGTAGAACTCTCTATTTGCGGATACTTTTAGAGAGGGATGCCTCTTTGGTTTAGGGGAGTGGTTAGATATCCTGATAACATATCTAGCTGCTCCCTTTTTTTTTGACATAGGGAGGGCGCATAAGTTGTAACTTAATCGCCCCTACGGAGGAAAATGATCATTAAGCAGGTCGAACTGAAGAAGGCAGAAGTTAAAGCGCTTGTATCGATGGATAAGAGTATGCGGCTTGTGTTCGATGTGAACTTAAGCGGACAGCCGATCGAGGGGATCCATGATCTGCTCTATAAGCCGCTAGTTCTGGAGATAAAAGAAGATGGCTGAGATTACACAGCGAGAGAAAAACATAAAAGAATTATTTATCGGGAAGTGCTGGACATTTCTACATGACAATTTCCATAAGTTTAGTCTACCAAACCAGATAAAGATCGCGTTAGAGCTTGCTAAGAAGGATATTCCGCAGGTGCTGGATGGAGAGGTGCGCTATACCATGATGCAGACTATTAAGATACAAGAACAACCTCTCCGGCTTGATCTGGGAGAGGATATTACATCGAGGTTGAACTAATGATCGAGATGCCGCGCATCCTACAGATGCCTGCACCGCTCAGACCGTTCATTCTTAAGATTAATGACTACAGATACTTCCTCGCAGAGGGTGGGAGAGGCGGCGGGAAATCCCAAGCTCTGGCGCGAATATTCCTCTACTTAGGGGAGCAACGCAAGCTTAGGATGGTATGCGGTCGCGAGACTCAAAACTCCATATCAGAGTCAGTCTACTCTCTCCTCTGCGACATTATACGCTCTGAAGATCTCGCTTATGAGATACAGACCACAAAGATAATTCATAGGACTACCGGCTCAGTTATTAACTTCAGAGGCTTCCGGCAGCAAGGCGCATTCAACATCCAGGGAATGGAAGGCGTGGATGTGTTGTGGATAGACGAAGCGCAAGCGATCACTAAGCAGACACTAGATGTGCTGATCCCAACTATTCGTAAAGATAAAGCGAAGATCTATTTCACTATGAACAGGCACATGGAGCATGACCCGGTCTATGAGTTTTTAGTGGGTCGTAAGGATTGTTGCCATGTGCATATCAATTACGATGAGAATCCATTCTGCACTCAGGCGCTGAAAGACGAAGCCGCGGCGTGTATGGTGAAGAGCGAGAAAGACTATCTGCATATCTGGAAGGGTGAGCCATTGCTGCAGCTAGAGGATAGCGTGTTCACTTACCGGGAGCTGAAGAATACAGGGCCTAACCCTCATACGCTTGCTGAAGGCTATGGATTCAGACTTGGTGGATTTGATGTCGCGCGCTATGGCGATGACCGGTGCGCGTGTGTGATCGTGCAGCAGATGGGAGCTTTACATTGGGAGATGATCTATCAGGATCAATGGGATCATAAGGATCTCAATTACACATCCGGGCGCATCCTTGAGACTGCTGTCCGGGAGCATATTGATCGCTCAGTCATTGATGAGGACGGTATTGGCGGTGGGCCGCTTGATGCGCTCAGGCATGGCCGCGGTCTTGATCAATTCGTTGGCTTTAAGAATCTTCCGCTGAGTTATGAGAAGGACAAACAATACGGCAATGTACGCACCCGCGATGTCTACAAGCTGAAGAAGTTAGTCGAGGACGGTCACATCCGCATCACAGACGAAGAGACGATCCGGGAGCTATGCACACTCAAGTACAAGTATGATAACTACCAGCGCAAGATCTTGATCAGTAAGGATCAGATGCGCAAGCAATTCGATATCAAGTCTCCGAACTTAGCTGATGCGCTAGTGATGGCGATCAGTCAGATTGGCGAGATTAACTACAAACAGCAAGAGATGTATCAGACTAGGCAGCCACAGTACGCCAAAGAGGACAGTCTCTTCAGCAATGCGGGGGTGAAATAATGGGAGTCTTTACATCGATAGGTGTGGCACTAGGCGTATCAGCGAGTATGTGGGGCGGTGCTGCCGCATTCGGTGCAGGCGCTCTTGCTGTTGGTGCAGTCGCAGCCGGGAGCTACGCGCTTGCCGGTGGCTTTAGTGGGAAGGATCAAGGTGGAAGCCAGGGAATGCAGATGCCGCAGGCTCCTGATGCTCCGAAGCTTGGGGATGCATCGAAGAAAGCCAATGAGATCCTTGAAGAGAGAAAGCGCAACATGGCGCGATCTAAGAGCGTGATGACCAATCCGCTTGGTGTTAAAGACGAAGCAAATGTAGTACGCAAAAAACTATTAGGGGGATAAAAGAATGGGAGCGAAACCAGCAGCAGGCGGCGGGATGCCAGCACCACGACAGCAAGCAGCTCCGGCTCCAGCGCCGGAAAGAACAAAGAAGCCGGGAGCGCGGTCTGCTTCTAGGTACGCGGGAGCGTTGAAACAGCGAGATCAGGAAGCGTTAGCAAATGTTGCAAGGAAGAAATTGCTTGGCGAATGATCATAACGACTGAGTACAAGCCAGAGTACCGCGATGATGTGGTCGCTCTGGTGCAGGAGTTTGAGTCAGAGTTCTTTGGAGAGTTTGGGTTAGAGATCAACCATGAGACATTTGATCAAGCGATAGATGCTCAGAAGTATTCGAGCTTCCTATTGCTGAACGATGGCCGTGTAGAGGGATTGCTGAGTGGACAGCTTCAGCATGGATTCGGTCTGAAGGGTCTGATGTGGCAAGAGGTGATCTGGTATGTGAGGAAGCCTTACCGGAAGCATGGCGTAAAGCTCCTCAAAGCAGCGATGAAGTCTTTGAAAGCACAGGGAGTGAAGGCGGTGATCATGGCGCATTTAGCGAATGAGCTGGGTAGTAGGATCGGTAAGGTGTATGAGCGCTATGGCTTCAAGCCGCTTGAGATGCATTACATCCGGAGGTTCGACTGATGGAGATCGCGCGCTACTCAGAGAAGTATCACGATGATGTGCAGCGGCTAGTGAAAGAGTTTCACGCTGAATCACTCGATCTCTACGGTCTGACATTTAACGAACAAGCTCTGGATAGCACGATTGAAGCGCTGAAGCATGAGGCGTACCTTGTGATCATTGATGGCAGAGCGGAAGGACTGATGGCCGGGAAGCCTGTGACAGCGCCTAGCTCCAATGAGAAGATCTGGCATGAGGTCATTTGGTATGTTGCCAAGCGCTTCCGCAAGTATGGCGTGAGACTGTTTAAGCAAGTGAGAGAACAACTGAAAGAGCGAGGGTTTACAGCGCTTGTGATGATCTATATGCATAACTCAAAGAGCGATAAGCTGGCGCGACTTTATGAAAGGCTTGGCTTCACCGCGATGGAAACGAACTACATAGGGAGATTATAATGGACGGATCACCAAAGGATAAAATCAAGCGCTATAAAGAAGTCCTGGGTCAGCGCCAGAACTTTGAGAGCTACTGGCAGAACCTGCACGATTACTTCTATATCGAGAGTCCTGACTCCCAGAAAGCGTACTATCCCGGTACTGAACTACAGACGAATGTGCTGTACGACTCAACTACTCTTGAAGCTCCTGACATCTTAGCGAGTGGCTTTATGAACTATCTCACTCCTCCGAATGCTAAGTGGTTCCGGTTACGCTCAAGAGATCCCCGGCTCCTTGATAATAAGGATGTATCAGACTTCCTGGACTCTGTCGCTGATGAAGTCTATCACACGCTGAATAAGAGCAATTTCTATGAGGCGAGCTTTCCGAACTATAAGTCGAGCGGGGTTTATGGCACATCGATCCTGATGGAAGAAGACGATGTCAATGATGTCGCCCGCTTCTACTCCCTGCCTCTTACGCAATGCGCGATCGTTGAGGATGCGCGTGGCCGGATAGCTGAATATTTCATTGAGTTTGAGTACACATCATTCCAGGCTGCAACGCGCTGGGGTGAAGAGGCGCTCACAGAAGTACAGCGCCAGGAGATCCACGGTCACGATCAGAACAAGAAACATAAGTATTTGCTCAATATCTACAACCGCGAGATCCGGGATGTTACAAGGAGCGACAAAGCGAACATGCCAATCGCCGCGACATGGATCGATGTCGAGAATGAGAAGGTGATGGAAGAGGGCGGCTACAACGAATGGCCATGTTTCACACACCGGTTTGACAAGCGCCCATTCATTCCCTGGGGCTTCTCTCCCGCGATGAAGGCCTTGCCATTTGCTAGGCTGCTGAACGCTATCGCAAAGACTAATCTCCGGACAATGATGAAGATGACTGACCCGCCTGTGGCAGTTCCACACAATGCATTCATCATGCCGTTCAATAGCAATCCACGCGCTCTGAACTATTACAAGAAGACCTCGATGGATGGCGCTAAGGACATATTCTCATTCGCTAACTTTGGTGATCCGAAGACCGGGATGGCCGCGGTTGAGTATTACACGAAGCAAGTGAAGAGTCTTATGTATAACGATATCTTCCTGACATTTGAGAATATCACGAAACAGATGCAGAACCCGGAGGTACAGGAGCGCATCAACGAGAAGATGGCGATGTTAGGGCCTGCGGTTGGTAGGTACATGGGTGCTGTGTTGAACCCTGTCATCATCCGCACGATTGGTATTCTCTCTCGCTCCGGGCGCTTACCGCCTACTCCTGATGCGTTGATCGATAACCCGAACTTTGAGATCGATTATGTGAGTCAGCTCGCTCAGGCTCAGAAGCGTTCAGAGCTTAGTTCGCTTCTTAGTGGTATGGAGCTTATTGGCGGCCTGGCACAGGGTGATCCTAGTGTGATGGACAAAGTGAACCTGGACATCGTTGTCGATGAGACATGGGATATCTTAGGCGCTCCGGTCAAGGTGTTGCGTGATGACATGGAAGTGCAACAGATCCGGGAGAACAAAGCGCAGATGGCAGCTAAGGAACAAGAGATGATGATGACGAAGGCTGCTGCTGAAACCGGGAAGACAATGGCTGAGGGTGAGAAAGCTCTCTCAGAATCACAGGATCCTACGAGGGGTAAGAAATGACATTAAAGGATGAGGAGCGTACCCGCTGTGAGGTGTGGAGCAGAGTGATGGGCTATCACCGTCCTATCTCAAGTTATAACATCGGGAAGTCTCAGGAGTTTCAAGATCGCAGGGATGGTAACGGATACTTCAAGGAGGAGCGTGATGGGGAAGCGTAAGACTATATCAACCCGGTGGCGTGATTGGACGAAGGAAGAGCCTGTGTGGGCGTACTCAGCGCTCGCTTGCTTTGCGTTATCAATGGCGGGGTTAGTGATCCACTTAGGCGTGCTTGCCGGGCTGTGGCGCACCGTAGGCCTGATCATGCTGATCGCATTCGATGGTCTGCTGCTTGGCATCACAGGGTTTCGTAAGCAATGGTGGTGGTTTAGTTTCTTTGTGTATGTCACTTTGGGCGTAATTGGCTGGGAAGTCGCAAGCTACTTCTTTGGGAGCTGATCATGGACATGACAGATGAGAATTATGTAAAGACTCTGCAATCGAACATGAGAGCGGTATTTGACACTCCGCAAGGGTTAGAGGTAATGGACTTCCTTGAGAAGTCATGCGGATGGTATGACAGCGTGTTTGACCCTGATAACGCTGACAGGACTTTAATAAACGCAGGAAGGCGCGAAGTGTTAGCCACTATCAAGACCTTTCTGAAACACCCGCCGGAGCATATCATCGCTCTAGCTCAACAGAAGGAGATGGACAATGGCTGAAAATCTTGATCCAGAAATGGGCAGTCAAGAACAGACTAGCACCACTACGACAGCGCAGGACACCTCAACGCAGACAGCTACAGCGCCAGCGCCGGCAGCACCAGCGCAGGAGACATTTAGCTGGAAGTCTAAGTTAGGTGAGGATCTCTCAAAGGCTCCTCTCTTGCAGTCCTATGATGATAGTGTGGAAGGACTGAAGAAAGCGGTATCAACTCATGTGAACTTAGAGAAAATGCTTGGGCATGAGAAAGTTCCGCTTCCCAAAGGGCCGAAGGACACGGAAGGCCAAGCGGTATTTAACAAGGCGTTAGGAGTGCCGGATCAACCAAAGGGCTACAATCTCCCCGATGTCACTCTCCCGGAAGGAATGGGAGACGGTGCGTTTGACAAAGACACTTTCCAGCAGGTCGTTCATAAACATCACCTGACTCCTGCGCAGGCCGCAGGACTTTGGAAAGACTATACGGAGATGAGTGGCAACATGTACTCCAGCACCGTGAAGAACTTTGAGAACCAGATGGATCAGAACATCAACCAACTCCGCAAGGAATGGGGCGATGCCTACGCTGCGAATGTTGAGCTTGGCGATATGTCGATCAAGAAGCTCTCAGACTCAAAGGAAATGGAAGATTGGCTGACCGCAACTCTGGCGAAGAACCCTTATGGCATGAAGTATGCCGCTAAGGTTGGCAACACATTCGCTGAGAACAAGGTCGGTGAGTTCCAGTATAAGAGGTTTGCTATGACAGCGGAAGAAGCAAAGAATGAAGTGGCCCGGATCAAATCAGATCCGGCTCATCCGTACTCAAGTGAGAAAGCCACAGAAGCTGACCATCAGGCCGCGGTCGATCATGTCAATCGTCTGATCGCGATCTCGATGGGTAAGAAACTGGGTTAGGGAAGGCGCTAGCTCCTAACACGGTATTAGTCGGGTAGGGTAGGCTGAGATGCTCCTACAACAAGCGTGGGGAACTTGTTTGATCCTTCTTGGGCAGTCAAGCAGGTGAATAAAAAAGAATAATAACAAGGAGAATCACAATGGCTGATACACAAAATGAAATATACGCACAGGCGTATGGCCAGAACATTATGCAGTTGGCTCAACAGAAATACAGTAAGCTTCTGAATACTGTATATCTGAAGCCGAATGTTCGCGGTAAAACATACTTCCAGGATCAGATCGGGGAATGGAGTATGTCTACCAAGGGCGGTCGCAATGTGCAGACCCCGAACAATGATCCGAATCTTTCTCGCAGGATGGGAACGATGTTGGATTACCACGACAACCGTATGCTGGATCGCGGCGATGAGCTGAAATCTATCTCTGACCCTCGCTCTGCGTACACGATTGCTGCTGCGCGTTCACTTGGTCGGAAGATTGACGATGTGATCATTGCGGCTGCGATCTCCACAACGCAGAAGTCCGGTGAAACTGGCTCGACAACTGCGCCTACCACGACAACGATCTTAGCATCTGCTTCTAACATCACCATGACCAATCTCTTGGCCTGGAAGAAAGCGTTAGATGACAACGATGTGGAAGAGGAAGATCGTTACCTGGTCATTGACACAGAGGTTATGTCCTCTCTGCTTGATGTGACTGAGGTAGGGAGCGCTGACTACAACACGGTCAAAGCTCTTGTGAAAGGCGATGTTGATAGTTTCTTAGGTTTCAAATGGATCATGACAACCCGCTTGGGTGTTGCTGACTCCACTTTGATCGCCTTGGTCTATCAGAAATACGCTCTTTGCTTGGCGATGGCTGCACAGCCTATGGTCAGAACTGACGAGAGAAGCGATCTCAGCTACTCTTGGCAGATCTACTATGAGTTGAATTGTGGCGCATGCCGGTTAGAGGAAGATCGTATCAGAAAGATCATTGAAGGTTAATTAACCTGGTAGGGCTGCGCTCTATAGGGGCGCACTAACCAAAGGAGTAGAAAATGGCAACATTGAAAGCAGCAAATGTAACAAAGTATGATGCTGGTGGAAGCGGTGATAACTACATCGCGGATGGATACATCAAATCGGTAGAGCAAGTGTGGCTGGATACTTATACGGCCACCGCTGTCGCTATCGGTTCTGATGACTCTATCAAAATCGGAAGGGTTCCGAAGGGTAAGAAGATCACGGATATTACTGTGCATCTTCCGGCTCTGAACCCGACATCCACGCTTTGCACGATCCTGCTCGATACCGGAGCAACGATCATCATGACTGGTTCCTCGACTTATTTCGGGGCGGTCATGGTCGCGCAGAGTACTGGACTTGGAACTTTCGCGTCAGGAACTGCTGACACGATGAAGCTTCCCGGTTCAGCGGCTGTTGTTGAAGCACCGAAGGATCTCGAAATTTACTTGAGGATCGTAAATGCGGGAGGTGCGGACTGTATCACTACTGGTGGAACTATCCGTTCTATCATTAAGTACACCTAAACAGGTGATTGGGCGGGGGTTAGGGAAACCTAGCCCCCTACACCCACTAAGGAGTAATTATGTCGATATCCAAAACAGAGATTTGTAATAAAGCGCTAACGCTTGTCGGTGCGAACTCGATCGTCTCGATCACAGATGACTCACAGAACGCCAGGATCCTTAACCGGGTATATGAACTATCCTTAAAGAGTATTCTTTCAGAAGCTCCTTGGGTCTTTGCTCTCCGGCGCACTCTCTTAGCGCAATCGGCAGACACTCTGGAATGGTACGACACCAATGAAAACTATGTGTATGTGAAACCCAATGAAATGATCCGTGCGTTCCGCGCGAATGACGATGATGCGATCTGGCGGCAACACGGAGAATACATCATAAGCGATACTAATGATCTTGGATTAGAATACACTTATTTCCTGGACACTCCTTCAAAGTACACGACATCTTTTGTGGAAGCGTTTGTCGATAAGCTTTGTTCTGACATCGCGTTCATGGTCTTAAACTCAAAGACAGTCGCTCAAGGGTTCCTGGAGAAGTATGAGGAAGTCTCCTTAGCGAAGGCGCTCGCGGAAAATGCTCAAGTGGGAACTCCAATTGGTATGAAGGATGGCGCATGGGATCGGGCGAAGTTAAGCGGTTATACTGAGAGAGCTGATAGAAGCTTTGGAGTATAAGGAGTAAGCTATGGCAAAAGTAGATGTAATCAAAACATCTTTTACTGGCGGTGTGTTTGGCCCGAACCTTGTTGGCCGTACAGATATCGCTCAGTATGAGAACGCTTGCGAACTAGCTGAGAACTTCTTGGTTCGTCCGTATGGCCCGATCATCTCAACTCCCGGCACTCGCTATGTCAATGAATGCAAGATGTCTGCTCTAGGTACTGACTCCGCGGTACGGCTCATTGACTTTGTATTCAATCAAGCGGATGCCTACATCATCGAGATGGGAGACAAATACTTCCGGTTCTATACTGACCGCGGCGTTGTGGTTACAAGCGGCACGACTCCTTATGAGATCTCACATGTCTATGAAGAGGATGAACTGAGGGATGTCCACTACGCACAATTGAACGATCTTATATGGATGGCGCACAAGGATCACCCTCCGCAGATACTGACACGCCTTGCATCTGACTCTTGGACTATCGCTGATTATAATTTCCTTGGCGGCCCATTCCTTGACGACAACACGACTGATATTAAGATCACTCCCTCCGCTGTAAGCGGTACAGGGATCACGATCACTTTAAGCGCGACTAATTCTACTTTCTCATTTGTAGCAAGCGGTGCAACCTCTAAAGGACACCGGGATACTTACTGGAAGATCGGGGATGTTGTAACCACCTCCACTACCGCGAAGCAGGGTTATGTCCAGATCACATCTGTCTCAAGCGATACTGTTGCTATTGCAAATGTAATAGAAAAGCTATCCGCGACCGGCACTCATTCCACATTCGCTGAAGGCGCGTGGAGTGATGTCAGGGGATGGCCTGCTAAAGTATCATTCCATGAGAGCAGACTTTACTGGGCGAGAACTGATCATGAGCCGCAGGGCATATGGGGATCACACACTTTTATATACGATCAATACGCTCTCGATGAACAGGAAGACTCCGAAGGCATTAATATTAAACTCGCTAGCAACCAGTCGAATGAGATCCAATGGCTTGCTTCCGGACAGTCTCTTCTGGCCGGCACTTATGGCGGCGCATTCGTTATCAATGGCGGCGATGAAACCGGGATCACTCCATCAAACATCAACTCTAAGCAAGAGGTTAATTTCGGGTCTGAGTCCACGCAACCTAAACGGATCTCCAGTTACTTCTATTATGTCCAGCGTTTTAAACAGAAGCTCCGGGAGCTGTTCTACTTATGGGAGAATAACGCATTTAAAGCAACGGATAAGAATATCCTATCCCCTGAGATCACAGGCAATGGAATCGTAGAGATCGCTTACCAGGAAGTACCGGACACGATCCTATGGTGTGTAACAAGTGACGGCACGATCGCCACTCTCACACGCGAAGTCGATCAAGAGGTACAAGGCTGGACTGTCCAGAACACGACAGGGCGCTATGAATCCGTAGCCACGATGCCATCGCAAGGTTATAAGATGGATGAAGTATGGGTCGTGGTACAGCGGATCGTTAACGGCTCTACTAAGCGTTTCATAGAATACTTTGAAGACATCAAGGTTCCTGAGCGCCAGGATAAGATGGTCTACCTGCACAGCTCCCTTGAATACGATGCTTATAATGTAACGAATAGTGATAACTCAAACTGCACGATCTCTCTGTCTGCCACATCCGGCTCTAGCATCGTGTTGACTTGCTCAAGTGATTACTTCATTGACTCAGATGAAACAATGCGTATCCGGGCCATTGATTCTAGCGGTTCCACGATTGGAGAAATGTATATCACGAGTTACTCAACAGCGCGCCAGGTCACAGGAGATATTAGGTATACCTTCTCTGCATCAAGCATCGCTGCCGGGTATTGGGGAAAGAGCGTGGATGCGATTTCCGGGATGGATCACTTAGAGCTTGAGACTGTTAAAGTGCTAGCGGATGGCGGTTTGGATAAGCCCGATAAAGTCGTAACAGGAGGCACGGTAGATCTAGCATATAACTATTTCGTTGTGCAATGTGGGCTGCCGTTTAACCAAAAACTCCAGCTTCTTCCGTTTGAAGCGGGAAGTAAGCGCGGCACTTCACAGGGCAAGATCCAGAGGATCAATCAGGTGATGTTTAAGCTCAATCGATCCTACAGGGGCTTTAAGATGGGCGGTGCAGAAGACTTAGCCGTGCGAGAGAGTTTCCGAGATCCATCTACTGATCTTGGAACTCCTGAGCAACTTTATACCGGGATCTTAGAAAATATCAACTTCAGAGATGACTACCGGTACGGTTCGCAGATATGGGTTACAAACGAGGAACCTTTTCCAATTGAAATCTTGAGTATCATGGGTATGTTAGACACGCAAGATAAGGGGTAAGTTATGGGCGCAATGACAGCAGCAATGGTAGGAATGGGAGCGATATCAGCCGGGATGCAGATGGCTGGTGGAATGCAGGAGCAGAGGGAAGCGGAATCAAACGCATCAGCTATACAATCTCAAGCTGCATATAATGCGGGTGTGTACAGACAGCAAGCCGGGATGGTTGAGCAAGCGAAGCAAATGAAAGCCGCTCAGGATGCGCGCAAGATCCGCTTTGCTGAAGGCAGAACTATCGCTATGACCGCTTCTAAAGGTCTTATGTTCTCCGGATCTCCCGCTGCTATCTTAGTGGATACCATTACCCAGATGGAAATGGATAAAGCGATCAGCTCTTATAACTACGATGTCGAGAAAACATACCTAGAATCCCAGGCGCGCGCGACTGAATCAAAGGGCATGACTCTCGCGAGTCAGTACCGCAGCGCAGGGAAGAATGCTGCGATGAACGGATTGATCGGCGGTCTCACGACATTCGCGGGATCTTACATGTCAGCTAGCGCTTCTATGGCAAAACCAAAGATTAACTTAGGTACAAAGATTAAAACGAACTACGGTAAATACGGAACCGGCGGCGTACCTGTTACCGGCTACAGACATGACGGAAAAGGTAATTTCGGAGGATTAATCTAATGGCTGAGTTTCCAAGAGCGCACTCAGAAAGAGAACTAACAACCAGACAGCCGGTAGCGTTGCGGGATGATGCTGACATCAGAAATGAAGAGGCCGGAAAGTCAAAAACAAGAATGGATGCCGTCAAGAAGGTTGGCGATGCTGCTATCCAATGGGCTGGAACCGTAGAGAAGATCCAGAAGAACACCGCGCTTTATAACGCGAAGACCGCTGCTCAGGAGATCTCTAATAACGCTGTCCTAGATCAGGACATGTCGAATGCTCCTCTTTATAAGAAGCAGCTTGCTGGCATAGAGCGACAGGTCACTCAAGGCCTAAGCCAGAGCGTAAAGAACCAACTCGCTCCGGAGCTTAATTACATTACCAACATGGCTAATGTTGGCATCGACTATGAATTTATGAAGAAAACTATCAAAGCCGGACAGGCGGTCTTAGCTCAGAACATACAAGATGAGATTGATAATCCTACGAAAAATAGCGAAGCGAACATCAAAGGATTTCTAAAGGAGGGGATTGAGGACAATCTCATTGACCCCAAGGTTGCACAGAAGATGGAAGCTAGCGCCTTAGATGATATGCGTTCTACCCGGTTCCTAAAGGCGGTAATAAATAACCCAAAACAGGCAGAAGAGGATCTTGCGGCTGGTCTGTTTGGCTTCAAAAATCCGAAGGAAAAGATGGAAGCTTGGCAGGTGCTTACGCAAGAAAAAAGGATCCTCCAGACTAAGACGGCAAAAGAGTTCGCGGAACTAAAATATAATCACAAGCTTACTGAGGCAATGGTGGATGTAGCTTTAGACGAGGGAAAACTCGACCCGGATGAGGCAATCTCGCTGAAGAAAAATATTAACACGAAGGTTGTGCCAGAGCGTACTCTCCAGGAGAAGGTTGATGTATTCAATCAGCTTACCGCTAAAAGAAATGCTATAAGCCAAATTGGGCTAGATTTTACATTTGATCTTTCTCAACCGATTCAATCAAGTTTCTTA
>JGI10211J34971_10003138_pt1 | contig 13309 bp, 11 predicted proteins | sample Etolagsediment_FD_34971 | JGI IMG/M metagenome (IMG submission 34971) | reverse complement strand
TGGATTGGCGTCTTGCAACAACAATTCAACCTGATACGCCGCTTCAATTCAAATGTTCAAACACCAGATTCGGTCATAACTCGGTTAAAGGGCGCTTTTGTGCAGGGCGAAAGTGCTGCGTAGCTGTGACGCAAACCTGACCGCCCAAAAGACGTGGACCCCCGGATCAAGTCCGGGGGTGATGCTGGTGGGGGTGGTGACAACCATTTTAGCCGTCTTGACCGGGCTCGACCCGGTCATTCACGACTTTGGCGGTTGGTGGCACTTAGTGACGGAAGTGACGCATGCCCGTGAACACCATGGCGATGCCCGCTTTGTTGGCGGCTTCGATGACTTCGTTGTCGCGCATGGAGCCGCCCGGTTGGATGGCGGCCACCGCACCCGCTTCGACGGCTTCGAGCAAGCCGTCGGCAAACGGGAAAAAGGCGTCCGATGCGACCACCGAGCCGATGGCCCAGCTTTGATCCGCGCCTTGCGCTTTGGCGGCTTGTTCGGCGCGGAACGCGGCAATGCGGCATGAATTGACGCGGCTCATCTGGCCTGCGCCGATGCCCACGGTGCGACCGTCCTTGCAATACACGATGGCGTTGGATTTGATGTGCTTGCCGACCGTGTAGGCGAATTTCATGTCGGCCAATTGCGCGTCCGTGGGGGCTTTGTCGGTAACGACTTTCAACTCTTCGATGAGCGCATTGTCGCGGCCCTGAACCAACAAGCCGCCCGCCAACATTTTGACGGTGCGCCCGCCTAGCGTGGGATCGGGCATGGCCCCGGTGGTGAGCACACGCAGATTTTTTTTGCCCGCCAAAATCTTCAGCGCGTCTTCGTCGATATCGGGCGCAATGATAACTTCGGTGAAAATTTTGACGATTTCTTCCGCCGTGGCGCCGTCCAGGGTGCGGTTCAAAGCAACGATGCCGCCGAACGCGCTTTCCGTGTCGCAGATGTAGGCGTTGTTGTAGGCTTCCAGCAAGGTTTTACCCACCGCCACACCGCACGGGTTGGCGTGCTTGATGATGGCGCACGCCGTGTCGGAAAATTCCGCCACCAACTCAAATGCCGCATCGGTGTCGTTCAAATTGTTGTAGCTGAGTTCCTTGCCCTGCAATTGGGTGGCGCTGGCGACGCCCGGGCGGGGATCGCCGTTGACGTAAAACGCCGCCGCTTGGTGGGGGTTTTCGCCGTAGCGCATGGTTTGTTTCAATTCACCGGCAAAGGTCAAACGCTTGGGCCAAACTTGTTCGGTTTCGTCCGCCAGCCAGGTGGAAATGGCGGCGTCGTAAGCCGCCGTGCGGGCATAGGCGCGTTGGGCCAGGAATTTGCGGGTCTTGAGTGTGGTTGAACCGGAATGGGCTTTCATTTCGTCCATCACCAACTGGTAGTCTTCGGGTTCGACCACCACCGTCACGTCGCCATGATTTTTCGCCGCTGCGCGGATCATCGCCGGGCCGCCGATGTCAATGTTTTCGACGCAATCGTCATACTCAGCCCCAGCGGCCAAGGTCGCCTCAAACGGATAGAGGTTCACGCACAACAAATCGATGGGCTGAATGTTGTGCTCTTCCATGGCTTTGATGTGCTCGGCATTGTCGCGCACCGCCAGCAAGCCGCCGTGAATGGACGGCTGCAAGGTTTTCACCCGGCCATCCATGATTTCGGGAAAGCCCGTGTGTTCGGACACTTCCGTGACCGGAATGCCTGCGTCGCTGAGCATCTTCGCGGTGCCACCGGTGGACAGCACTTGCGCGCCTTGGTCGGCCAGAAAACGGGCAAATTCAACGATGCCCGTTTTATTGGAAACGGAAAGCAGCACGCGGCGGATGGGTTCGGACATGTGGCGGGTCCCCTAGTGAGTGTTGAGGTGTGGGTTGAGTGAAAGTGTGAAGCTGTTTGCCATATAGCAGTCCTCGGCCCGCAAGGCCAGCCTCGGATCGGATAATCTCGGATCGGACAATTAAGCGGATGGGCTTAAGTCTTGAACGGCGGGCGGCGGTGCGTATTCGGGCACCAGTTTGGCGATGTTGAACAGCAAGGCGTCTAAGTCTTCACCCCGGGCGGCTTTGTCCAAAGCGTCCAGGGTGGCGCGCACTTGGTCAACATCTTGGGTGCGCGGTGAGGCCAGCAACACGCCGGGTGCCTTGGTCGGCACCAGCGGCTCTGCACCGTGAAAAATTTCTTCAAACAGCTTTTCGCCCGGACGCGTTCCGGTGAACTGGATTTGAATGTCTTGATCGGGCACAAAGCCCGCCAAGCGGATCATCTGGCGCGCCAAATCAATGATTTTGACCGGCTCACCCATATCCAGGACAAACAGCTTTCCATCGCTGGCGTGGTTGGATGCCCCAAGCGCGGAGGCCTGCAGAACCAATTCGACGGCTTCGCGAATGGTCATGAAATAGCGCGTCATGTCGGGATGGGTGACGGTCAACGGCCCGCCCGCTTGCAACTGTTTTTGAAACAATGGCACCACCGATCCGGTGGAACCCAGCACATTGCCGAAGCGCACGGTGACGAAGCGCGTGCCATTGTCTGCTCCACGGCTGAGATCCAGCGCCTGGACATAGGTTTCGGCAATACGCTTGGTGGCCCCCATGATGTTGGTGGGGTTGACCGCTTTGTCGGTGGAAATCATCACCATCACATCGACGTTTGCCGCTACGCAGGCGTCAGCGACATTGCGGGTGCCGATGGCGTTGGTGCGCATGCCTTCAAAGACGTTGTCTTCGACCAACGGCACGTGTTTCAGCGCCGCCGCGTGGAACACCAGTTCGGGTTTGTAGTGGGCAAACACTTGATCGATGCGGGTGCGGTCGCGCACATCGGCGATGACCGCGTGACGGGTTAAGGAGGGGTGCAGCTCGGCCAGTTCACGATCAACCAGATACAAGGCAAATTCGGAATTTTCCACCAGGACCAATTCTTTGGGCCCAATTTCGGCCAGTTGGCGCACCAGCTCGGAGCCGATGGACCCGCCCGCCCCGGTGATCAAAATGCGTTTGTTTTGGGCCAGCGCGGTCATGGCGTCGCGGTCAAGGGGTTGTTGCGGGCGACCCAGCAGGTCTTCGATGGCGATGGGCCGGATGTGCAGCTCTTGGCTTTCCCCATCCGATTGCAGATCGTCAACGCGGGGCATGCGCGCCATGGTCATGCCAAAGTGTTGCGCCAATTCCAGCAATTCCCGCACGCCTGCCCCTTTGATGGTGTCTTTGGTGAGGACCAGGCGACGCGGACGATCTTGGCCCTTCAAATTTGTCAGGATCTGTTTGATATCGGCCAAGGTGCCCAGGACTTCAACGCCGTGAATGTGCCGTCCAACGCGGCTGGAGGATTCGGCGATGATGCCGATTGGACGATAGGATGCGGTTTTTGAGCGGGCGGCGTCGCGAATAAACAATTCCGCCTCGTCGCCCGCGCCGACCAGCAGTACGGGAATTTTGGGTGTGGAGCTGAGGTCCATGTGCCAGCCATAGCGGCGGTCTTTGATCATGCGATAGAGGAAACGCGGCCCCCCCAGCATGGCCAGCAAAACAAACCAATTGATGATGGGAACCGAGCGCGGGACCCCTTCGTGACGCGAAAAAAAGAACATCTCGAAGGAAAAAATGACGATCAGAACCGTCACCGCTTTGGCCAAGGTCACCAGATCGGTGGTGGAGGCATAGCGCCAGATTCCTCGGTACATGCGCAGGCTTAAAAACACCACTGCAGCGGTGGCGGTAAACGCCATTGTGCCGCCGAGCAGCACGGTGTTGTTTAGCGGGTCGACGATTTCACCCAAGCGCATCCACATCGACAGACCAAACGACAACGCGGCCATGATCACATCATGGCTAAAAGCAACCATGTTTCTCGGCGTGAGTTGTAAGGTTTTGGGTAAAATGGACATGTATAAATTACCTGGGTCGAAATGGCTTTCAGCAAAGAGCGCGGAGCGTATCACATCAGGGCGCAGGCGGGGCAGCCCTTTTCACGGTTTCGTTCAGCGCAACACATTAAACTTCAAAATACAACGGATGGCGCTGACGCCATCTTTCCAGCCGATTTTTTTTCCCTCTTCATAAGAGCGGTTGGCGTAAGAAATAGCAACTTCGGCAAAACGCGGACGGGGCGTCATGTGCGCCAGCTTGGCGGTGATTTCGGGCTCAATCCCAAAGCGGTTCTCGGTGATGGTGAGGCGGTCCAACAAAGTCTTGGGCACCAGTTTGTAGCAGGTCTCCATATCGGTGAGTTTGAGACCCGTCAGCAGATTTGAAAGCTGCGTCAAAAAGCGATTGGCGAGACCGTGGATCAGGTAATGCACTTCGCTGGCATCGCGGTCCAAAAACCGCGATCCGTACACCACATCCGCCGTTCCATCCAAGATGGGGCCAAGCAGTTTGACATAGTCGGCGGGGTCGTATTCTTGATCGGCATCTTGAACGATCACCAAATCGCCGCTGGCCGCCGCAAAGCCGGTGCGCAGCGCGGCACCTTTGCCCTGGTTTGTGGTGTGGCTGAGCACGCGCAAACGCGGATCGGTGTGGCTCAGCTCTTGGGCGATGGCGGCGGATCGATCCGAAGAACAGTCGTTGACGATGACCACTTCAAGCTCAAGGCCCGCCGTGTCGGCTTTGAGCACTTTGGCAACCACGGCGGCAAGGGTCTTTTCTTCGTTGTAACACGGGATAATGACACTGAGTTTGTGCATAAAAAATCCTGAATAAACGCCCGCTTGTCGATAAAAATGAAGAGCCCTTATTAATGATCGTCGCGGCTGAGCGCCCATTTGATCAACGCGCCATTGCCCGATAAGGGCCCGGATATGACAATTTGCTCGGTCCGTCGATGTTCCCCTTTGTGGCCCAAATAGACGCTGGATTCCAGCGCCATTTGATCAGCCGAAGTTCGAAACCGCCAGACTTCCTTGCCGCCGACGCGCAACAGCACCCCATGACCGTCGCCGAGCAGAGAGGCCTTGACGTTGGGGTGAAGATGAAAGCGCAAGGTGTACTGATTGCCGCCGGTGCCGACCAAGCGGTCTTCGCCACGCACATCGGTGCCGTGAGACGCGATGAACAGCGCGCGCCGATGAAGCAGACCAAAGGCAGGCATATAACCGTCATGGCTGGCCTCGATCAAGGTGCCCTCATCAATGTCTTTGCGCGTGCAGGTGACGTGTTCGGGGCCGCTGCGCAAAGCTCCGTCCAAGGCGAAAGAGGCTAAAGACGTATCGTTCACGGTGAGGGTCGAATGCGCCGCCGTCGCCGCCAATGCCGTGCGCCACGGATCGCTGGCCCCGGACCGTGATCCGCAATTGACGATGATGCGGTGCTTGCCTGAACTCAGCTCAAAACTGAGCGCTCCGGCGTGTTGGGCCTTGCCCACCTTGGTGGGTTGACCGCAATCCATAATTCCATACAGCGTCCCGGCCCCGGCGCGTTGAAAGCCCGCATGGGGACCATTGAACGGAGCCTTGGCGGTGGAATCGGTTTGCGCCAAAATCAAATCGAGAACCGTTCGGTTGCCTTCCAATCCGCCATTAAAAAGGGCCAGGCCGCCGTCGGGATGGCGCAACGCGCGCAGCATCGGGGCGACCCGGTCAATGGCGTTTTGCAAAAAGCCGGGCACGTCGCCGGTGGCGGTGCTGAGCAAAACCTTCAGTTCCAACAAATCCTTTAACATGTCGGCCAGGCGTTCAGGATTGCGTTCCACATGACCGCCGTCGGGTAAAATTTGGTTTTGGATATCATCGGCCAAGCGCTGCAGCGTGCGGTTCATGCGCCCTTCACCGCCCAACAAGGCAAAAGCGCCATAGACCTGGCCTTTGAGGGCATGAAAACGCACATATCCACAGTTGGCCGGGGGCAAGCTGTGAAACAGATGGCGTGCATCGCGGCCCGCTTGGCGGTGCAACAGTTTCTCAAGACCGCCGCAGCCGTCGTCGCGCATCAAAAAAGCCCAGTTTTGGCAAATGTTGATGAGCCGTTCCGCCGTCACGTCGGGTGCCCATGAGCGTGCGTCCCATTTGGCGTTGGCAGCCATCCACACCGTCAGCCATTCGCGGGCGAAATAAGGCGCTTCGCCGCCACCCAAAGCGGACAAGTCATTGAGCCAACCCAGGCCGTGAAACCAGGCCGTCCAGGCGGGGGATGCCGCGGGTAAGGCATCGGCAGCCGTTAAGGTGTGGCTTTCGTCTTCATGACTGAAGATGCCTTGAATCAGGGCACGGCCAACATCGGGATTTCCCGGCCACAGTTGCGGCACCGGAAAGCGCAGGCGTTTCGGCGCGGGTCCCAGCAACAACAAACGGTACGCCAGGGAAGACCGAAACCCTCCGCGCAGTCTCACGCCACCCCCCCGTTTGGCCCCGGACACATCAGACGGTGCCGGGGGTGTGGGTGGGGAAAATAAAGGCGTCGAACGGGGTCCGTTTATGTTGCGCATAAGATGAGGGGTATCAGTTTCGATCCGGTCGAGCAAGGATCTGCATTGAAGCTCTTTAAGGCCTTCGATTCAGGGGGTAATTTCCGCCTATGCAGAGGCGCCGAGGGGTATTGACGCTGCGCCATTGTGTGCAAAAAGCGATTCGACACGTAAACGCAACATTCTAAACCGTTCCGTGCAGGGGGCGCAAAAAGCCGCTCAAGAAGCTATCTGAGCCTTATCGGCGGCGCAGGCGCGCGGCGAAAAAGCCATCCATGCCGCCTTGTGCGCCCAGATGACACGGCAAGGTGCGCAAAAAGCCATCCGCCGTGACGATCTCGGTGAGCGTGCCCGCTTCGGACGGTTGCAGGGGGTCAAGGCGCACGGAATCGGTGTCTTTGAGCAAGGCCTTAATTTGCGCCGCCCCTTCTTCGGGCTGCAGGGAACAGGTGCAAAACACGATCAAACCGCCGGGACGCACCATTTCGATGGCGGCGCGCAGCAAACGCCCCTGCAAGGCGGCCAGTTTGGCGACGTCGCCGGGCTGTTTCAACTGAATAACGTCGGGATGGCGGCGCGCCGTTCCGGTGGCGGAACACGGCGCGTCCAGTAACACCGCATCGGCCAAAAAGTCGGGACGCCATTCGAGCGCGTCGGCGGTGATCAATTTGGCCTGCAGGTGGGTGCGTTTCAAATTTTCCGCGACCCTTTTGAGGCGCTTTTCAGACCGATCCACGGCGGTGACCCGCGCGCCTGCGGCGGCCAATTCCATGGTTTTGCCACCTGGCGCGGCGCACAAGTCGATAACGTCCAAATCGCGCACGTCGCCCAGCAGTCGGGCGGGCAGGCTGGCGGCGATGTCTTGGATCCACCAGGCGCCCTCGGTAAATCCGGGCAGCTCGGTGATAGCGCCCTTATGACCATAAAGGCGCAAGGTTCCGGTGGGCATCAGCTCGGCTTTCAACTCGTCCGCCCATTCGGCCAAATCGCCTTTGGGGGTGATGTCGAGCGGCGCTTCGATCAGATGTTGGTCGGCGATGGCGCGCGCGGTGTCTTCGCCATAGGCCGTCACCCAACTTTGCCACAACCACGCCGGGGTATTGAGTTGTGCCGCGTCTTGGGTGGCCAGCAAAGCCGCGCCTTCGCGTTGGGCGCGGCGCAAAATGGCGTTGACCAATTTTCGATAGGGCGCCAAGTCGCCGCCGCGACACAGATCAACCGCCGTATCCAGGGCCGCATGGTCGGCAATTTCGAGCATCAGCAACTGGGCCAAGCCGATGCGCATGACATTGAGCGCGCCCAGGCCCTTTTTGCCCATGGGTTTGTCCAAAAAAGACGAAATGATGAAGTTGATTTCCCCCAGATGGCGCAAAACGGTGCGGGTGATCTGTTGCGCCAAGGCCCGGTCGCGCTGTTCTAATTTGCCAAAGCTGGGCGTCTGCACCAGGGCGTCGTCCAGCAGCAGTTTGTGATTGATAACGGCATCGAGAAGATGAAGGGCAGCGGTACGGGGCATAAACGGGGGCGCTCGTCAAAAGGGGTCATGTAATAGCAGCTCGAAAGCCATCTGGTGCGCCCCCCCTATACCACGAGCAACGGTTGGGTTACACTGAAACGTGTTCACGTCACCTCAAAAAGGATGGTCCCCCGCCGCCGCGCGCAACCCAAAGGAACACCATTTTTATGATCGATCCCAAAACGAACCGCGCCGATACCTCTGAGGCCAAAGCGCCAGATGATGTCGTCAAAGACCCGGAAACGGCCCCAGACAGCACCTGTTGCGATGGCGAACCAAAACCTCAGGCCCCTGATAAGCCAAAAGAAATTGGCGGTCGAAACGGCCCCGATCCGACTCGTTTTGGCGATTGGGAAAAAAATGGGCGGTGTGTGGATTTTTGATCGACGACAGATGTTGGAGGCCATTTACTCGCCCCAGGTCTTTTGTCGGGCCACCCGATAGTTCAAGTTCGTTGCACTTCTGTAAGAAATTTTTTGCGGGTTGTTATGGTTTATCGCTGCGTTTTCAGCGCCAGCCGGGCAAGATGTTACGCTTTGCGGATGACGGGGTTGGTTTACGTCGTTGCGTGGGCGCATAAGCGGGTGTTTGTGCCGGTGGCTGAACGTGCAGGACGTGACTCTCGCGTCGCTACGTTCCTCTGCCCAAGCTGATTTGATGGCGCTGTCTGCGCATGTAGATGGCACATTTTTAAAGCTTTAAAAGCGGACAAATTCAATTTGAATTATTTTAATATACTTAAGTAAAGGTCGCTTCAGCGGTTTGAAGGGTGCCCGTATAAAAACGGCGGAGTGCTAGGACTCCGCCGTTAAAATATTTAAGCCTTATCGTTTAAGCTAAATAAGCTTAGCGGTTTTGGCGGTTGTCGATCAAGTCATCGACCACCGAAGGATCGGCCAAGGTGGAGGTATCGCCTAAGGAGCCAAACTCGTTTTCGGCAATTTTGCGCAAAATGCGGCGCATGATTTTCCCGGAACGGGTTTTCGGCAAACCGGGTGCCCATTGCAGCCAATCGGGCGAGGCGATGGGGCCGATTTCTTTGCGCACCCAGGTGACGAGTTCCTTTTTGAGCTCATCGGTGGGTTCAATCCCGGCATTCAAGGTGACATAGACATAAATGCCCTGGCCCTTGATGTCATGGGGCGCACCGACCACGGCGGCTTCGGCGACTTTTTCATGGGCAACCAACGCGCTTTCGACTTCGGCGGTGCCCATGCGGTGACCGGACACGTTGATCACGTCATCGACGCGTCCCGTGATCCAGTAATAGCCGTCTTCGTCGCGACGACAGCCGTCGCCGGTGAAGTACTTGCCGGGATAGGTCGAAAAATAGGTCTGCTCAAAGCGGTCGTGATCGCCAAACACGGTGCGCATCTGGCCGGGCCAGCTGTCGGTGATGCAGAGGTTGCCTTCCGTCGCCCCTTCCTGAGGAACGCCTTCGCTGTCGACGATTTGCGGCTGAACGCCAAAAAACGGACGGGTGGCGGAACCGGGTTTCAGTGCCGTTGCACCGGGCAAGGGCGTAATCAAAATGCCCCCGGTTTCGGTCTGCCACCAGGTGTCGACGATCGGGCAACGCCCTTCGCCAACCACATTGTAATACCACATCCACGCTTCGGGATTGATGGGTTCGCCCACAGAACCCAGCAAACGCAATGACTTACGTGATGTTTTTTGGACCGGACCATCGCCATCGCGCATCAAGGCGCGGATTGCCGTGGGGGCGGTGTAGAAGATGGTGACCTTGTGTTTGTCGCACACCTGCCAGAACCGCGACGTGTCGGGATAGTTGGGCACGCCTTCAAACATCAACGTGGTGGCGCCATTGGCCAGCGGGCCGTAAACGATGTAGCTGTGTCCGGTGACCCAACCCACGTCTGCCGTGCACCAATACACATCGCCTTCGTGATAATCGAAAACGTATTGATGGGTCATGGACGCGTAGACCAAATAGCCGCCCGTGGTGTGGAGAACGCCCTTCGGCGCGCCGGTGGAGCCCGATGTGTACAAAATGAACATGGGGTCTTCGGCGTTCATTTCTTCCGGTTCACACGTGGTGGGCTCTTCAGCGACAGCTTGTTCGTACCAAATGTCGCGGCCATCGACCCAATTAATAGCTCCGCCGGTGCGTTTCACCACAAAGACGGTTTCGACCGACGGGCAGTTCTTGAGCGCTGCATCCACGTTGGCTTTCAACGGAATGCCCTTTTTGCCGCGCAGGCCTTCATCGGCGGTGATGACGCAGTTGGATTCCGCACCTTTGATGCGTCCGGCCAGGGCGTCCGGCGAAAAACCGCCAAAAACGATGGAGTGGATGGCGCCGATACGCGTGCACGCCAGCATGGCGTAGGCGGCTTCGGGGATCATCGGCATATAAAGGGTGACGATATCGCCCTTTTTCACGCCGCGGGCTTTCATCGCGTTGGCCAGCTTGCACACTTCGTCGTGTAATTCTTGATAGGTGATGTTTTTGGAATCCGCCGGATCATCGCCTTCCCAAATGATCGCCGTTTGATTGGCGCGCTTGGGCAAGTGACGGTCGATGCAGTTCACAGACGTGTTCAAGGTGCCGTCAGAAAACCATTTGATGGAAACGCCGGGAATGTTGAAGTTGACGTCTTTGACTTGCGTGTACGGCTTGATCCAATCAAGGCGCTTGCCTTGTTCGCCCCAAAACCCTTCAGAGTCCTCGACGGAGCGCTTGTACATATCTAAATATTTTGCGTTATCGGCCCAAGCTTCTTTGGCAAGTTGCTCGGGTACCGGAAAAACGTGGGAATCAGTCATATTCTAAAGCCCCTCCCTGGGTGAGGTCTGTTTTGGGTATTCTCAATCTTCCCCTACCGTCGCGCCGGGTGGCGTGCAGCTTTGGTTTTGGGCGTGATTAAGTCCGCTCGCTCTGCCGACGGCACAAGACGAATTGTATTGTGCAGTGCAGCGTAAAATATTATTGAGGAATTCAAATGCCGACGCAAGTCAAGAAAACGGCATTGAAGCTCTTTTTTAGTCTATCCAAACCTGATCTTTGCGCACCGTACAGGCGACCTTGGTCAAATGATTGCCCACGCACGGTCCCTGAACACAGTGCCCATCTTCAATGCGAAACAGTGCGCCGTGGGTTGAACACATAATCATCGTTTTTTCGACGTTCAAGAACTGTCCCGGGGTGAAATCCAGGGGCGCATGGATGTGTGGGCACGAATTAATATAGAGAAAAATATTTAATCCTTTTCGAACGGCCAGCAAGCGGGCCACTTCGCCCTCGACAGTCGCAATGAACCCGGCAGAGCCATTATCGGGGATGTCCTCAAGGCGGCACAGGGGCGCAGGTGGGGAAAGATCGGTTGTCATGTGGAACGCCCAGGTGCGGATGGCGAAGACAGGCCGTGGGCCATGTGTAAAATCTCCTCCCACTGGTCATCGGTGACCGGACAAACCGAAAGGCGTGACTGGCGCAGCAGCGGCATATGTTCCAACTTTGGATTGGATTTGATGTCCTTGAGCGGCACAGGTTGTTGTACAGCCGAAACGGCTTTCACATCCACGCACACAAATCGATGGCTGTCGTCGGTGGGATCCGGGTAGGCCGTCCTCGCCACTTCGACCACCCCGACGATGCTCTGTTGCTGAACCGAATGATAAAAGAAGACCTGGTCGCCAACCGCCATGGCTTTCATGTATTTGGCCGCTTGATGATTGCGCACGCCGGTCCAAGGCTCGGTGCCGACCCGGACTTGATCGTCCCAAGACCAGCTGTTTGGTTCAGATTTAATCAACCAATAGGCCACGTTTCGGACTCCTAACGAAATACATAAACGGACACTCAATCACAAACCCCAAAGGGCGTTTGCCGTTCAGGCAGGCCCCCTACGGAAGCACTTTTTTCCACGGCCGCACGACCACGCTGGCAAACAAATCGGCTTGCCCGTAAGGGTCTCGTTGCACAAAGGCATCGACTTCGGCGCGGGTGTCAAAATCGACCACAATCAAGCTGCCATTCATGGACTCATTGTCGTCAGCTAATGTCGGGCCGGCGAAAATCAGGTGCGCGCCGATGGATTTCAGGTGCTCAACATGGGCCGGGCGATTGTCTTGACGGACCTGCAAATGGTCCTTTTTGTCGGTGCAAAAGATGGCGAAGAGCATTATTAAGATATCCTTAACTAAGATTATTCGATGTTGAGGGGGCGAGAGAGCAGGCCCTTGATGATGGCGTCCAAATCCACCCCGTGATTGAGCACGCCATCCACGGCCAGGCAGATGGGCATGTCGACTTGCAGCCGTCTGGCCAGTTCGGTCACCGCGGCGGCGGTGAAAACACCCTCCGTCACCGAAGTGCGCTCCGCCAAAATAGCATCAAGAGATCGACCTTGTCCCAATTGGACCCCTAATGAGAAATTGCGCGATTGCATGGCGTTGCAGGTCAGGGTCAAGTCGCCCAACCCGGACAAGCCCATGAGGGTGTGCTCATCGGCACCCAGAATCTCACCTAAGCGGGAGATTTCCGCCAATCCGCGGGTTATCAACGCGGCACGGGCGTTGTCACCCATGCCCCGGCCTTGAACAATGCCGCACGCAATGGCCATCACGTTTTTAACCGCACCACCCAACTGCGCCCCGATGACGTCATAGGAATAGTATGTGCGAAAACAGCGACTTGACAAGTTTTCGCACAATCGTTGACCTAATTTATCATCGACGCAGGCAAGCGTCACGGCGGTGGGCATATCGCGGGCCACTTCAATGGCGAAGGTGGGCCCTGACAAAACGGCGATGGGGGCCAAATCGCCTAAGGTTTCCTCCACCACGTCAGACATCAATTTGTAGCTGCCCTGCTCAATGCCCTTGGCGCAGATGATGGCGGGGGTGCCGGGCTTCCAAAACGGTTTGGCGGCTTCACACACGGCGCGCAAAAACTGCGCCGGGGCGACCAGCAAAACGGCGTCCGTTTGCACGGCCTCGCCAATGTTTTGGGTGGCGCGAATGCCGGGGTCCAAAGTGACGCCGGGCAAAAACGGGGTGTTTTCACGGTCCGTGTTGATCGCTTGGGCGACTTCGGCCTCATGGGCTTGAAGGATAACCTTTGGTCCCGCGCGCCTGACGGCGGTTGCCAGGGCCGTGCCCCATGCGCCTGCTCCAATAATGCCGATGGTGTGCACAGTGATTTCCTCTGTCTCGGACCTGAAGGGGTTCAACCTATATGCCCGCTCTGGGCGCGGGGTACAAGGGTGCGGTGATATTTTTAGGCTTTGACACCAGCACCTTCTGCTTTGGGCGCATCGGGATCCAGCGGCCAGCGCGGCCGGGGGGCAAAATCAAGGCTGTCGGATTGACCCAGCCGCAGCCGTTCAATCCCGGCCCAGGCGATCATGGCGCCGTTGTCGGTGCAGT
>JGI10211J34971_10003137_pt1 | contig 13313 bp, 14 predicted proteins | sample Etolagsediment_FD_34971 | JGI IMG/M metagenome (IMG submission 34971) | reverse complement strand
TAAATTGAAATGTCGTACTTTTGTTAAATCCGTACTTAATCCTGAACAGTACAAAAAGGCATTAACCACTTACAAATAAGCTTTATTTAGATTATCTGTAAATATCAAGACAATAAAAAACCCGTTTAAAACGGGTTTTTTATTGTCTTAAATTAGCTAGATTAATCAAAAGTTAAAACGCTAATCTATCCTCAAACTTTTCCAAAGCTTTCATAACACAAGCTTCATCTTTTTCACCACCAGGCGCACCACTCACACCAATCGCTCCAATTCTGGCTCCACCGCTTATAATTGGTACACCGCCAATCATCATTAATACGCCATCCACATGATTCAATTCTGGGCGAATATCACCACGTTTAGCTCTAAAGTCACCCGATTTTAAACCCGACATAATGGTGGCGTTCGCTTTCTCTTCAGCTATTTGTAACGTGAATTTTGATGCGAAATCATCTCTTAATGCCACACGCTGGTTTCCATGTTTATCGACCACTACCGCACTAACAGAAAAACCTTTTTCACGACAAGCTAATATAGATTCTGTTGCAAGGTCTCGCGCTAATTCCATTCCAATATTTTTCTCTTCCAAAACATCTTCCGCTAAAACAATTGGCGACGAAAGAGCAAATATTAACCCAAGCCCAATTAAAGTCATTTTTTTGAAAAGAACCATTACTAAAACCTCTTACATTTAGTGTATTTAAATCGCTACGACGTTATTTTAAACAACGATAAATCGCAAATTCCATACGGCCATTTTTAACAACTGACAAAGCCACAATCGTATCGCCACGCATGTTCACGGCTTCATTTTTTGCCAATAGAACTAAATCCTCGGTAATCGCCGCATCATCTCTTTCATAAAGTCCTACTTTATCTAGCGCTGATGTAGTGGTTGTGCCCAAACGTTCACAATATTTAACATCAGACAACTCCATTAAAGTGACTTTATAGGCACCTGGAAGTGGCTGAACCCAACTACAGGCAGATAAAAATAAGAGAGACGATAAACTCAAACTAACCAGTAATTTTTTAATCATAATTATGTTATCCAATTAACAGAAATTAGCATTACTATAAACCATCGTACCTAAACCTTAAAGCCCTACTTAAAACGGCTCATAATGAAAATTAAAATCGATTTTGTAAGCTTATAGTTTTCTTTTTTCATTACTCACCTTGGTATAAAAAGCTAAAGATAAGATGATAAGTGCGATACCAATAATTAAATAAAGGGCATATAGCATTTGTGAAGGATCATGTAAGGCCATTTTAAACACCACCATTAAAGCTTCAATCGATAATGCAATAATAATTGCGGTTAAAAACTTTGAAAGTAATCGTGCTTCGTCTTTTTTATCCGAATACGCTTTATAAACCACTTCTCGCTCTAATAACGTTTTAGCCAAATCAAAAATAGCTAACCCCATTGTCAAAGCAATTATCGGTTTGAAGACACTTTCCAAGGTGTATTCAGCAGGGTTAATTAACTGCAAAAAATAGTCATAAAAAGCATAACCTATCGACATGACCGAAAAAAACATCAAGGAAACACCAATACCGAAATAGAATGCTTTTGTTATAAAGTTAAAGGTTGGATGCCTTTCCACCAGGCCAAAACGGGACAAAAGACGACTTAAATTAAAATCAAAGAAATAATAGTGCTCATCCTTAAACACCATCATTGTGATGCACGATTCACCCGTAGCAGAACTCATGTAAGGTTCGCTAATAGATACGCCCTCTTGCTTTTTAATCATTTGCGCAGCTAAATAACTTCTATTTTTTCCTTTTGCGGTGGTCAGGAGACTGTTTTTAAAAATATTAGGAGAGCTCTGATTAAAATGTTCATCACTCACATAAATCAGCTCTAAACTTGAAAAAATAGAGTAAAAGCCTTTAATGGTAGTCACTTCTGTTGTCATGTACTGTGCGTTATTACGAATGGTTTCAAGTAAAAACTTTTCAATACCTGTTTTATGTTCGTTATAGATACTAATAAATTCTTGCATAACCCCTCCTATAAAATTAGTACGTTTTAGAATCATTATAAAAGCGGGTTATAAGCCAATATTAAACTTTAATAACACTTTCAAATCCTTACATAAAATAATCGTTTTTTTCACTATTTTAAACAATCAATAAAGCTTGTTAATGCACCGAATAAGCGCACATCTTTCTTAAATTAGGCTCAATTATGGTTTAATTAAAATCCCATATAAACCGCTGAGATAAAATCTATGTCATTACTAGAAACCACTAACAAACCTTTCTCTCCATCTAGCGAAGAAAATAAGCACGTTATATTAGAAGTGATTCATAAGTGGTTAAGTGACTCTAAAACGCTTTTAGAAATTGCTAGCGGTACAGGACAGCATGCAGTCCACTTTGCAGATAATATGCCTTATTTAACCTGGCAAACTTCTGATCTAGTTGAATCTCACTCAGGCATAAATTTGTGGATTAAAGAGTCTGGCCTAACCAACATTTTGACGCCTTTAGAAATCAATGTTTCAGAAGATAATTGGCCCATAGAGACCTATGATGCGGTTTATTCGGCTAATAGTTTTCATATCATGAGTAAAGAGAATGTAATGGACTTCTTTAGCCACATCAGTTCAATTTTAAACTCAGCAGGCCTCGTTATTATTTATGGCCCTTTTAATTACAACGGCCAATTCACGAGTCCAAGCAATGAAAATTTTGATATTTGGCTGAAGCAACGCAATGAGAAGAGTGGTATTAAAGATTTTGAGTTTTGTAATCACCTTGCATTAAATGCTGGACTAAAACTTGCCGATGACATTGAGATGCCACAAAACAACCGTATATTAATTTGGACAAAAAAATAACTCTTTGGCTAAAAAAAAAATACAAAATTCACACAAGAATCAGTAGCCTCATATACACTGAAACACTAATCTAATACTACTCACTTTTTATAAAACCCAATAAAAACTCTAAAACAACAATATAAATAGGGATTTTAAGAAAAACTACCTATAGCTCTATCCAGCATAATATGTAATTATTCCCTCCTTATAAAATTAAATTATTTCTACATCTTATTTAAACACTGCCAATGCCTAAAACACTTGAATACTATCGTTTGCTCTACTTATGCAAAATGTCATCAACCGCTATTATTGCCCAAGTAGTTTTTGCACCTATTGTTTCGCTTATTCTTGTTGGGGCGGGGATACCTACTAGCTGGGCGATTATTTGGAATATCGCGATTTACATCATCCTATTCGCTCGTGTTGTTAATGCCAAAAAATTCATAAATTACGCCAACGAGTCTTTCGAGCCAAAAGCTTCTATCATCCATAAATATACCAATATGCAGATGTTAATCATTATGCTGGTTGGATTATGTTGGGCCACGGCTTTCCTACTACTGTTTTATGCAAACCCTACAGAAAACAAAACGGGCTACCATATGATAGCAACGGCTTTTACGGCCGGAATCATTGCAGTAGCCATAAGTGTCCTGGGAAGTGTTCCAAAGATTTTTTTAGCTTTTGCTATTCCAATGGCTACGCTACATATCGCCGCTTTAACCTTTCTTGGTGGTGATCAATTTCATTTTTATGCCAGTATCGCTACGCTTGTAGGTATGACCTTTATCATCGCCTCAAGTAAAAAGTTCAGTGAACACTTTGACTTCAACGTTACCCAAACTCAAACCATTAAAGATGCTGAATTAGATTTAGTTCATCGCCTTGCTAAAGCTTCAGAGTTTCGTGATGAAGAGACTGGAGAACATATCAATAGAATGAGTTATAGCTGCTATCTTCTTGCCATTGAAGTGGGTTTTAGCAAAGAAAAAGCAGACCTTATTCATTATGCAAGCTCACTACATGACATTGGTAAAATAGGTATTTCAGACACCATCCTTTTAAAAGAAAGTAAATTCACTCCTGAAGAAGCCAAGATTATGCAGAAACACCCTTTAATTGGTGCTCGTATTCTGGATAACTCAGAATCAGAAATTATTAAATTGGCTAAAACCATTGCTGAATTTCATCATGAAAAAATGGATGGCACCGGCTATCCACATGGTATAAAAGGTGAAGAGATACCAATAGAAGCGCGTATCGCTTCTATATGTGATGTATTTGACGCCTTAACTTCCGGCAGACCTTACAAAGCGGCTTGGTCAAATGAGAAAGCACTTGCCTATATTATTGAGCACTCAGGCACTCACTTTGATTCAAAACTCGTAAATGCCTTTATGAAAATTTACCCACAAATTATTGAATACACGGCCGAACATACAAGTTAAAAATTCAAAACAATTACGCTGAAGACTGACTTTTTATTGTTAAAGCGCACCATTTTCTGCTTTAATCATTCCCATCAAAGACTTCTTATCAAAGACAATTATTATCAAGCATCAACGGACTTTACCGCTTAATGAATAGCTCAGCCTTTACAGACTCAAACCAAATTACAATACACACTATTGGACTTGTACACAGTCCATTTATTGAAAAGTTTGGTGTGCCAAGACAACCAGGCCTGGTAGAAGGTAATATTGGTCAAATAGAACTACTTAAGCCTTGGAACAGAGAAGAAGCATTACAAGGATTAGATGGATTTAGTCACATTTGGGCGGTGTTTATCTTTCATCAAGCTATCAAACCTGTTGAAGATTGGCGTCCAACGGTGCGTCCACCTAGAGAAGGAGCAAAACGCCAAGGTGTTTTTGCCACTCGTTCACCTTATCGACCAAACCCCATTGGCATGTCAGTACTGACTTATCATGGTTGGGAAAAGAAAAACGGTAAACTGTTTTTAAACGTATCGGGTCTAGACTTAATTGACCAAACCCCCATCATAGACATCAAACCCTACCTACCCTATGCAGATAGCTTGCCAGAAGCCGTTGGTGGTTTTGCCCATAAAGCGCCAGAAAGCAGTCAATTTGAGGTGCTGTTTACCGCAACAGCCACTCAACAAATCCAACAAGTTCAAGAAAATTATCCTCAGTTAACCCAACTCATTACCAGCACTCTTCAGCACAATCCAAGACCTTTACACTTTGGCAGTATCGAAAAACGTAAAAGCTTTGGGCTCAAACTCTATGAATTTAATATTCAATGGCAAATTGAGAACGATGTTATTACGGTTTTGTCGCTCGGTTAACAATCTTAATTGCCAAAACTGCAACAGTGTTTTCCACAATCATAGCTATATTTAGAACAATTCTCCGTGTTAGTATCAATTTCAGTTAATATAAAACACAACAAAATTTAGGCGAAAACATTATGCAAAATCAATACCCACATCTATTCACACCGGTAAAGCTCGGCTCAATCGAGCTTAAAAATCGCATTGTTATGGCACCGTTAACACGCGCCAGAACAGAAGTTGACCATATTCCTACGGATTTAATGGCAGAACATTATGCCCAACGTGCCAGTGGCGGACTAATCATTGCAGAAGCCACTATGGCGATGGCAGGATGCAGTTCGTTTTGGAAAGAGCCTGGGATTTATTCAGACGCTCAAATTGCAGGTTGGAAAAAAGTAACGGATGCCGTTCACGCCAAAGGTGGAAAAATTGTCTTACAGATTTGGCATGGTGGTCGCACCTGTCATCCAGCGTTAAATAATGGCAAAACTCCCGTTGCACCAAGCGCTATCGCGGTTGAGGACGAAGTTCATACACCTGAAGGTAAACTGCCTTACACCGTTCCACACGCTTTAACATTGGAAGAAATTCCTGCCATTATTCAAGGTTTTAAACAAGCAGCCATTAATGCTAAAACCGCAGGTTTTGACGGCGTTGAAGTACATGGTGCAAACGGCTACTTGCTAGACCAGTTTTTACGTGATGGCAGTAATCAGCGTACAGACAGTTACGGTGGCTCTATCGAAAACCGTGCGCGTTTGTTATTAGAGGTATTAACCGCCGCTACCGAAGTATGGGGAAGCGAACGAGTTGGCCTAAGAATCTCACCTGTTAACAGCTATAACAGCATGCTAGACAGCAATCCAGTAGGGTTAACTAAGTGGTTATGCGAAAAGCTGAATGACTTTAACCTGGCTTACCTGCACGTTATGCGTAGTGATTTTTTCGGTGTACAACAGCAAGATGTCATCTCTACAGCAGAAGAAACTTATCAAGGTAATTTAATGGGGAATATGGGATACGATGCGGCTGAAGCAGAAGGCGTAATTGCTGATGGCAAGCAAGCCGCTGTCGCCTTTGGTGTAATCTATTTAGCCAATCCAGACTTACCAGAACGTTTTAAAGCTGGAGCTGAACTAAATGAAGCCAATCCAGACACCTTCTATACACCAGGCCCAGAAGGTTACACTGATTATCCATTTATGAATGCTTAGTGTGTCATTCGAGATTAGTAAAAACAATCCACTAACCAAAGCCCGCAAAGTAGCGGGCTTTTTGCTATATCATTTGAGTCTTACCAGGCCTGGTAAGTTTATAAATTTAAGAATTACCGAGCTGAATATATTGTTCTTTAAGACCAATATATAACTCATCACCAGAAAAGTTCGACATTTTCGCGATAATCTCAAACATCACCACGTTATCTTCCTTACCATTCCACTCTTTAATGTAAGTGCCCTCTTTATAACCATTATCTTGTCTAAACTTGTTTAATACGTTCTTAGCCATATAGATTTGATAAAGCTGATCAAAATCTAACTCAGCGACCTTACAAGAGTTGAAAAATGCAATGGTTAAAGCCGATAGATACGACTCTGAAACTTGCACCGATTCAAGCGCTGTTCTCATCATAGTTTCGTGAATACGCACTTGTTCAAGTGCCGATAATTCGCTTGATATCGTTTGAGATTCGTTACTCATCGTTAAAGCTTTATTCAATAGCATCGAAGCATTTTCTGGTTCAAAATGCTCAAGCGCTAAACTCAGTAAGAAATGCCAAATATCAACCAGCTCAACCCGAACATTTTCAATATCAGTTTGAGCATCAACCGCTTTCCAGTGTTTCCACGGATAGCTATCAATTAACTCTGCCGTTTCCATCACAATACAACGACGCCAATCAATAACTTTACCCAAAGCGGTCAGACCATTACGCCAATCTGCACCATTCGTCATTTCATTTAAAGTACTTTGCATTTCAAGCATTTCATTAATGGAGTTTTCAGCTTGCATAGTTATTCTCTTTCATTGTTTGTTCTAAAAAAATTAATAAATCATAGCGTATAAACAATAAAAACCGCATTAAGAATGTCTTAACACGGTTTTGTATTTGTCTTTATTCAAGCAGTAAATATTGCTCTTTGTCAGGTACACCATCCCACTCATCGGCATCCGGTGGTGCTGGGATAACTTCGGTAATCACAGGCCATAGTTGCGCGAGGTTAATATTCAGCTCGCGAAAGTGCTCCATACCTTCTGGCAAAGCGTCTTCTTGAAAAATAGCCTCAGCGGGACATTCTGGTGTACAAAGATCACAATCAATGCAAATTTCAGGATCAATAGCCAAAAAGTTTGGCCCCTCATGAAACGCATCAACTGGGCAAACAGCCACACAATCGGTATATTTACATTTAATGCAATTTTCAGTAACTACAAATGCCATATTCTTTCTTCATCAAAGGATAGCAATATCTGCTAAAATTTCGTGATTAAAGCCTAAATTAATTTCAAGCTTAGAAGCCTCAATATAGTACCGATTAAGTAACGGATTGCAAGATTAAATCCCGCTGAAGCTATGCTATTCTCAATGATTGAAGTTAGTTTTTTATTTATTTTTACTATAACCAAGTAACATAAATTTTGGAAATTTCATGATTCGTATCACCAATATAAAACTCCCGTTAGACCATACCGAAGACCAACTTCAACAAGAAATCTTATCCACGTTAAAAATCAGTCAAAACCAACTGCTTGATTTCACCATATTCAGACGTGGGTTTGATGCCCGAAACAATAAAAACATTAGCTTGCTTTACACCATTGACGTCACTAGTAAAAACGAAGTGGGCTTACTCAAAAAGCACAGTAAAAATCAAAATATTAGAGCCACACCAGATATGAGCTATAAATACGTGGCTCAAGCTCCTGAAAATTTAGACGAGCGCCCTGTCGTGGTTGGTTTTGGTCCTTGTGGTATTTTTGTTGGCCTAGTTCTGGCAGAGATGGGATATAAACCCATTATTCTTGATCGTGGTAAAGAAGTACGCGAACGAACTAAAGACACCTTTGGTTTCTGGCGTACCAGAACTTTGAACACCGAATCAAACGTGCAGTTTGGTGAAGGTGGTGCGGGTACTTTCTCTGACGGCAAGCTTTGGACACAAATTAACGATAAAAAACATTATGGACGTAAGGTTCTAAATGATTTTGTTGATGCGGGTGCGCCAGAAGAAATTTTGTATGTAAGCAAGCCCCATATCGGAACTTTTAAACTCGTCGGCATGGTAGAAAAAATGCGCGCTAAGATTATTGAATTGGGCGGTGAGATTCGTTTTAGCTCGCGAGTGGATGACTTACATATTGAAGATGGTCAAATCACTGGACTAACCTTATCTAATGGCCAACAAATTCATTCTAAACATATCGCTTTAGCCACGGGACATAGTGCACGTGACACCTTTGAAATGCTCTATAAAAAAGGCGTTTATATTGAAGCCAAACCGTTTTCAATCGGTTTTCGTATTGAACACAATCAGTCATCTATTGATGAAGTTTTATTTGGTAAAAATGCCGGCAACCCAATTTTAGGAGCCGCTGATTATAAACTGGTTCACCATTGTAAAAATGGTCGCTCGGTTTACAGCTTCTGTATGTGTCCAGGTGGAACGGTTGTAGCCGCCACCTCAGAAGAAAATCGTGTGGTAACAAACGGTATGAGCCAATACTCTCGTAATGAACGAAACGCAAATAGTGCCATTGTTGTTGGCATTGAACCAAGCGATTATCCCGATGATAGCCCTCTAGCCGGCGTTGAACTTCAACGCCAATTAGAAACCGCGGCTTATCATCTTGGGGGTGAAAACTACGATGCTCCAGCTCAGTTAGTCGGTGATTATTTAGATAATAAACCGTCTGCGATATTAGGCAAGGTAGAACCCTCTTATAAACCTGGGGTAAAACTAACCGATTTAACCCAAATACTGCCAGATTACTGCCGTGAAGCGATTCAAGAAGCGATTCCAGCTTTTAATAAAAAGATTCGTGGTTTTGCCTTAAAAGACGCCATGCTAACAGGCGTTGAAACTCGCACTTCGTCCCCTGTAAGCATCAAACGTGGCGCTGACTATCAAAGCATTAATACCAAAGGCCTATACCCTGCGGGTGAAGGTGCTGGCTATGCAGGTGGAATCATGTCAGCAGCTATTGATGGAATTAGAATTGCAGAAGCCATGGCGCTTGCAATTAATGAAGAAAAACAATAAAACGCTCTTCACCACAACAAAAAATACCACCGATTAAGGTGGTATTTTTTGGGGCGAAATAAATATATTTCCGAGACAGCAACTAAGCTCTAAGCGGTTTAACATTTAGCAATGAAACAAATAACGATATAACAATCGTTCCAAAGGTAAAACAGAATACCCCTTGAGAAGTACTTACTAACCAGGTAAAAGTATCCGCAGGCGTAAATGCTCCACTCATGGTAAATTGCAAATTAACCGCATTTACCAATCCTGCAATAGGATACTCTCCTAAGAAATAAGCAGGCACATCTTCAAACATACCCTTTATTTGGTAGACACTCGCAAACAAAAACATGGCGGTTAAAAAGTTCACCATCGCCAATACAATCACACGACCTGTCGCTGATACCATAGAACCTTCGGTAATCTTACAAATACCAAAAAGAATCACGCCTAACTCTTTGTTTACAATGCCAAAGATACGTAATAAAAGAAGAAAAACTAACCAATCATAAAGGTCTAAAAAAAGGGTCATCACAAATAAAATAACCGACAAACCCAACCAACCTACAATATAAAACTCCGATAAAAATAGGCGCTTATTTCGTAATGCTTGCCAATCTGTAGATTCAGGTTCATACGCAAACTCTCGCTGTTTGTAATAATTGTCTACCCAAAAATAAGGCGACAACATATACACCCATCGAATCATGCTCTTAACTAACTCTGCTGTGTTCATTTTCATACTGATACTCTTGACTCTACTAGAATTTAATATGTTGCTTGGTAAGCAATAATGGTAATGAAGCATACTCTTTAATAGCCTGCTCTTTAGTTAAACCATGTCCAAGGATATAACGATTTGGTGTTAACCAATCCTTAACCTCAGTGAAGTTTGCATGCCATGGATTGGCTTTAGGTCTTGCATCGATAATAAAGACATCTGCTTCAGATAACTTCTGATACAACTCTTCTGAAAATTTTGAATCTCCGGTATAACTCAAACGAGCATGACCATTTTCATCTCGAACAACAAAACCATAGCTCAACTCAGAATGAACACCTGGGTAAAACTCAATCGTTAACCCAAAACCAATGTCTGTTTTTTCATTCTCTGCAACAGTACCCCAATCTGCTAAAGATTCGGCATCCATCTGTTCAAGATGCTCTGCTATACGATGTTGCTGCAGACGCTCCATAACACCTGTAGTAGCAATCACTTTACATTTGTTTTGTTTAACGAGCTCTACACGCAAGACAACCGCTAAATCGCCTGCATGATCAGAATGATTATGGGTAATCACAATATTACGAGGAAATTGGCCAAATCTTTCAACAACCTGTCGCCCAACGCCCAAACCCAAATCGATTAAGCAAAAAGGCTCACCGGATTTTAACAACATAAAACTGCTACTCGTTAAGCCATCATAAATATAAGAAGCACCAGCTCCACTACCAATCACAACCAACTCAAAATTCGATTTTTGCAAGGTGTTACTCTCAGGTTCAAATTTATTTATAATCAAGAGATTCTACTTTATTCATCATGAAAATAAACTCAACAAATTCTCTTTTCTCTAAACTTACCAGGCCTGGTAAGTTTAGAGTCGTCTATAAATAATATAATTTCAACAACTTAAAGCTAACCTGCGTATAGTAGAGTTATTATCGTAGCGATTTTTAACAATCCTTGTTGCGTACACTCACTAAGAAGAGATTGATATGTCAACAGTTCGTATTCGTTACCAAACCATTGAATTTGAGGATGTAGATATTCATCTACGTTGTCTTCGAGATAAACAACAGTTTTCTGACCCTCTCGGTGAAGCAGACACACTGGGTATCTCCTCCGCTCAATGGTCACTTTTTGGGGTCGTGTGGGAATCTAGTCAAATCCTAGCAAATAAGATGCAAGACTTTGATATAAAAGGTAAACGTATTTTAGAGTTGGGTTGTGGTTTAGGGTTATCGAGTATTCTACTTAATTCTCGTAATGCCGATATTACTGCAACGGATTATCATCCAGAAGCGGGAAAGTTTTTAGCCAAAAATGTCACACTAAATAACGGAGATGACATCCCTTTTTTAAGAGCTGACTGGAAAGACGATAATCTAGGTTTAGGTAAATTTGACTTAATTATTGGGTCAGACCTGCTTTACGAGCAAGACCATATAGAGCTTCTCTCTGAATTCATTAATAGTCACGCTAACTCTGAGTGTGAAATTATCATAGTTGACCCAGGTCGTAGTAATCACAACCGCTTTAGTAAGAAAATGGTTCAACTAGGCTACACACACCAGCAATACAAACCCAAAGAGCTCGAAGAAAGCCCTACACCTTTTAAAGGGCTCGTATTAAGTTATCAGCGAAGCGAAATCGACAACGAAAACTAAATTACCAGGCCTGGTTATATCGAATCTTAATAAAAACCAACAAGCTCAACCAACGAATTGCAAAAAAGCCGTTAATTTAAGTCGCTATCTTTCCAAAATTTCGTGCCTTTTACCGTTGCCTGAAGCGCTAAACCCGTTTCAGTAATCTGATAAATAGTCATATTATCCACTGTCAATTCCCCACCCACAGCAGCACCTTTAGAGCCAGCTTTCGCTGCCGCATCAGCTTGTCCACCAAATGCCCAACCCTTGTTCACAAACCTGTCCATAGCTGATTTAGAATGAAAAACAAAGATAATGCGAAAATCTTTTGCTCCTAATCCAAGACCTACACCTACCTCACCCATTTTCATATAGGTATTTTGTCCATTACTATTGTTATGGACTACGCCGTAACCACCACCAAAACTTGCAAGTAACAAGTTAATATTCGCATTACTAAATACTGCATAACCAACAGATTTAGATATCTGTGACTTAACATCGGGCTTTAGCTTGTAAAGCTTCTGTAGCGTTTCATTTTTCATGGTCAAAATTGATTGGCGCTGTTCATTAACTGAACTGCCCCCCATAGAGGCGCACCCGACAAAAAAGACACTGGATAAAGTAATGACTAAAACAAGTAAACGATTCATATCACTAACTCCTTAAAAAGAAACAGAAAAAGGAAAAAACCTAAACATTTAATAAAATCTTACACTATTTTTCTTAAAGAGGTAAAAAGCAAATATTAACCACTTAGCACGTTTCACTTAAGTTAATGTTATATGTAACCTACTAATCGTATTGTTTCATTATGAAAGAAAGATTGAATCATCAGCTGAAAAATATGCAAGAAAGCAAAACGAATTATTCAGATTAGACACAGGGCAACAGAATTTAATCAAGATAACCTTAATTTATCTTTCGGGATTAGCTGACCACTGCTGAGATAAACTAATACAGCTTGTTTTAGTAGCATATGAAAGATGGTGAATCGGGTGCGAATGTTTACGATAGAGTTAGCGTGTTTTTTGAAACACTGTATCGAAATTTTAGGAAAGGGAATTATCCTAAAACACCTTGCTAGTTAGCAATGGTATGACATTAAGGGTATTTCTAATGCGTTGGTTAGATTGGACTGTTGAAGAGTACAAAAGTTAAACGCCCATAACTAACCGCTTTTAGTCATGAAAAGAGTGATGAAGGAAAATATAAACTAACCACATCACTCAAGAAACGCCAATAAATCTAATAGATTCTGACCCCAAATCATTTTAATTGAAAGGGTCAGAAAAAAATTAGTCAGGCCAAACTCGACGAGAAAAGACAGGAGTAGCAGATTCTGTTTTTTCAGCTGGTTTTTTTGCCGCTGGTGCTTTAGCTGCAGGCTTTTTTGTGGCCGGAGCTTTTGCCGCTGGAGCCTTCGATGCAGGCGCTTTTGCTGGTGTTGTTTTAGCTGCCGGTTTTTTCGCCGCTGGCGCTTTAGCAGCCGTAGTTTTTGCAGCAGGTGCTTTAGCAGCAGCTGTAGTTGTTTTTGCAGCAGGCGCCTTAGGAGCT
>JGI10211J34971_10003136_pt1 | contig 13314 bp, 12 predicted proteins | sample Etolagsediment_FD_34971 | JGI IMG/M metagenome (IMG submission 34971) | reverse complement strand
AACCAGGCACGTCTTTTCTTTTAACGATTCACTTCTGGTTACCGTACCGGCAATATCAAACACCGGCAGATACATTCGGCCAAACCGAATCAGGGGCTTCCCGAAAGTATCAGTATGTACGTCATTCGTCGAAACGGAAAAAATACGCTCAATCGGTGCCATAGGAATTGCGTACGTTTTGGACGCCCGCTCGATAACCAGAACGCTTACGAGCCGGGGATCCGGCGCCAGCATCATACGCAGCAACACGTGCGGTTCGTCTTCCGGCATGAACCGGATTTCGCCCCCGAGTGCCGTTCGGGCACGTTCGATGGTAGACCCGATATACGCAGAAGCTTTCAGTTCCACGATCCCCGCCGGTAACGGATCGGAGCGGTCGTTTTCGATCACCAGTGCCAGACGGGACCCTTCCTCGGCGATTCGCAGTTTCAGATCTATTCCGTCCGGAACGTGCGAACCGGCAGCACCCGAGAGGATCTCTACGAGTAATGTGCGAACGATCGCCGAAACCGCCGAGGAAAGGGTGAAGTCGGCACCTTCGATCGCGATACGAATGATACTCTTCGGGTTTTCGTTCCGCCGGCGAATCTCTTCGTCAACGTGGCGCATCAGTTCCTGAATCGATTCCCGGAACATTCGGGACATGATTATCGAGAGCTGATCAACGAAACTGCGAAGCCAGGGGACATCAGTCGTAGCGGCGAGCTCGTCGACGTACAACCGCAGCAGTTCGATATCCCGAATATCAAGACTGACCGGCAGGGTCGCAAGCTCCGCAGCCAACCCGTACCGTTGCGACGGAAGAAGAAGCAGGTCCGTGCCAACCTTTCGAAGTCGCGTCGGCAAAACGGGTGCGCGTTTCATCAATTCCGGTACCGAGTGACGTTTTTCGGCGCTGAACAGATACGTGAACCGGTCGCTGGCGTGGTTCTGCTGGTATCGAATTACGAGAAATTCCGATTCCATCCAGTCCAGAAGGGTTCCATCTTCGTCTTTTGTTTCAAAACGGGCAACGTACACTTCTTCATCACGGGCTACTGCATCGCCAAGTACCGATTGCCCCTCGATATCAATCTGTTGGATTTCGTCAAGATCGCCTTCCAGGTCGATATGAACACCGGGCCCCAGCGGTACGCGACTCCCCGGTACGGAAGCCACAAGTTCCTGCAACGAAAAGAGCTCTTCAAGCCAGGAATTCGACGCCGCCGTCCCCGCCGAAACGAGCGATTCTACTCCGTCGGCAATCCCGTCCTCCTGAATAAATCGCGCATTGCGCGCAAGATCGGATAGAGTCTGCTCCAGGTCGTCCGGGAAGCGCTGCCCCGGTTCCTGTTCGCGTTGTATCGTGCCGATCAACTCTTTGAGCTGCTGTTTCAGTTCTCGCCTGTCCACGTAGTACTCCTGTTGGACCGAAAATTCCGTGTTCCGCGATCCCCGTCATCTCCTGCGAGGTGAAACAGACCGGTAAAATTCCGTCGTCGTCGGGAAGCCCGTTCCAGCATCTGTTTCTGCTGGCGAGATCGTAATCCCGGATACAATTCCGTACAGATACGCGGAATCTGCAGGCTCGGTATCGAAAACAGGGCTCGTACCGCTTCGTCGGCCACTCGATCATCCACGTCAAACACCGCCTGTCGCAGAAATGCAATACCGCCGGTCAACTGAATCTCACCGAGCCGGCGCACGGCGAACGCGCGCGTCGCAGGATTATCCGCTTCCAGTGCCCAGCGTCCGAGTGTGAGCATTTCCTTCACCGTCGGTCTCGCAACGGAGTCCGCGTTCCGTTTCATCCGGGGAACCATCGAAAGTACCCGATACGCTTCCACGATGAGGGAAATCCGACTTGCGTCACCGGGGTCGCCGGTAATATCGGGATGGTTCCGCTTGATCAGATGTCGATAGCGGTCTTTCACCTCGCTCTGACTCGCATCGGGCGTAACGCCCAATACGTTCATCGCTATACTGGGTAACATACGCGATGCCTCATCGTGAGTTCCTCTCTCCGTACAACGAAAGCATGAGTTCAACTTCGCCGATCGCAAGGCCGCATTTTGCCGCAATCAATTCGGCGGACAACCCCGATTTGTGGAGTCGGATCACGTGCGATTGAGATGATTCATCTTCCGGAATATCCCGCTGAAGTTCCAGGACAAACGCCTCTTCGGAATCTTCGAATTCCGTCGGTTCGATCCGGCGGACGGGACGCACTTCCGCGGCTTCGGAAATCGCCTGTTCGAGTCGTACTATCGTTGCGTTTGCCGCCTGCAGCTGCTTCGCGACGGCACCAATACGGTCTTCCAGGAGGGTAATATTCTGATCCGCCGCACCGTTTATCTCGGCTATGATCTCCTGGACTTCCCGATGGACACTGTTCAGCAGATTTTCGGCTCTGGTCCTGCGTTTGACATGCATCCGCATCAGATACCAGAGCGCGAGAGAAAAGGCAAACTGTAACAGGAGTACCGTTCCAAAACGCATCAATTACCCTGAAAGATCGACATTCTGGCCGAGCTCCGGATCCTTGAAGTAGTCGTCGTCAGCCTGGTCATCCGCTGACTTCTGACCTCCCGATCCCGACAGGTCCTGTTCCTGTTTTCGATTTTCTTCGTCGTTGACCAACTCGGTACCTTCGGAAACATCTTCGGTTCGCCGGACGGTGTGTGATTCTTCCTGAGAACGCTGGGCGATTTCTCCGCCCACTACCGCCTGGTTCTGCGCGACGGCGTCTTTTATCGCCGACTGCTCGCGCCCGACCTGTCCGAGCCGGACAAAGAGCGTCTGGAGATCAATCGGTTGAATCGACACCGGAACCCCTCCGCTTGACGGAGATATCTACCCGACTCTCTTCGTACTTGGTGACTTTCACCGCCGCACCGTCGGCGATAAAGGTTACCGCGCGCATTTCATTTCGAACCGGTAGAGACATGTCCTTGATCATGACTTTGACACCGGGGAAGACGGTAGCCGAGGCACTTACACGGCCGTTCGTCCGTAATTCATCCAGATATGCCTGAATACTCTCGCGGTCGGCTCCCAGTTTCGCCCGAATCTTGGCGATTTTTTCCCGCTTGGTCTTCATCACGGTGTAGGCTTTCAATTTTTCCGGAGATATCTTCTGCTTGTTTTTCCGCATATTCTCGATCGTCGTCATGTTGAGCTGGATTTCTTCAAGCTGCTTCGCAAGCTCGGCGTCTTTTGTTTCAATCACCTGGAGCCGTTCCTTGCTCTTCGGATCGTAACCGACCTCAATGAGTGTCTCCATTCCGGCGATCGAACCGAGCGTTTTGGCATCAACCTCTTCCGCGGCGCGGATGTGGCCGCCGACGATACTTGCCCGTTTTCCACGACAGATGATTCGCTTGTCCGAATTGACGTCACTGTTGATGATACCATCGCTGACGACGATCATATCGCCGGCGTCTACCTGGGTATTCTCGATGAACTTTGACCATATTGAACCACCGGCGCGGATTTTCCCGTCGCTTTTTCCGGTGATTCCCTGATGGACGATGATATCGCCCTCGGCATCCAGTACCGATTTCGAGACGCTTCCCATCACTTCGATGTCGCCCGCGGCGGTAACACTGAAACCGTCGGATACGTTGCCCTTCACGATAACCGTTCCAAGAAACCGTACGTTACCGGTTTTCATGCTCACATCACCGTCAACCACATAGATCGGCTCGACGGTGATCTTCCCGGCAACCAGCTTCACGAGGCCGTTAATCTCTGCGATGACCGAACGCTGATCATCCGAGAGTCTGGTATTCGCCCCAAGGGGCGGATCGATATCTTTCCCGTTTTTCGCGGGCAGGAGTTTCCCCGTTACCGTCTGTCCGGGCTTTCCTTCCTGTGCCGGGACTTTCCGTGCCAGCACCTGCCCTTCGACGACGTTTTCGATACGGTTCAGCTCTTTGAAATCCACGCGACCGTCGTCGCCGGTATTGATACGAACCGCCTTGTCGTCCGTTTTGAAGTCAAACGCCATTCGTGCATCCGCACCGTGCTCCGGCTTTGCGCCGACGGCTACGGTGACCGTTTCGCGATAGACAGGGTTGTTTTCCAACCCCTCGAGCGCATCATCCAGAATTCCAAAGACGATCCCGGAGCTGTCCAGAACAGACCGGATCGTATCAGCCGACGGGTCGGCTCCGCCCGGTCCCGGTGGTGAGAGCATAACCGTACCGCGCATCTCGCCTTCAATGATGTTTGCCGTAATATAGGCGTCGTTGGCGGGGTTGTATTCGTACTCGGCGACTTTGATCCACTCGCTGTCGGCAAGTTTCACAATCTTCGTCACCAGGTTCGTATCGAAACGCTCGGTTGTTCGTCTGGAGAGTGCCTCGATCGCTTCGCGCTGCGTTACGTGCTCTCCCGTTCCTTCGGGAGGAGTGACTTTCAACATCACACCGGCCGGCGTAAGACGAACGATCGCCTTCCCGTCACGGTTAACCGACTCTTCAACATCGAATCCGAAATCCATTTCAAACGCGTCTTCGTCCTGGGTATCCATCTCGGTAGTCGAATCGGGGTACGCTACAATCAGGACCGGTTTCCGGCCGAATCCGGCTACCCCGGCAGAGCCTTTTTCGAGAATCTCATATGCGATTCGTTTGATGGGTAAAGAGAGTTCGATGGACGCTTCCCTGAGTGCGTCCTCGAGCGTTACTCCGGAAACATTCACGTATTTGCGATTGGCGTCTTCCGCCGCGCTTTTGCGCATGAACGCCTGAAGCTGTTCCATGGTTACCATGGCTACATGATTCCTTTTTTGACGCTGGTCAGCTTCCCCCGTAATCGTACGATAGCTTTGGTATGGAGCTGGGAAATCCTGGATTCGGTTACTCCCAGCACCGCGCCGATCTCCTTCAACGTAAGGTCCTCGTAATAGTACAGAACCAGAACCTTCTTTTCTTTGTCAGGAAGATCATTGATCGCTTCGACGATCACCCGCTTGATTTCGTCTTTTTCGACAATCGCGTCCGGGTTACGATTTCGCGGACTTTCTATGCTGTCTCCGATCGACATCCGATCGTTCTCTTCGCCCGAATACCAGACGTCGTTTAACGAGAGAACCGTGGTTCCGCTTATTTTGAGGATGAGCTGCTCGAAATCCTTCATCGAAATGCCGAGCTCGGCGGCTATCTCCTGGTCGGTTGCCGAGCGGCCCATCGTTGCTTCCAGCCGACGAACCGACTCTTCGAGTTCCCGCGTTTTCTGCCGTATCGAGCGGGGAACCCAGTCCATTTGCCGTAACTGGTCAAAAATCGAGCCTCGCACCCGTGTTACTGCGTATGTCTTGAATTTAACGTGTTTGTCCGGATCGAATTTTTCGATCGCATCAAAAAGCCCGAACACGCCGTAGCTGACCAGGTCGTCAAACTCGACGTTCTGTGGCATACCGACGGCCAGTTTTCCCGCAACGTATTTCACCAGAGGAAGGTATTGCCGTACGAGTCTGTCCCGTATCGCCGGATCGCGACCTTTCCGGTACGTGCGCCATAGCTCTTCTTCCGTCTTTTCCATCAGAACCTGGTCGCTCATGCCCCTCCCCATGAATACGGTATCCTAGTCTTTTTTTAACATAGTTTGCAATGCTTTCGCTATTGCTGCAGGGTCGTTTCCTGCGTTCTTTGAACTCTTCGGCGCCGAGCCGTAATCGTCATAATCCTCCGAATCACCCGCATCGCCGTTCTGCGCGGAATTCACAAAAGAACCGGCGAACCCGCCGATATCCGGTAATTCATCGATACGATCACCGCTCTCCTCCGCCGGTTCATCGTCGGTGTGGAATGCGTCGTCACCCAGATCGGCCGTCGATTCCTCGACCTCTTCAACGATTGAAGGAATAATCGACGGTGCACGATCCTCGTCTTCATCCAGTCCAGGTCCTCCGGCGAGCCGCGCAAACTGGTTTTCCACGATCTCCTCATCCACTACTATATCAACCTGATTACCGGATTCCCCGGTTTCGGGTTCTTCGGACTCGTCCCGGACGCCGGCTGCATCTTCATCAAAGAGGCCGGGAAGAAATTTTCGGGCGAGCTCCGCTATCCCGAAAGAGAGTCCGGTAAAAACGGCTGCCCACACAAGAGCCCGAATGAGAAAAATCCCGGCCCGTACGCCCGAAAGAGCACCTACAAGGACCGAGAGTACAAAAACTGCCGCCGCTATGATTCCGTATCGAACCACGATCATCTCTTCAATCTCCACAATACGGGATAACAAAATCGGTCGTCAAGTTACTGCATTTTCCCGAACAGGCGTTTTACAAACTGTCCAATACCGCTTCCTTCCCGGTAGTCGATCTTTTCCAGCCGGCTGGTAATCTGGCGCACACAGATACTCGCTTTCCCTTTCGGGTCAAGCACCAGAAACGGTTTCTGCTTCAGAATAGCCTGCTGCACACTCGGATCCTCATAGACGTAGCCCAGATAGTCGATCTTCAGATTTAAAAACTGAGCGGCAATATTGATGACCCGTTCCGCAACCTTCTTCCCCTCGGTGACCGAGCGAACACGGTTTACGATCAGCTTCAGTCCGAGATTCAGGTTATCGATTTCGGTAGCGATAATTTTGATGATCCCGTACGCGTCGGTAATGGCGGTGGGTTCGGGCGTCGTGACGATAATTGCTTCGTCGGCAGCAGCCACGAATGCGAGCACGTTGTTGGACACTCCGGCACTCGTATCGATGATAAGTACGTCGGCCGACGAAAGGTCCTGAAGATCTTCAACGAACGCCTGACGTTCGTTCTCGCTCAGATTGGCAATTTTTGCAAAACCCGACGCTCCGGCGACGATTTGAATCCCATATTCGGTATCCATAATAATTTCTTTCATCGTCTTCTGGCGGCGAATAACATGATACAGGTTGTATTTGGGTACAACACCCATCACAACATTCACGTTCGCAAGTCCCAGATCGGCGTCCATCAGAACGACTTTTTTTCCGAGTGCCGCGTAGCTGAGAGCAATATTCGTCGACAAGTTCGTCTTGCCGACGCCACCTTTTCCACTGGCGATCGTGATTATACGCGTCTGTTTTGCGTCACCCGTATCGCTGTTCCGCTGGCGCATGATCTCGCGCAGCGTTTCCGCCTGATCCGTCATTCCTCATACCCCCGATCGATCTGTTCCGGCGTACCATCGTATTGAATCTCCAACTCCCGCCGGTTCACCGGGAAGCCGTGCAGGCGCTTCATGAAGCTTTCTACCCGCGCGCGTTCGAGATCCTGTGGTACTCTTTGACCATCGGTAATAAAGCTTACGGACTTTCGCTTTTCGTGCATTGCGCTGACAATATTTCCGATATTTGCCGTTTCATCGAGCTTTGTCACGACCACACCGTCGTACCCGAACGGTTCGAACTGGCGGAGTATCTCGCGCAGGTCCGCACCTTTGGTCGTTGCGCTGACCGCAAGATGGATTTCTCCGCCCGCTGCCGAGACCAGTTCATGTACTTCCGCCAGCCGGCCGAAATCCCTCGGACTCTTCCCGATCGTATCGATAAAGACGAAATCCGCATCCCGGCTCAACGCAAGCTGTTTTTGCATCTCGGCGCGCGTTTCAACGACCGAAACCGGAATATTCATGATCTCGCCGTACTTCTGGATTTGCTGCATGGCTCCGATCCGGTAGCTGTCGATCGTAATCATCCGGACATCGTACGGCGGGTCGGCAACCGCCCCGTACATCGCGGCGAGCTTGGCGATCGTTGTCGTTTTTCCGACACCTGTCGGCCCGACGAGCGAAAAAACACGCGGCCGGCTCGTGTTTGCATCCCACGGGTGAATCCGTACCGTTTCCGCGATCCATCCGGCTACGCGCCCGGCGACGAGGTCGAAGTCGTCGAGCTCCTCCATCGTCAACTCACCGCGTGCGCGTCGGATGATCTCGTCCGCGTACCCGATCGAAAAATCGTTATCCTGCAACAGTTTTTCCAGACTCCGGATGGAATCGGGGAGAACCGCCGCATGATCCTTCTCGGCGACCACCTGCTTCAGATCCCGGATCTCCCGGAGAACGGCGCTGAGGTTGGCGGCATCGCCCGCGGGACTCTCGTCCGCCCGCGCCGCCTGAAGAATCTTCTTTCGTTCCTCTTCCGGGTTCTGAACCGCTCTTGCGGCGGGCCGCACCGGCGTATGGGCATAATATCCCGAAACCTCGATAGCGGTTTTCTGAAACAATCCGAGGAATCCCCCCGTCCGGACCTCTTTTCGGGACATGATCCGGGCGCGTTCGCCATATTTGTTTCGTACCAGCGCTTGTACCGCCTGATCGGTTATGCCCTGTTCGACGAAAAAATCCATACCTACTCCTCAATCCTGATTTCACCGGCAGATTCCACCCGGACGTCACTGACAATCTCCGGTATCGAGAGAACCACCAGATCACGCAGCTCCCGGCTGGTACTCTGTTTCACCAACGCGCGGGCGGCTTCCGAGCAGAGAACCGTCGGCAAAAAGCCCTGTTCCTGCATCGATCTCGCCATTCGCACGACGCTGGAGATCCACGCGCGATTCCTGTCCGGTGGCAATGCCGCTACCAGTCCGCTGCTCGTTTCGACCCGGCTCTCGACGATCTCCTGCTCCAGATCGGGAGCGACGGTAGCGACGCGAAGAACGCGGTCGTCGTCTGCGTACTGCAGGCAAATCTGACGACCCAAAGCCTGTCTCGCCTTTTCGGTCAGGAACGTGATCTCTTTGCTCACCGTCGCGTAGTCGGCGAGTGCTTCCAGAATCACCACCAGGTTCCGGATTGAAACCTGTTCCTTCAACAGATTCTGGAGCACTTTTTGAATCAGGCCCAGGTTCAACGCGCCCTGGACCTCGTCCACAACGGCCGGGTAGTCGTTTCGCAGCTGATCGAGCGTATGGCGAACCTCCTGCCGTCCCAGAATCTCGTTCGCGTGGCGTTTGATGACTTCGGTGAGGTGTGTCGCAATAATCGACGGCGGGTCGACTACCGTATACCCGGCGCGTTCGGCTCGCTCCCGAATATCTTCGGTGATCCACAGAGCGGGGAGCCCGAACGCAGGGTCGGTAGTCGTCTCACCGGGGATCTCTTCGCGGACGCCGCCGGGGTTGATACTCATATAGTGGCCCATGCGGATCTGCCCGCGCCCGACCTCGACACCACGGATTTTCAGACCGTACTCGCTGGGTCCGAGGCGCATGTTATCGATGATCCGTATCCTCGGCACGACGAGTCCGAGCTCAAGAGCCGTCTCACGACGGATGCTGGTGATTCTGTCCAGGAGTTCCGCCCCTTTATCTTTGTCGACGAGTGGAATCAGCCCGTATCCCAGCTCCATCGACATCGGGTCCAGCGGCGCAACCTGAGTAATCTCCGGCGTTTTCGGACCGGCGGCCGCTTTGCTCGACTCGGCTTCCGCTTTTTCGGCGACCCGGACATCACGTCGCTGCAACCGGAGCGCGGTAAGCGCCGAGAAAAGCCCGAGCGGAACCAGTATGTACCACGGGAATCCCGGAAGAATTGCCAGAATCAGGAGGAACGCGGCCGCGATCCAGTAGACTCGTGACTGCTGGGTAAACTGATTCCCGATATCTTCGCCGAAGGTGCCGTCGGAAATTGCCCGGGTTACGATAAGACCGGTCGCCGTAGAGATGAACAATGCGGGAAACTGGGAAACGAGCCCGTCTCCAACGGTCAGTGAAACGTACGTGTACAGGGCATTCGAAATCGATTCACCGTGTATTGTCGTCCCGACGATAAGACCGCCAACGATATTGACGACGGTGATGAGAATTCCCACCTTCACGTTTCCCGAGACGAACTTGCTGGCACCGTCCATCGCACCGTAAAAATCGACCTCTTTCTCCAGGGCCGCCTTTTTCCGTGTCATCTCTTCTTCGGTAAGGGAACCGCTGTTGTACTCGGCCTCGATTGCCATCTGTTTTCCCGGAAGGGAGTCCAGAGTAAACCGCGCGGCGACTTCGGCAACTCGCGTCGCGCCCTTGGTGATGACAATAAACTGCACGGCGATAATGATGATGAAGATGATGATTCCGATCACAAGACCTTCGGCGCCGGATGTTCCCACGACAAACCGGGCGAACGCTTTGATAATCCTCCCGTTAAACTCCTCTCCCTGCGCAAGAATCAGGCGGGTCGACGAGACGTTGAGTGCCAAACCGAATACGGTTGTCACCAGCAGCAACGTCGGAAAGACGGAAAAATCGAGTGCATTTCTGGTATACAGTACGATCAGAATCGTCAACAGGCTCAACGTGAGGTTCAGCACCATCAGGGTATCCAGCATTACCGTCGGAAGCGGGATTATCATCATCATCACGATGACGATCACGCCGATAGCGACAAACGCGTCGCTGCGGTGAGCCGCAAAGCCTGTGGAGGGAAAATCCGTTATTCGTTGGGTATCAGCCATACACCACCTTCTTTCCGGTCATTCGGTAAACTTCACGCAACACAATCACCATCGCTTCATAAAACTTTTCCGGTATCATTTCACCGATCTCGACCTCGGCGTAGAGTGCCCGGGCCAGCGGTTTGTTTTCAATAATGGGAACGGAGTTTTCATTCGCAATACCCTTGATTTTCAACGCAATCACATCCTGGCCTTTCGCGGTTACCCGTGGAGCCGTCATGGTAGACGAATCGTACTCGAGCGCGACTGCAAAATGGGTCGGGTTCGTGATGACGACGTCGGCGTTCTGCACGTTCTGCACCATGTTCCGGGACATGATCTCCTGCATCCGCTGCCGAAGTCTGTTTTTTATCAGCGGATCGCCCTCGTATTGTTTTCGCTCTTCTTTGACTTCCTGTTTAGTCATCTTCAACTGGTCGCGGTGCTGCCGACGCTGGAACATATAATCGAACAGGCTCAAAACGAGCAGAACGATCGCAGCCTCCAGCAGGAGGATAAACACGCTCTGGGCGATGAGAAAAAACGATTGTGTATAGGGAACCCGGGAGAGAGCCGAGATTTTTGCAAATCGTGAGCGTACAAGAATATACGAGAGAGACCCGATAATTACGACCTTCACGATAGAGCGGGAAAGGTTGTACAAAGCTTCGGTCGAGAGAAACGAGCGCTGCACCCACTTCCCGAAACGGGGAGCGATTTTGTTGAAGTCCGGCTGGAGCGGCTTGGTCGTAAACAGGAAACCGAACTGGACGACGTTTCCCAATATCGCCGCTACAAACGTTACCGCCGCGATCGGGAGAACGAGCCGGGTAAAATACCCGAAGAACGCCGAGACGAGTATTCCGGTGGTCGTCGTGTCGACGTCGGCCGAACGCCCGAGAAAGAAGCGCATCATATCCAGCATCGTTCGCAGAAGATATGGTCCCAGAATCCCGAGACCGATGACGCCGAAAAGCAGAACGATCGCGCTGCTGACATCGGGGCTCTTTGCGACCTTTCCCTCTTCGCGGCTTTTCCGGATCTTCTGCTCGGTCGGATCTTCGGTTCGGCCCTCATCTTCGGCAGCGAACCACTGGATGTGCATTCCGGCGAGTTGCCGGACAAAGGTGCGCTCGTCGAGAATCACGGCGTACCTCCAATCATGGTTCCGTAAAAGATTCCCATCTGCATAAACGAGGCGTCGATAATCACTTCGAACGATCGGACCAGGAATGGAAGGGTAAGAAAGAGCACCAGGAACGCGACCCCGATCGCTGCAGGGAATCCAAGCATCAGGAGATTCATCTGCGGCGCCGCCTTGCCGAACAGGCCCATCGTAATCTGCAGGAGAAAAAGCGTTCCCAGAATGGGAAAGGCAAGGATCAACGCCTGCTCGAAGAGCCCGGCCAGTCCACCGAGTATCAACGGGAAAAGATCCCGTTGCGCACCGGCCAGATCAACGGCCCGCATAGCGGCAAACGAACCCTGGATTCCATAGAGAAAGATTTTCTGGAACCCGGCGGAGAAGACGAAGATCATCATCGCGATCACGTTCAGAAACTGGCCCATGAGCGGAATCTCTACTTGTGCCAGCGGATCAAACACCTGGGACGCACCGAATCCCATCTGCAGCGAGAAAAACTGGCCGCCGACCTGAAAAACCGAGAACATTATTGTAAGAAAAAGCGCCGTAATCACCCCGATCAGCCCCTCACCGATCAGAAGCAGTACGAACAACAGCGCGTTGTCGGGAACCGGATACCCCGCGGTAACGATCGAGGGGAAAACCATCAACGAAACGAGGAAACAGAGTGCCGTACGTGCAATCCCCGGGATCGAGGTGGACGAAGTCATCGGGGCAACCCGCAGAAATACGTATATCCGCGTAAACACGAGCAGGAATAACGGTGCTTGTACGGCAATACGTTCCAGAACCACCGGCTACCTCACCATCTGCGGAATCTGCATGATCAGATTCACGGTATATTGCTGCAGCATTCTCATCATCCACGGACCAAAAAAGACGAGCGAAAGGAGAATTGCGGCAATCTTCGGAACGAATGTCAGGGTCTGCTCCTGAATCGACGTCGTCGCCTGAAAAATCGAAATTACCAGACCAACGGCCATTGCAATCAGCAGGATCGGCGACGCAACGACGAGTATCTGAAACACCCCGCTCCGGAAGATCTGAATTACCGTTCCCATATCCATTACATGACTCCAAAGCTCGCAACGAGCTGTTCGGTTATCAGGTTCCATCCATCCACAAGAATGAAGAGGATCAGCTTGAACGGCAGCGAGATCATGACCGGCGGGAGCATGATCATACCCATGGACATAAGGGTGGACGCCACGACCATGTCAATAACGATGAACGGAATGAACAGCAGAATACCGATCTTGAATGCGACGGTCAGCTCGTGGAGGATAAACGCCGGAATCAGTACGTAGGTCGGGACATCCGCAAGGGTATTCGGTTTCGCCATTGCGCCCATCCGCATAAACAACGCAACGCTCGACGAATCGGTCTGCATCTGACGGTACATAAAAAGCCGCAACGGCTGTTCAAACCGGGAATACGCCTCATCGAGCCCGATTTCACCCTCGGCAAACGGTCTGTACGCTTCATCGTGAATTTCCGTAAAGATGGGCCACATAATAAACAGCGTCATGAACAGAGCGATACCCATCATCACCTGAGTCGGCGGAACCTGTTGCAGCGAAAGCGCCCGTCGAACGAAATCGAGTACGATCGCGATCCGCAAAAAAGAGGTCATGATGATAATAATCGACGGTGCGAGGCTCAAAACGGCCAGCATCAGCAGGAGTTGTAGCGAGAGCGCCACTTCGTTTTGCGTCTGCGGTTCGCGAATCTGGAAATCCACGAACGGGATCTGAAGCCCTTCTTCTCCGGTGAGCGGATCC
>JGI10211J34971_10003134_pt1 | contig 13317 bp, 9 predicted proteins | sample Etolagsediment_FD_34971 | JGI IMG/M metagenome (IMG submission 34971) | reverse complement strand
TGTGCATCCCAACAATACGCGTAGTAAGCTTGAGTTAGGCAAACTTCATTATCAACAGAGCAGCTATGCCTTAGCCGAAAACTATTTTAAAGATGCCTTAAATGATGATGTGCCGCCTGCTGTAGTAAAAAACGTCAATCAATACCTTGCCAAAATGCAAGCCGCTCAAAGTAAGTCAACTCTATCTGCTGCCATTATTTTTGGTATTGGACATGACAGTAACGTCAACACCACTCCTGATTCTGAAGCTTGGTTTATACCTGCTTTTGGGGTTGATTTTGACAATGCTAATGACGTAATCGAAAGTAACTTTCATCAAGAGACTGTAGTTATAGACCATTACTATGATGCGCTGCAAGAATATGGCTTTGGTGTAAAAAACAATTTATTGTTCTATGCCAAAACCTTACCAGATGAGAGCGATTACAACATCTTATTTACTCGCTATACACCTGCATTGGTTTTTCCTGTAGGAAAACACCGTTTAGAAGCAGCTTTAGAATACAGCCACATGCATTATGGAGAAGAGTCCTATTTAGAAAGCTACGGCATAGCCCCTAAGATGATATTTACAACTCAACCAAACCAGGTGGTGAGCCTGCAAGGTAAACTTCTTAAAAAGCATTATCTAGAAGCTGAAAAACAAGAAAAAGATGCTACACAAGGTGAAGTATCCATCTCAATCAATCAAAAGATTAATTCAAATTTACTAATTAACTTATCATCAAAAGCTCAACGGGACCGTAAAGACTCTGGCGACCTATACGATGTCGATTTTGACAGCATTGGTCTTCAGTTAAGTATGAATTATCGCTTATCGCAAGATTGGAAGTTAGGTGGTAGTATAGGCATCAAAGAAATTCGTTACAGTGATGAGAACCCATTCTTTTTAGAAGAACGTGAAGACAGTAATCGTAAACTGTCGATCAACCTAACAAAAAACATTAATAAAACCCTGGCCATTCAAGCAAGTCTTAATCGGATATTTAACCAATCTAATCAAGAGCCTTATGAGTACCAGAAAGATTTAATGACCTTAAATGTAATCAAACGTTTTAGCAAAGGCAATTAAAATGAAGCACATTATATTTCTGTTTACGCTGTTATTCAGCATTGAAGCTTTTGCTTCTATTGGTCAAATTACAGCTGTTAGTGGCACAGCATCCATCGAACGTAACCAAGCACAAATCATGGCTAAAGCTGGCCTGAAAATTGAAGAAAAAGACATTATTCACACTGGCGCTAAAACGCAGGTGCAAATTATTTTTAACGATAAAACCACTGTTACGTTAGGTTCAAACACGAATTTTATTGTGAATACATATGAATTCAGCGATTCCGCAAACTCTAAAGCTGAATTTCAATTAACAAAAGGTTTCCTAAAATCAGTTTCTGGCAAAATTGGTAAATTGGCACCTGAGCGCTTCAAGATTAAAACAAAAACAGCCACTATTGGTATTCGTGGAACAACGTTTACAATCGTTACCAATGACAAATTTACTCGCTTGGCAACATTTAAAGGTGCAACGTACCTTACTGACAACGCAACAGGTGCAACTTATGACGTACCTAAAGATAAACAGTTAAGCTTTAATCACAGCTCAGGTAAAGCCACTATTGCAACCTTAGCCATAGCTGACAATACTGAAAGTAAAGCAACTTCTTCAACTTCAAAATCGGAAGATACGTCAGAAGATACGTCAGAAGATACGTCAGAAGATACAACTGGTGATACAACTGACGTTACCACTGATATTGTAGATGAAACCAGTACTGATACAACTGGTGAAGAGACAAAAATAGTTGAAGGTTCAGCTACCTATACCTCTTATGGGTATTGGTTAAATGAAGATACTGCTGAGATAGCTAGTATATGGATTGAAGCGGCACCTCAAACAGACCCATCTGTTCTTGATGGCTATATTGGTACTAATACGCAAGCCGAATACAATGGAAACGTACTCGCCTTAGATCCCAATAACAATCTTGCTACTGGAGATATTAAAATCAAAATCGACTTTGATGGAGGCTCAACGGCTATAGATGGTGATATTGACTATACCTTTAATCCTGGTACAGCAGATGAGATACGTTGGGATACTAAATTTGAAGGTGCCGTGACCAACGATGGTTTTACACTTACTGATTTTACCGTTAAAGGTGGCTCAGACGTTGACGGTATTACTGGAGCCATTGACGGCCAATTTTATGGACCAAATGGTCAAGAAGTTTCTGGAACCTTTGATTTGCAAGGCCAAGAAGCTTCTGGTGAAGCTCAAAGTTCAACTGGCGTTTTCAATGCCATCAGTAATGACGCCGAAGGCATTAAACCTTAAAACACTTCTCAAACTGCATTAGGCGTTAACTATGAATAAAAAGCATCTCGTCACCTTATCTACAAGTGTGATGGGGGCTTTTTTTATGGCCTTTTTATTTGTTTTTTCACCTCCTCAACTTCAATCTTTAGATAATTCCCTTCGCGATATCTTTTTTCAAATTCGTGGTGAAATCCCCACTACGGGTGAAGTGGTCATTATTGATATTGATGAAAAAAGCTTGGCAACTTTTGGTCAATGGCCATGGGAACGCAACTTAGTCGCCCAGCTTATACAACAATTAAGTGATGATGGAGCAGGCATAATCGGTCTAGATATCGTCTTTTCAGAAAAAGATAAAACATCTCCTGCTTATTTAAATCAAAAACATTCTCTAAACATAGACAACCCTGAAGATTACGATGAGATATTAGGCAATACCGTAGGTAACACACCTACAATATTAGGCTATGTTTTTATGATGAATAATCAAACGCCTAATGCTAATGCGCCTTCCATTCCTGGCATTGTAATTGAACAAAACACCTCTAATCAATCGTTCATGCTGGCACCTCAAGGCGTATTACCTAATACCCCAGCCATTCAAGATAAAGCCTATAGCAGCGGTTTTTTTAACAACCTACCAGACCCCTCTGGCATGGTTAGAAATGTCCCTTTAATAATGAAGTTCAATAATGTTATCTACCCTTCATTAGCTTTAGAAATGCTAAGAGTCGCACACCAAAGCCCTTCGATAAAAGTAAGAAGCTCAGAAACAGGTGTTGAATCCTTACAAATTGGGAATCTTTCAATACCTACTAATCGTTACGGTCAACTGTTTGTTAATTATCGTGGCCCTGGTCACACCTTTACCTATATTAGTGCAGCGGACGTTCTTAACAATCAATACGATAAAACAGCCATTGAAGGTAAATGGCTTCTAGTTGGAACATCTGCTAGTGCTTTATTAGATTTACGCTCCATGCCATTTGATAACGCCTATCCAGGCGTGGAAGCGCATGCCAATGTGATTGATAATATTTTAATGGGCGACACTTTATCTAAACCCAACTGGATTGAAGCCGCTGATTTATTGCTTATTGTGAGTGTCTTTTTATTAAGCTATTTAGTATTTAACTCTTTAGGTGCTATATTTTTAATTCTAAGTGCAATATCTGGCTTTATAGGCTTGTACTTCTTTATTGATTACATGCTTTTTACCGAGGGTATCATTCTTAATATCCTTATGCCTTTTTCGGCACTCATCCTCGCCTTGATTCTATCTACCCTTTTTAACTATTTTTTTGAAAGTCGTCAGAAAGACCTCATTAAAAGTAAGCTTGCCAGCAAGGTAAGCTCTTCGGTGATGAATGAAATTCTTAAAAATGAAAGTTTGGATATCATGCAAGGCCAAACGCGTGAAATCACGGTATTTTTCTCAGATTTAAGAGGCTTTACAAATCTATCTGAAGCCACCTCCAATCCTCAAGTTTTAATTCAATTTCTAAACGAATACACCACAGCAATGACCAATATTATTGTTGAAAAACAAGGAACGATTGATAAGTTTATTGGTGATTCAATCATGGCTTACTGGAATGCGCCTATTGAGCTTAAAAACCACGCTGATTTAGCTGTTTCAGCAAGCCTTAAGCAATTAGCTCAACTGACTCAGTTAAATGCAAAAATTAAACAAAACCCATTATTTGAAGAACTTACTGAATATTGCAAACAAGAAAATATTGAACCGATAAAAATAGGCATTGGTCTTAATACCGGCGATGCCGTTGTAGGTGAAATGGGTAGTGCTGGACGAAGTGATTACACCGTCATTGGCGATACAGTAAACTTAAGTTCTCGATTGGAATCTTTATGTAAGTTTTATGGCTCCACACTCAATATCTCTCAATACACCAAAGCCGCCCTTAAAGATGAGTATAGCTTTCGTTTTATTGATAAAGTGACCGTAAAAGGAAAAAAACAGGCTGTTGAGATTTGGCAAGTACATGACTTTGGTGAGCCTACAGAAAGACTTAAAGAAGAGTTAGATAGCTATCACCAAGCCATTGCTTTATATCAAAACAGCCAGTTCGCAGAAGCCCTGAAAGTTTTTGATGAGTTGCAAACCTGGCAAGATAAAACAAATCAAAAAATTTATGGCATTTACATTGAGCGCTGTAAACACTATATTAGTGATATTCCAACCAATTTTGATGGTGTATATCAACACACTACAAAGAACTAATTAATAATGTTTACACTCACTATGAGCTTTCTGGAGCATACAAAATGATTAAAGTACTAGGTGCATCAGGCTCGTTAGATAAAGATAAAGCCTGTATCTCCTTTCAGCTCAATGAAACAACGATCATTGACGCAGGAAACATTATTCGTGCATTAGGTGAAAGCAGTAATTTAATAGAACAAGTATTTTTAACGCATGCGCATTTTGACCATATTTTAGACCTACCTTTTCTCATTGAAACGCATTTTAATAAACGTAAAACGCCCTTAAAAATATACGCGCTAAAACCAACATTAGACATCTTAGAAACCCATATTTTCAATGATATTGTCTGGCCAAAATTCCAAAACATTCAGCATTCAGAACTGAAATCCCCGTTACTCATTTTTAAAGAAATACAATTAGGCGAAGAGATTGCCGTTGGCGATACCATCGTTAAAGCAATAGATGCGGTTCATTCCGAAGGTGCTTGCGGTTATTTAATAAAACAAAATAATTTAGGCTGTCTTATCACTGGAGACACCTATTTAAACCCAAATATCGCTAAGATTATTAATCAAGACAACAGCATTCAAAGCTTGTTAATTGATACTTCATTCCCTTCTGACCAAGAAGAGCTTGCCATAGAAAGTAAGCACTTAACGCCTAAATTACTGAAAACGGTATTAGATGAAATACAACGCCCTATTGCCGTATACCCATACCATTTAAAACCAGCTTATGAGACTCAAATCTTGGATGAGTTCACGCATTCAGATTTTGATTCTACGATTAAAAAAGTACTCGATTCAGGTGATGAACTTGATGTATTTGGTAGCACCACCCATATTATGCAACCAACATCTGAGACAACCGATGCAAGTTATCAACAATTGCAATCATTATTAACAACAGCACAGGCACTTTCATCTGAAACAAACCTTGATAAGTTGCTAGAGATGATTGTGCAACAAGCAATAAGCTTTTCTAAAGCAGATGCTGGAACACTGTATCGAGTTTCGGATAACAAAAAAGAATTGGTTTTTACCGTAGTTCAAAATCGTAGTTTAGATATTCATATGGGAGGAACTGCAGAACCCATCAGCTGGGGCAACCTTCCACTTTATCTGGAAGACGGCCAGGTAAATGAACAGATGGTAGCCACTTATTGCGCCTTAAATAAGAAAGTAGTGAATATAGATTGTGTTTATGAAGATGTAAACTTTAACTTTGAAGGCACCAAAAAATTTGATAAACAAACTGGCTACCGATCTAAATCAATGTTGGTTGTTCCGTTACTCAACTCCAACAATGAATTACTTGGCGTATTGCAATTAATTAATAAAATGGATAATGCGGGTAACACCATACCTTTTAGACACCCTGATCAACAAAACACCTCAGCACTAGCTTCCCAAGCAGCTATTTCTTTGACTAATGCTTTATTAATTAAAGAGCTTGAGACCTTATTTGAATCAGTCATTGGCACCATCACTAAAGCCTTTGATGAGAAGTGTTCATTTACTGGCGGGCATGTGCGTTTAGTGGCCGAGTTGTCACAGATAATCTCTCAAGGAATCGCAGACGATAACACCGTTTATAAAGATATCAATTATTCAGCTGATGATTTGCACGCTATTAAAATTGCAGCCTTACTGCATGATGTGGGCAAAATTGCCACACCTGAATTTATTATGCAAAAATCGACTAAGTTAGAACAAGTCTATGACCGAATTAATGTTATTGGCGACCGAATTGAAATACTGAAGCGCGATGCACAAATTAAATACTTGCAAGACTCTCTTGCTGATAATCCAAATAATCAATTTAAAGCCGAGTATGAAGCTAAAGTAAAAGAGCTCGATGAGTTATATCAATTTTTGAAAAAAACCAATACGGGAGAAGATTTCTTACAACAAGAAGAGCTTAATCGTATCAAAAGCTTAACTAGCTATACATATGAAATGTCAGGTCATTCTGTACCGCTTGTTGATGAAGATGAACAAATTAATTTGAGCATTCGTTCAGGAACTCTGAACAATGCAGAGCGCGAAAAAATTATGGATCATGCCCGAGTATCACTTGAAGTATTACAAACTTTGCCTTTCCCAGCCAAGTATGAACGTATAGTAAACATTGCTGCAAATCATCATGAAAAGCTCGATGGTAGCGGTTACCCACGCGGCCTAAAAGATACTGAGATCTCTTTAGAAGATAGAATATTAATCCTAGCCGATTTATATGAAGCGCTTTCGTCTAGAGATCGACCTTACAAAGATCCGAATACGTTATCGCAAACGTTCAAAATTCTATCTTCAATGGCAAATGATGGCTTAATAGATAAAACTTTACTGCGTTTTTTCTACGAAAGTGGTCTATACAAAAAATATAATCAATATTTAGATTCAAACCAAATTGATGACGTCAAATTAGAGATAAATTAGGTGTCACATTTATCATTCAAAATACTTTTTCAAACATTAGTTTAGAGTATTTTAATAAGATAACGCGATAAGAGGTTCAACCGATGCATAAGATAGGATACAAATTAATAGCCCTTTTCTTTCTAATCGCTGCTCTACTATCTGCCGCCTGTGACACCCCAAAAAAACCACCTATTAAAATCGTTGCTAACTCGTGGATTGGTTATTCTCCGTTGTTCTATGCTAAAGACCAAGGTTGGCTTGATGAAATTAATATTGAGGTCTCGAATGTGGTCTCTCTAGGTGAAAGCATGATGACCTATCAAACAGGGCATTTTCAAGCGATTACCGGTACTCAGTATGAATATCAAAAGCTGCACGAAAAACACAGCGACCTAATCCCTATTATTATGTTTGATCGTTCTAATGGTGGTGATATGGTCATGAGTAATCAGTCCATTGCAGATTTACAAAACACTTCAGACACCATTGATGTTTTTTTAGAGATTGACTCCATTAACCACCTTGTTTTTAAAGACTTTATTAACGCTTACCAGTTAAGCGATAAAAACTTTAACTATATAAACAAAGATCAGTTAAGAATTGTTACTCAGTTAAAAGCCAAGCAAGCTACCCAATCGACTATTATTATTACTTACGTGCCCTACAACTTTGAATTAGAACAACAGGGCTTTAAAACAGTTGCTTCAACTAAAGATACTTTGGACATTATCGTATTAGATGCTCTATACACCTCTAAACAAGTTTTTCTTGAAAACCAAGAGACCTTTAAACAGCTAAAAACCCAAATCAATCGTGCACTTAAAGATTTGGAACAAGATCCAAAAGCATACTATACTGTCGTTAAACCCTATTTAGAAGAAGTGAGTTATAAAGATTTTAAAGCTGCTCTTAATGATATTGAATGGTTAAATCAAACTTTACCAGATAAAGTAACTGAAAAAATGAACCATATAAACTTCCCTTCTAGAGACCTTCTTTAAATGTTAACCATTAATCGCTTTTTAGCTTTTCTGTTTTTGTTTATTGTGGCAGGTCTTTATTCCTCTTTTGCCTTTTATTATTTCAACGAACAAGAAACTAAAGCTCAAATTATCACTGAGGAATTCCATCGAATTTTAGGTGAAGCGAGTTATCAAATAACTACAGAACTCGAAGGTATTGATTCGATAAATAATTTCAAATCACGTTTTAACCGTCAGGTTGCTCAAAATAATCTAATTGATGCGATGATTATTACAAAAGAGCACGAAGTGTTATTAACCACTGAACCCTCGATCAAAACAGTACCTCACAATGCCCATGTGCATTCTGACACCGATGGAAGAAAAGTAACTCAACTACTAGCTCATGAACTTCATGAAATTACTTTTAAAGTCTATGAACAAAATAAACCTATTTATCTCAGTATTTTTCTTTATCCGAATCACTATGAATTAAACGGTTATTTTTCACAAACAACAAGCTCCTATATCCTCTACACTTTTTTTCCAACCCTTGTGATTGCAACACTGCTCTATTGGATCTTTCGCTCTCGCCTAATTAAACCATTAGAAAGCCTTAGAAAATTTGCCTACTATCATGACAAAGTTCCAAAAGCTCTTAAAATTAGAGAACTTGAAGCCATTCGTAGCTCAATGGTTCAAACTTTTCAACGCCTTGAAGAAGAAACTAAGGCTCTCTATTCATCCTCAAGAACGGATGCTTTAAGCGGCCTGCCTAACCGCTATCAATTAAATGAACGTTTAACCTGGTTGATTGAAGAATCCTTCAGAGCAGAAACAGAATTTGCTTTCTTGTTTGTTGATGTCGATAACTTCAAAAACATTAATGACAGTTTAGGACATGATGCAGGAGATGAACTGTTAATCAACATTGCAGAGATCATGCAATCAGAAGTTCGTGGCTACGATATCATCGCTCGCTTTGGCGGAGATGAATTTGTCATGGTTATCAACAAATATGAGAACCATCTTGAACTCAGCCACATTATTGAAAGGGTTCTCATAAAACTTTCAAAAACCCAACTTGTTCGACAACAACCAATCAATGTTACCGCCAGTATTGGTGTTGCGTTTTATCCTAAAGATGGTGATTCAGTACAGAGCTTATTAAAAAACGCCGACATTGCCATGTATGAAGCTAAAAAACGTGGCAAAAACCAGGTGCATTACTTTACAGAACAACTTAACCAAAAAATCATTTCTGAAATTGCTATGGAGAATGAGCTTAAACATGCCCTGGCAAACCATGAATTTGAACTGTATTACCAACCTAAAACTTGCGTTAAAACAGGTAAAGTAATGGGAGTAGAAAGCCTAATTCGTTGGATCCACCCTAAAAAAGGCATCATATCTCCTCTAGACTTTATACCCATCGCAGAACAAAGTGGCTTAATCATCTCTATAGGGCACTGGATATTACAGCAAGCGATGCAAGATCAACTAGACTGGCAAAAACAGCACGGTATCACACTACCTGTTTCTGTTAATGTTTCCGCCATACAGTTTGGCCATGATAAATTTTTCCCCGAGTTACATGACTTAATTTACCGATTAGGGTTTGAGCCACGCCATTTAGATATTGAAGTAACTGAATCTGTATTAATGGGAGATACAGAAAAACATCTTACTCTACTAAAAAAAATACGTGGTCTAGGGATAACCATATCTTTGGATGACTTCGGAACCGGATACTCCTCACTGGCTTATTTAAAAACTTTTCCTATCAATATCTTAAAGATTGATAAAACTTTCTTAGACGATTATCAGTCTACTTCTGGAAGTGTTTTTATAGACACGATGGTTAGAATGGCTCACAACCTACATATTTCTGTCGTTGCTGAAGGGGTTGAGAGTCAAGAACAACTGGATTATTTAAACTCCATTCAATGTGAATGCTATCAAGGGTATTTCTGCAGTAAACCTATTCCCAAAAAAGAGTTCATTCAACTGGTACAAAAACTTAACGCCTAAATTATTTTGATTATTCTGCCTCAGTCGATCAGTAATTTGATTAAGCATTGCTTGGCTGCTTTGTTCCACAAATAAACGCTTTAAATAAGTTACCAGGCCTGGTAACTTTTGTTTTTCTTGCATAAACAACAATACTTGAGTAAATTAGTAGNAAATAACCCGTAACACTTTGGTAGTCATGAATTTATTTAAATCGTTATTGCTCACCCTTTTAGCCCTATCGCTAATTATTCGGCCTGTATTTGCCGAAGGGGTAATGATGCACAATGATTCACCTAACCAAGAGCAAGCTGCTCATACAAGCACGATGCATCATCAAATAAATGCTAGTCACTCTGACATGCCGCACAGTCATCACGCAATGATGAACCATGCTATGCACGACCAAACCCAATCAACCGCTTCAAGCATGCTGTGTTGTGAAGATGGGTTGCATATTTGTGCTTTAGACTGCTCTGATGGAAACTGTGTCGTTTTCTCATTTGCCCAGGTTTTCCAAACAACGGGTTCTATAGACTTAATTTCAGTAGAAAAAATTACCCTTTTAGTACCAAAAGCATCGAGTTTAATAACTAGAAGTATCAGCCCTGAGCAACGCCCCCCTCTCTTTAACTCTTAATTTTTGACACTTTATTGCTGCCTATTCTTTGCAGTGATTTTCTGTATTTAAAAATTTAGGAGTTTTTCAATGAACACCCAAAAACCCAATCTTGGGTCGATAACTAAGTCGACGCAAACGCATGACAATAATCTATCGCGCCGTACCTTTATTAAAGGCGTGGCCATGACAAGTGCTATGGCCAGTACTGGATTTAACCCAACCCAATTGCTTGCTAGCATGCCTGGTAAAATCACCAATCAATCGGTTGTTACGCCAACAAATACCCTTTCAGGCACTGAGTTTCATCTTGATATTGGCACATCTATCGTCAATTTCACCGGCACGCCTCAAATAGCTGTTACGGTAAACAATATGCTACCCAGCCCAACCTTAATTTGGCGTGAAGGCGATGAGGTAACCTTACATGTAACCAATCACCTGAAAGAAATGAGCTCTATTCACTGGCATGGGCTAATCTTGCCATTTGAAATGGATGGTGTACCAGGCCTCACCTTTAAAGGGATTATGCCTGGCGAAACCTTTACTTATAAATTCAAGGTTCAACAACACGGTACTTACTGGTACCACAGCCATTCAGGGTTCCAAGAGCAAAATGGCATGTATGGCTCAATTGTTATTCTGCCAAAAGAAAAGGACCCTTATGAATACCAAAATGACCATCTTATTCAACTCTCAGATTGGACAGATGAAGACCCAAAAGATTTAGTTCAAAACCTTAAACGTATGCCTGACTATTACAATTACAGTCAGCGTACTATTGGCGACTTCTTTGGCGAAATCAAAGAAAAAGGCTTTATGGCGGCTTTCAATGAACGCAAAATGTGGAATGAAATGTCTATGATGGATAGAGATCTTTCCGATGTTTCTGGTGCAACCTATACCTACCTTATGAACGGTGCAAATCCTGCCACGCACTGGCGTGGTCAATTTGAACCCGGTGAAAAGGTCAGGTTACGTTTTATCAACAGTTCCGCCATGACCTTTTTTGACGTGCATATTCCAGGGTTAAAAATGACCGTGATTGCCTCTGACGGAAATTTAGTACAACCTGTAGAAGTTGACCAATTTCGTATTGGTGTAGCCGAAACCTATGATGTCTTAGTCGAGCCAAAAGATGAACAGGCTTATGCTATTTTTGCACAAGCCATAGACCGTTCTGGCTATGCGATTGGTAGCTTAACCACCGATGCACAAGTCATAGCTGACACTCCAGAAATGGACCCTCTACCCATTCTAGGTCATTCCGATATGGCTATGGATATGAAAAGTATGGACCATTCAATGCATGGTGGAATGAATCACTCACAACACCAAGGCATGAACCACGACATGCCTGCAATGGATCATTCACAACACCAAAGCATGAACCACGACATGCCTACAATGGATCATTCGCAACACCAAGGTATGAACCACGACATGCATAATATGTCTGAAATAGATGCCAATAAAGAAGTGGCTGACTGGCCTGTTGAACAAGCTAAAATCAAGTGGGGCCCGCATACCAATATGAAGGCTGAAGATGCGCAATATCGTTTAAGTGATCCTGGCGTTGGTTTACGTAATAACGGCCGCAAGGTATTAACTTATGCCGACTTACGCAACCTCTATCCAACCCGTCACGACCCTAAACCTAACCGTGAAATTATCCTTAACCTAACTGGCAATATGGAGCGTTATATGTGGTCTATTGATGGCATACCCTATTCAAAAGCCGACCCTATCCATCTTAAATACGGAGAGCGCGTTCGTATTACTTTCATTAACAACACCATGATGAATCATCCAATGCATTTGCATGGCCTTTGGAGCGATTTAGAAACCGGTGACCTTAATTATCTCCCTAAAAAACACACCGTTATTGTTCAACCTGGCGCTCGAATCAGTTACCGAGTAACCGTTGATGCTAAAGGTCTATGGGCATTTCACTGTCATATGATGTACCACATGGCGGGTATGTTTAGAAAAGTGATTGTGGCGTAAAAGGAAGGAGAATTCAGATGAAAATAAATGCATTTTATAAACTACCAGGCCTGGTAATACTTGGCCTATTTATCAACATGAACACCCTAAGCCAATTAGCTCATGCAGGCATGATGGATGAACCTGTCGTCACTAAATTGACTATGGATAAATTAGAGGTAAGCAATGCTGAAAACAATCCCAAAAAATGGGAGTTGGATTTTTGGGTGATGAAAGACATACAGCGTATTGTCTTTAAGTCTGAAGGTGAAACTGTTGATGGAGAGACCGAAAGTGAAAACATGTTGCTATATGGTCACGGTATTGCACCCTATTGGGATGTTCAACTTGGCTTGGCTTACGACACGCATGAAGAAGAATCTCATAACTGGGGCGTAATTGGATTATCCGGCATGGCGCCTTACTTTTTTGAAACGGACATTCATGCCTTGGTGGATAGTGAAGGTAATTTAGGCTTAAGAGCCAATACAGAGCTAGAACTTCTGGTTACTCAGCGCCTAATTCTGGTACCAGAACTTGAAGCCGAAGCTTATAGTGCCGATATTCCAAAAATGAAATTAGGCTCAGGCTTTTCATCGCTCGCTTTGGGGTTACGCTTAAAGTACGAATTCAAACGTGAGTTTGCACCTTATATCGGTGTTGAATGGCATAAAAAATATGGCAACACAGCTGACTTTAGTACAGAAGATGAAGAAGCCAGTTTAGTCGCTGGAATAAGTTTCTGGTTTTAAGAGGGGATTTGCGCATGTTTTAT
>JGI10211J34971_10003132_pt1 | contig 13320 bp, 8 predicted proteins | sample Etolagsediment_FD_34971 | JGI IMG/M metagenome (IMG submission 34971) | reverse complement strand
ACAGGTGATGAAGATGTGTCGCTTCTCTCCTGGTTGCGTAACGATCTGAATCTGACTGCTGCCAAGGATGGCTGTTCGGGGCAGGCCGCCTGTGGGGCCTGTCTGGTGGAAGTGGATGAAAAGGCAGTTCTTGCCTGCGCCACTCCCATGAAGAAGGTTGCCGGGAAAAATGTTATCACCCTCGAAGGACTTCCTGAATCTCTGCTGCAGACTCTTGGCAGGGCCTTTGTGGCCAAGGGCGCTGTACAGTGTGGCTTTTGTACTCCCGGATTTTTAACCAGAACGAAGCTACTGCTGCAGAAAAACAGGAGGCCCGACAGGGCGGAGGTTGAAAAGGAACTGCGGTTTAATCTCTGTCGCTGTACCGGTTATGTGAAGATTGTTGATGCGGTTCTTGCCGCGGCAACTGCCCTGGCGGAGCAAAAGGACACTCCTTTTGAAGAGAGGCCGGGTATCGGTGTATCGAGTCCTAAATTCAAGGCGGTGGAGCGGGCCATCGGCCGCAAGCCTTTTGTCGATGATTTGCGTTTTGAGGGGATGCTCCACGGTGCTCTGAAATTTTCGGAACATCCACGGGCTAAAATTCTATCCATCGATGTCAGTGAGGCGGAGAAACAGGAGGGAGTGAGACGGGTTCTGCTGGCTGCCGATATCCCAGGACAACGGAACTCCGGCCTTATCGTGGAAGACTGGCCCCTGATGCTGGAGGTCGGCGAGGTTACACGGTATATTGGTGATGTGCTGGCCTCCGTTGTTGCGGATACCGAGGCTCAGGCGCGGGCTGCAGTGCAAAAAATCAGTGTTGAGTATGAGGTTCTGGAAGCGCTGACCGATATGCATCAGGCTCTTACAAGCCCGATTAAAGTGCATGAAGGTGGTAATCTGCTTGGCGAAAAAATCATCAGACGGGGTGACACTGCAGGGCTGCTGCAGCGCTCGGCCCATGTTGCCAGAGGAACCTTTACAACTCCGACCATCGATCACGGTTTTCTCGAAGTGGAATGCTGTGTCGTTGTCCCTCAGGACGATGGGGTAAAGGTTTTTTCCCAGAGTCAGGGACCCTACCGGGAACGAGATGAGATAGCTCACCAGCTGGCGCTCCCGGAGAGTCAGGTTGAGGTGGAAGTTGTCGATTGCGGCGGCGCTTTTGGCGGTAAGGAGGATATGACCGTACAGGGCCATGCTGCCCTTGCCTGCCATCTTTTGCGTAAACCGGTAAAGTATAAGCTCACCCGGCCCGAATCCATTCGGATGCATCCCAAGCGACATCCAACCAGCATGGAGTATGAAATTGGCTGTGATGAGAAGGGAATGCTCACTGGACTCTATGCCAGAATACTCGGTGATACCGGAGCCTACGCTTCGGTTGGCGGCCCGGTGATGGACAGGGCCGGTACCCATGCCAGTGGCGGATACCATTTTGAAGCCGTTGATATTGAGGCGCGGTCGGTCTATAGCAATAATATTCCCTGTGGCGCCATGCGGGGATTCGGAGTCAACCAGGCCACTTTTGCCCTGGAAAGCCTCATCGATGAACTTTGTCTGAAAGGCGGATTTGACCGTTGGCAATTTCGTTATGATAACGCCCTCGATATCGGTCGTATGCTGGCTCCCGGCCAGGTGCTCACCGCAAGTGTGGGTCTCAGGGAAACATTGCTCAGTGTGAAAGATGCCTATGACAGGGCCGAATACAAAGGACTTGCCTGCGCTGTGAAGAATTGCGGAGTGGGAAATGGTATCCCTGAGCTGAGCAGGGTTTTTATTGAAATCCATGAAGGGGGCAAAATTATTCTCCATCATGGATGGACGGAGATGGGACAGGGAGTCCACACAATTGCCCGGCAGGCCCTGTGTGAGGCAACCGGAATCACGGATATTGACCTGGTAACACCCTTTGTCTCCACAGCTTCCGGGGCCATCGGTGGCCCCACCACCGCCAGTCGGGGCACTCTGCTCCTTGGTCGTGCCATTATCGATGCGGCGAAGGGATTGAAAGAAGATTTAAAAACTCAATCCCTGGAGCAACTGGCCGGAAAAACCTATAGCGGAGAGTTTCTCTGCGATTACACCCAGGCCGATGGAAAACCCGGTGAAATTATCTCACATATTTCCTACGGTTACGCCACCAATCTTGCCATTCTTGATGGGGATGGCAATCTTGAAAAAATTATTGCTTCCCACGACGCCGGACGAATCCTGAATCCTAAACTGTTTCAGGGACAAATTGAGGGAGGAGTGGCCATGGGGGTTGGGTATGCCCTCAGTGAGACCGTGCCACTTCAGGATGGCAGGCTGACCTCGGAAAAATATCGGGCACTGGGTATCCCCAAAATCAATAATCTTCCTGAAATTGAGGTGATTGGAGTGGAATCCAATGATCCAGAAGGGCCATTTGGGGCAAAGGGGGTTGGGGAAATTGGTTGTATTGCCACTGCACCAGCGATTGCCAACGCGTTTTGCGATTATGATGGAAAGCGCAGATACTCTCTGCCTCTTGAGCCCATCAAAAAGAAATAGACGGGAGTAATTCTATGACTCTGTATCTCAAGAATACTCGATATATCGATGCCGAAACCCTTACTGTTACTTCCACCCATCTTGCGGTGGCCTCTGGTGCAAGCGGTGGGGTGAGTCTTGTCGATAGTATCCCTCCAACCGGGAAACGGGAGGATGGCGACCGGGTGCTTGACTGCAAAGGCCGCTTTGTTACCCGTTCCTTTGGCTGTGGCCACCATCATATCTATTCCGCTTTGTGTCGCGGAATGCCTGCCCCACCACGGATTCCGACAAACTTTTCAGAGGTTCTGCAGTATGTGTGGTGGCGGGTGGATAAACGACTCGACAGGGATATGGTCGAGGCCAGTGCTCTGGGTGCCGCTTTGCAGATGGCCCGTCGTGGAGTGACCTTCTGCATCGATCATCACGCCTCTCCCATGCATGTGAGCGGCAGTCTGGAGACCGTTGCCAAGGCCTTTGAACGATGCGGTATAGGGCACCTTATGTGCCACGAATCTTCCGATAGAAATGGTGCCGAGTCTGCTGAAAAAAGCCTGGCCGAACATGACTCCTATCTTGCCTCCGGTCGTCCGGGCCTTATCGGCCTCCACGCCTCCTTTACCGTGGGCGACGCTCTCTTTGAAAAATCCGTAAACCTTGCCCGTAGGTATGATACCGGCCTTCATATCCATGTCGCCGAAGATGTTGCCGATGAAATACACTGTGAACAGACCTATGGCAAACGGGTTGGAGAACGGCTTCGTGATCTGGGAGGGCTTGAAAGTTCCAAAACCATCCTTGGTCACTGCGTCCACTGCAATGATGAAGAACGAAAAATAATTGCGGATTCCCCGGTCTGGGTTGTCTCCAATGTGGAATCGAACCAGAATAACAACGTGGGTCTCACCGATTACGATTGGTTGAGCAATGTCATGTTGGGGACAGACGGCATGCATAATGATATGCTCCGTTCCGCCAAGGCCCATCATCTGGCCTGTTCCACCACCGGCGGTATTGGCTACGACGAAGTGTATCGCAGATTTCGTAATGTTCACAGCTATCTTGGTCAGTTTGAGGGGATTGGTGATGGTCAGAATAATCTTGTTGTTCTGGACTATGATACCCCAACCGATGTCAGCGACGATAATTTTTACGGTCATTTTCTCTTTGGCCTGGAAGCACTTCATGTCAATACGGTTATTGCCCAGGGGCGGGTGATCATCGAAGATCGAAAGTCAACACTTGTGGATGAGGACGAAATACTTTCCTATGCGCGTGAGCAGGGACAACGGCTCTGGAAACAGTTGAGTGAGTAAAAGATGGGTACACTGATAACAGGCGGTACGGTGGTAACGGCCTCAGAAACGCTTCAGACAGATATCCTGATTGAGGATGAACGTATTGTTGCCATCGGTGGAAGTCCTGGTCGTCTAGCTGACTGGGATATTATAGATGCTGCCGGTTGTTACGTTATGCCCGGTGCTGTTGATGTGCATACTCACCTGAATCTGCAGGTTGGTGAGGAAAAGGTAAGTGATGGTTTCTACCATGGCTCTGTGGCTGCTGCCCATGGCGGTTCCACCTCGATTGTTGAACACCCGGGATTTGGCCCTGCCGGCTGTGAACTGAGCCATCAGATTGATCTCTATCGTGAACAGGCCCGAGATGAAATGGTCATCGATTATGGCTTTCACGGTGTTGTGCAGCATGTTGACGATCATGTGCTGCGTGCGATCAAGGATCTGACAAAGAACGGAACACCAAGTCTCAAAGTTTATATGACCTATGCTGCACGCCTCGGGGATGAGGATATCATCCAGATCCTGAAAGCCAGTCATGCAGCTGGCGGGCTGACAGCATTTCATGCAGAAAACCACGCGATCATTGGCGAGTTAACCAAATCCATAAGCGATTACGGTGATGTCTTAAATCCTTCCAGTCATCCTGAGAGCCGTCCTGATTACTCTGAGGCAGAGGCTATCAACAGGCTGATTGCACTTTCCCGTGCAGCCGGCAACGCCGCGCTCTATATTGTTCATCTCTCCACCGCCTCAGGGCTTGAGCTCATAAGAAGTGCAAAACAGAAGGGACTTCCGATCTATGCGGAAACCTGTCCTCAGTATCTGACCCTCACCGATAGCTGTTACCAGAAGACGAATGACANAGGGCTTCAATACATCATGGCCCCACCTCTNAGAAAACAGCAAGACTGTGATGCATTATGGGAAGGTCTTGCCGACGGAACAATTGATGTGGTTGCNACCGACCACTGCTCATTCTCTTTTGCCCAAAAGCTGAAACAGGGAAAAACAAATGTCTTTCGTTCCCCCGGGGGTATTCCCGGAGTCGAAACCCGGGTGCCTCTACTCTTTTCGGAGGGCGTGCTCAGGAACCGGATTGATCTGAATCGCTTTGTTCAGCTTGTTGCCACCAATCCAGCACGTATTATGGGATTGTCTCCGCAAAAAGGAAGTATTGAGGTTGGCGCGGATGCTGATCTTTTGATCATTGACCCGGCTGAAGAAAAGATTGTGAGTGTGGAAGTTTTGCATCAGCATGTGGATTACACCCCTTTGCCGGAATGGCGGTAAAAGGCTGGCCCAAAACAGTACTCCTTCGTGGGAATATTCTTGTCCGTGATGGAAAATTTCTCGGTTCCAAGGGATCTGGGCAGTATATCAGGCGAAGGTTACGAATACAGGAGTAAAAACTCGATGAAAAAAGACCTCTTTTTCTGCACAGATATTGACGTTCTTCTCAAATGGATCCTGAACGACCTGGAGGAACGAAACGAAATCTTCGGAATCACCAAAGAACAATTTTTTATTCCGGATTCTGCCGATCCCTTCCGTATGAGGCGTTACGGGAAACTCCTTGAAACTCCGCTTGGAGTCGCCTCCGGCCCTCATACTCAGCTGGCCCAGAATATCGTCGTGGCCTGGCTCACCGGCAGCCGTTACATCGAACTGAAAACCATACAGGTACTTGATGAACTGGATGTAACCAAGCCCTGCATCGATATGACCGATGAGGGCTATAACTGTGAGTGGTCCCAGGAGTTGAAACTTGACGAATCCTTCAACGAGTATCTGAATGCCTTTATCCTCCTGTATATTTTAAAAGACAAGCTTGGCTACGGCGGAGATGAAGCCGGGTTTATCTTTAACATGAGTGCCGGCTATGAGTTAAAAGGCATTCACAGTCCTACGGTGCAACGGTTTTTTGATCGTATGGAAGATTGCTCCAAGGAACTTGCTGAAAAGATAGAGCAGATTTCTACTATCTACCCCAGAGTGAAGGAGCTGGGTATTCCCGGGAAAATTTCAGACAACCTCACCATTTCCACCATGCATGGCTGTCCGCCCGATGAGATAGAAAAAATAGCCCGTTATTTTATAGAGGAGCGGGGGTATCATACCACCATCAAACTGAACCCAACCCTTTTGGGGCCTGAGCGTTTACGTGATATTCTCAATAATAAACTGAACTTTGAGATTGATGTGCCGGATCTTGCCTTTGACCATGATCTCAAATATCCTGATGCCATCACTCTGATACGTTCACTGCAGGATGCTGCCAAAGCAAAGGGCGTTGAGTTTAACATTAAGCTGACCAATACCCTTGAAACCACCAATATCGAACAGGATCTGCCAAAAAGCGAGGCCATGTGCTATATGTCGGGGCGGGCACTCCATCCCATCAGTATAAACCTGGCAGCCCGCCTTCAGGAAGATTTTTACGGGGATCTTGATATTTCCTTCTGTGCAGGCATTGATACCTTTAATGTCCTTGAAACGCTAAGCTGCGGTATGGCACCCATTACCGTCTGCTCCGATCTGTTGAAACCCGGTGGTTATGCTCGTGTTGTGCAGTATGTTGAGACCGTGCTTGCCGGGATGAAGGAGCTTGCTGCAGATTCTCTTGAACAGCTGGTTTGTGTCAGGGCAGGCATGGAGGATACAGTTGCCGCCGGTCTTGCCAATCTGAACAAGTATGCGGCAGAAGTGATCGAGAAGGGCCATTACAGTAAGGACCTGTTTCCCTATCAAAACGTGAAAACTAACCGTGCCCTGCTTAAATTTGACTGTGCAGGAGCTCCCTGTGTGACCAGTTGCGGCGCCTCCCAGGATGTCCCACGCTATATGGATTTCACTGCCCGCGGTGATTTTGAAAATGCCTATAGAACCATTCTTGCAACCAACCCCTTTCCCAATATGCAGGGCATGGTCTGTGATCACCCCTGCCAGTATAAATGTACCCGTTTAAACTATGACTCCCCGCTGCTCATCCGGGAAATCAAGCGATTTATTGCCCAGAATCAGAAAGAAGAGATCAAACTTACTCCCCAGGCGGACAATGGAAAAAGTGTGGCCATCGTAGGTGCTGGTCCATCAGGGCTTTCCGCCGCCTTCTTTCTCAGACTTGAAGGTTACCGGGTTGATATCTTCGAATCCAAGGAATTTGCCGGAGGAATGGCCTCGGATGCCATTCCGGTTTTTCGACTTGATGATAGCAGTCTGAAAAAGGATATCGACCGTATTCTTGAACTCGGCGCTTCTCTTCACACAGGTGTGACTGTTGATAAGGAGAAGTTTACAGAACTGCGCCAGTCCCATGATTTTGTCTATATTGCCATCGGTGCCCAGGAAGGTTCCCGCCTCAATATTCCAGGTGGAGATGCTGCAGGAGTGGTCGATCATCTCGATTTTTTAAGCGATGTCCGACAGGGGAGATTCCCTGATATAGGCCGCAGGGTTATTATTATCGGGGGGGGGAATTCGGCCATGGATGCGGCACGTACCGCAAAACGTCTGGTTGGAACAGCCGGAGAGGTCTCCATTGTCTACCGTCGAACCCGTAAACAGATGCCGGCCGACCATGTGGAGATCGTCGGGGCCATTGAAGAGGGTGTACGTGTTGTTGAATTGGCCGGACCTGAGGCTGTCCAGATAAGGGATGGGAAGGTCAGCGGTCTTGAAGTAGCGACAATGAAACTCGGGGAGCCCGATGATTCCGGCCGCCGCAGTCCAGTCAGGGTTGAGGGCGAAAATTATATCATCGAAACGGATAGCATAATTGTAGCTATCGGTCAGCGAGTGAAACTGGATTTCCTGCCCGAGGGTGAACTGAGTGTCGACAGGAAGTCGCTGAGATCATCCCTGCCCTTTGTCCTCGCGGGAGGTGATGTGATTACTATTTCATCACTTATTAACGCCATTGGTCACGGCAGGCGGGTAACGCAATCCATTGTTGCCGCCTCGGGACTGAAGTCGAAAGTTGTTCTTGCGCCTGCCGAGGATCGCAGGCTCGATCTCACTGAGCTGCAAAAGCACAATGCCACCCGCAGGTTTGGGGTCAGGACTCCTGAATTAAACCCGGCTGAACGCCTGAATTTTGATCTTTTTGTCGGAACCCTCAGTAAAGAGGATGCGATGGCCGAGGCTTCGCGCTGCCTCCAGTGTGACCTGGTCTGTAATGTCTGTGTGACTGTCTGCCCTAACAGGGCCAATGTTGCCCTGAAGGCCGATCCTGTATCCTATCCGGAACAGCATATTCTTGGTGATGGGAGTGTGAAAACGGTGAGACGAATACGTCTGGCCCAGGCTTATCAGGTTATCAATATTCCTGATTTCTGTAACGAGTGCGGAAACTGCAGGACCTTCTGTCCCACCAGTGGCGCTCCCTATATGGATAAGCCCCACGTCCATCTTTCCGCTGCCAGTCTTGAGGCGCATGGAGAAGGTTTTTTTATGGCAGAACCTGGTATAATGAAAATCATCCACAATGGCAAAGAGGCCACACTTTCTGATGGTGATACCGCACTTCTTTTTGAAGATGATGAAGTGAAGCTCAGTCTTGCAAAAGATTCCCTGGAGGCTGGCAATGTTGAGTTGAAAACCGATGTGAAGAGTAAAAACCTGAGAGTAGCGGCTGAAGCAGCGATTCTGTTCCGCCTGCTGGACGGAAGAAGACCGTTTTAGTTTTGATGGACAGAATGAGGCATTTCGTCATTCCCGCGTAGGCGGGAATGACGGCATCGGATGATTTAACAGCCGACAGGGTTACAGTAGATTCCCACGTAGGCTGGGATGACGGAGTAGAGCAACATATTTATGAAAGATCTGGCAAGTCTAAAAATTATTATGCGGGGAGCCGGAGACCTGGCAACGGGTGTGGCGCTCAGGCTGTATCGTTCGGGGTTCAGGCGTTTACTGCTCCTTGAGACGGAACATCCCCTTGCGGTTCGTCGCCTGGTCTCTTTTTCAGAAGCAATTACCATCGGAAAAGTTTCTATTGAAGGTGTAACAGCAAGGCGTATTGATGATGCGGAGATGCCAGGGCAATGGGCACCGGATACAACTATTCCGATTATGGTAGATCCGGCGGGAGAAAGTATCAAAAAACTCCGACCCGATATTGTGATCGATGCTATTATAGCTAAACGTAATCTCGGTACCATGATTGATGATGCTGAACTTGTCATCGGTCTCGGTCCAGGTTTTACAGCTGGCAGAGATGTGAACTGTGTAATAGAAACCCAAAGAGGGCATCATCTGGGAAGAGTTATCCGGGATGGTGGTGCAGCACCCGATACAGGGATTCCAGGAAACATAGGCGGCTACAGCAATGAACGTTTGCTGCGGGCACCAAATGCTGGAATGTTTAGGACAGACTGCAATATAGGTGATACTGTGGAGAAGGGACAATGTGTGGCAAGGGTAGACTCTTCTCCGGTGTGCGCAAATATTTCCGGAGTAATACGAGGCCTGTTGCGCTCGGCCACTCCGGTGGACAGGGGGACAAAGCTTGGCGATATCGACCCCCGTGCTGAGGTGTTTTTTTGTACAACTGCATCGGATAAAGCCATGGCCGTTGGTGGAGGTGTGCTTGAGGCAATACTACACAATTTTAATCATTTGTAGAAAGAGCTCACGCGGATATTAATGTACCGGAGGACTATATTTAGATGAGTACGATTGAAGAAAAGCAGTCGATAGCTGAAGCCGAGGCCACTCCCTTCGATTCAGAACTCATCTTCGGCCTTGAGGACAGGCCTCCTGTAGTTATAGCCTTCTTTGCTGCAATACAGCATATGCTCGCCTCCATAGTCGGTATTGTTACTCCTCCCATTATTATCAGTAATGCACTGGGACTCGATGTGTCCGATGCCTCCTATATTATCAGCATGACCCTGCTTGTCTCAGGAATGGCCACCTTTATTCAGGCAAAACGGATAGGACCTGTCGGTTCCGGACTCCTTGCCATCCAGGGCACAAGCTTCGCGTTTCTCGGCCCGATAATCGGAGCTGCCATCGCCGTGAAAAATCAGGCCGATGCTCATACGGCCCTTGCTGTGGTTTTCGGCTGTGTCATGGCCGGTTCCTTTATAGAGATGTTTATCAGCCGTTTTCTCCATATGGCGCAAAAAATCATTACCCCAGTGGTTACCGGTGTTGTGGTCATCCTGATCGGTCTGACCCTGATTAAGGTCGGACTGGTAAGTATGGCCGGTGGATTTTATGTGATGACCAATGCTCCCGAAGCCTTTGCCAGTTTCCAGAACCTCGGTATAGCCTTTCTGGTGCTCGCCATTATCGTGGCCTTGAATATGAGTAAAAACCAGTATCTGCGTATGTCTTCCATCGTTATCGGCCTGACTGTTGGCTATATTGTGGCGGCAGCCTTGGGAATGGTTAATTTTTCCAGGCTGCAAGGGATGAACCTCTTTACCATCCCTCAACCGCTCAAGTTTGGCATCGATTTTTCCTGGGGTGCATTTTTTGCCATCGGTCTTGTCTATGTCATCACCGCTATTGAATCCATTGGTGATCTGACCGCCACCTCCATGATATCCAAACAGCCGGTAAAAGGAGATTTGTACATAGAGCGTATCAAAGGCGGTATACTGGCTGATGGACTGAATTCTTTTCTGGCCGGTTTGTTCAACACCTTCCCTAATACCACCTTCAGTCAGAATAACGGTGTTATCCAGTTAACAGGAATTGCCAGCCGCTATGTCGCCTATTTTATCGCTGGAATTCTTGTTTTAATGGGGCTGTCTCCGGTTCTTGCCGGAATTTTTCGTATTATGCCTGAGCCGGTGCTTGGTGGCGCCACCATTCTTATGTTTGGCACGGTTGCCACGGCTGGAATAAAGATTCTTGCTACCCAGAAAATGGATAACCGTTCCACTCTGATTGTTGCTGTGTCTCTGGGACTGGGACTTGGGGTGACCATGGTTCCTGAAGTATTGAAAAATGTTGCCCCTGCCGAGATTAGAAATGTCTTTGCCTCGGGCATTACCACAGGAGGTTTGGCAGCAATTATTCTGAACCTGGTACTTCCTCATAAAAAATCGGATAGTGAATGAATGGGTAAGAAAATATGAAGGGCAGTATTGTTATTTGTGCAGGAAGAGTGGCCAGGATCTTTGCTTGATAGTTTGGGCGGTTTGGTTTGCCTGGGTGGAAGTTAATATAGTGCGAATATCGTAACTTTGGAATGGAATGGCCTCGACCAAGGTTTATAAAATTGATGCCGTATTTCTGTATAACACTCACGTTGGAATGTTATACGGATCTGGTTAATACATTGTTAGCTGCCTAAGGAGCTTCGGTGAACGACAAGTTATTTGTATATGGAACTCTAGGCCTCGGTCGTCCCAACGAACATATACTTAGTGATATTGGTGGTACATGGGAGACTGCAAGTGTAAGGGGAATTCTGAAAGATAAAGGTTGGGGAGCAGAGATGGGGTTTCCTGGACTTGAACTTGATGAATCAGGTAAAGAGATTGAAGGTTTTGTATTTACCTCTGAAAATCTGGCAGATTATTGGGTTAGCCTTGATGAGTTTGAGGGAGAAGCATACCAGCGGGTCATAACAAAAGTGCTGTTAAAAGATGGCCGAACAATATACGCGAATATATACACACTACGTTGAAAGTAGAATGTGGTAGCAGCTAACAAGCGCAATCACACGGATCAATTTTCCGCTGCGCTTCAAATTGCCCGGTGTTGCGGGCGTTATATTTCATGGAGAGTTCATTGAAGTTCCCAAATTTAAGAACCAATAGATTGATATTAGACGAGTTAAACTCAAATGATTCTGAGTCATTGTTCAACCACTTTTCAGATAAAGATGTAGTTGAGTATTACGACCTAGATGCATTTACGTCAGAAGACCAAGCCAAGTCGATAATCGAGCTATTTTCAAAAAAGGTTTAACAAATCTTTAGGTATGCGTTGGGCTATACGGTTAAAGACAAGTGGAGTGCTTGTTGGTACATGTGGTTTCAACTCATGGAACATCAAAATGAAAAGTACGGTCATTGGCTATGACATATCTAAAAAGTATTGGGGCAATGGGTATGCCACTGAAGCAGTAGAGGAAATAATCAGATTCGCATATTCTGGAGGGCTACCTTGCGAAGAGTTAAATAGAATTCAAGGTGATACCGTTCCCGGAAACAGTGCTTCTGAAGCGATTCTCAGAAAGTTAGGGTTTAAAGAAGAAGGTTTGTTAAGAGAGAGCGGTTTTCGTCGAGTGGGCTGAGCGTTATGCGTAAAACAATGACCCCCTTACTCTTCGCGTTCCTTTTGGTTCTAGCGGTTTCGGCAGAGGCAGTCCAAAAGGCAGATCTCGTGATTGTGAATAAAGAGCAGCGTCAGTTAATACTTATGGGTGGTGGCGCAGAGATTAAAAGATACCGTGTTTCGCTAGGAGGAAGTCCGAAGGGGCATAAACGTCAAGAAGGAGATCAGAAGACTCCTGAGGGGCATTACGTTCTGGACTATAAAAAGCCGGACAGCTCTTTTTACAAGGCGATTCACATTTCTTACCCAAATGAGGAAGATAAGAAACAAGCTCGAATTCGCGGTGTGAGTGCAGGAGGCTTTATCATGATACACGGGCAAAAGAATGGTCTGGGGTTGCTTGGTCGAATCATGCAGAGGACAGATTGGACCGATGGTTGCATCGCAGTGAAAAACTCTGAAATGGAAGAAATCTGGAGGTTAGTTGATGCCGGCACTCCGATTCAAATCAATCCGTAAAGGCTCGCATAACAAAAACGTCAACGCGGACAATGGGACACGCCGCTCTTTTCGTGACACTCGCTTCGCTCGATTCTGTCACGAAAAGCCCGTCGTGCTTCATTGCTGGTTACGCTGGCGTTAGCTGAAAATCAAGGAGCAAACATGAAAAAACAGATATTATTTATATTAATACCCTTCCTCCTATTATCAGGATGTGCGAGTAACGGGCCGTCTCTCAGACATGATGTTGCATTGTCTTTTGATTCAGAACGAATAGCTTATGATTTGGTCGGTAAAGGAAAAATTTCGCTGATTTTTATTCACGGCTGGAGTTGTGACGGACGTTACTGGCAGAAACAAATTCCTGTATTCGCAAAAGAGTATCAAGTAATCACAGTTGATTTGGCTGGGCATGGACATTCTTCATTAGATAGAGCCGAGTTTTCAATGTTGTCCTTCGCAAACGATGTGAAGGCAATTATTGATAAAGAAAACATTGAGAGAGCTATTTTGATCGGGCATTCAATGGGAGGCGGTGTAATTGCTGAAGCGGCTAGATTGATGCCAGAGAAAGTAGTTGGGATTGTAGGAATTGATACCTTGCAAAATGTTGCGGAGCGCACTGCTCAAAGTGTAATTGACGAAATGGTAAAACCCTTTGAGGCTGATTTTAAAAGTGCCGCACAGAATTTTGTCTCACCAATGTTTCTGAAAGGTACTGATCAACAATTGGTGAATTGGGTAAAAGAAGATATGTCTTCTGCCCCAAAGAAGATTGCTTTAAATG
>JGI10211J34971_10003127_pt1 | contig 13328 bp, 16 predicted proteins | sample Etolagsediment_FD_34971 | JGI IMG/M metagenome (IMG submission 34971) | reverse complement strand
CCACCACCCCCGCCACCTTTAGGCGCAAGTATAACTGCTACAATGTCATCTTTTTTAATGATGAATTCTTCTTCTACAATCTCATTGTTACGTGCTATAACAATATCATAAACTTCAGCATCATACTCAAGATCACGAATTAAGTCAGAGCTTGTGACAGCATCCACCAACTGAGTTGTTCTTGATAGAGGGTCAAGCGGATTGCTATATGTTACTACTGTTGCCATTCGTAATACTTCTTTACATTCATGAAGCTCTTATCCGCACGAACAATGTGTGATCCTACACCTTTGAGAGTGTGTAGTATTTTACCGTCAATGTAAATGCCGAAATGCTGAACTATATTTGGCAACCTTGGTTCATTCGCTATTGCAACACCGCAGTAATTTACTGGTTCAGGTATCTCTTTCCAATGCTTGCGTATCTCTATAAGATATTGAGAAAACACCTTATAACATTTATCGCAAGTAATTAGAGGGTCTGCTATATATCGCCCGAATTCTTCCCTATAGAATAGCCTTAACAAGCCGTAACAATCTGCGCCTTTAAAAGAGTCTCCTCTATCTACGAAAGGAATACCAATATATTTTCGTATGTTTATCACAACCTTATACCTTTGCCAATTCCAGGGAAGCCGCCAAATCTACCAGAGTTATTCAGCTCTCTGCACCGCATTAGTGTTTTATCACAAGTGGTTTCAGCACCCGTGTACCCACATTGAGTTGATTTGAATTTCCATGCGCAAAAATTCTGGATAAGTCTGCGCCTTGGATAACGCATTGTGAACGGTGATAAAGCTCCAAGCTTGAAAGAAGCCCACTGGTTATCAGTATTAAATGAGGTTAGTATAAAATACTCAGTAATTATAGCATTTGAAGTATCTTTTGTATTAACAACATACAGCGTAAGCTCTATATCATTTCCACTAATGCCATTTACTTTTAAGTATTGATCATACAGCTGAAGATACGCCTCGATGACTCTATTTGTATTATCAATTTGTATCTGTAATTCAGGAACCTCACCTTTTGAAGCTGTGCCTAATTCACCAATCTGAAACGGAAATGGAGTATATGTATTGCTACCGAAAATTACATCTTCGTTATTATTGGTGATATGTATCTGTGGTGTTGCAGGTATATCAATGTCAAGGCATATGACTACAACAGCATCAGTCTGTAGCGCATTAAGGTCAGCTACACTCATAATTCCTCCAAAATAACTGTAGCATCAACATAAGTCTCATACATCGTTCTCTCTAACTTATCCATAGTAAAAACAACTGTATATTCAACAGAAGAAACAGGATGAACGAAAGTAAAAGCAGTACCTTGATTTTCAATAAAGAACGTCCGCAATGTATCATAATCTTCATAGGTCATCTTTGAATACTTCAATTCAAGTGTCTCACGCTTTCTTGTTGCACGCCTACGAACACGAATATAGTTCCCTTCAGCCTCAGATTTGATAATAGGGATGACTGTGGCATCTTTCGTGCCTACACTTGGTATTGGTGTTGCTGGATACGTTGGCATTATCGTTGGCTAATTATGTCCCTTAATCCCATCTTGTTTCTATTGATGCCATCAATCACTATGCTCAGCACGGTTCCTGATGCGTCTTGTTTAGTTTGAGTTGTTGTAGCCTTGAGTTCTTCGTTACTCTGATTAACAATCTCAACCTTTATATTTTGAACAGAAGACTGCTCTCCACCTTTCATCGTAACAGGTATAGACCTGCCATCAGGAAGTGGCACGTAAGCCTCTGCCATAGCCCCCTCTCCAAACAATGCAACCTGTGGTCTATTAGCTACACCACCGCTGGCATAAGACATCAAAGGCATAGGTCCACCAGAAGTCATTATACCACCTTTTGCAAAGCCCCAAGATTCCCACTCTGCCGCTGTAGAGCCAGTATAGTCAGTACCACCACTTGATCCAAGCACACCTGTAGCGAAATTAGTCAATCCACCAACAATAGGATCAACAAACTGCTTTTGAATCATCATTTGCGTAATCATCTGCCCAAATGATTCAAGTATCTGAGTAAACGATGTTTCCGCTCCCCATACCATATCATTTAGAGTATTTGACCAAGAATCTGACCACTGAACAAGTGCTTGAGTCATTATTCCAAAAGTGGAATTATCAAGCGCAATTATTTTTTTGCTTGCCTCTAACTTTGATTGGAAAACTTTATCATTATATTCATTGTTCTTGATATAACCGGCATTATAGAATCTATCATATTCTGCAAGGTCATCTTCAAGTTGCTGATATACAGCTTCTGATCCACCAGCTGCTTGAGTCAAAGCACGTTTTTCGTTTTCAGCTATAAGTTTTTTGGCCAGCGCAATCTGCTCTTCAGTTATTACTGTTCCTTGCTTTGCGTACTTTTGATTTAAAAGCTCAAGTTTATTAACTTCATCAAGTGTTTTCTTTGATTTATCTTTGATAGTTTCATACTTGCTTTCTTTATCAATCAACGATAAAAGAAGTTGTTCAGCTCTTTTCTGTGCGTTGTTGAACGCAATTTTTTTACTAAGTGCTTTTGTATCTTCATCAGATTTTGGAGGATTAAGATCAAAACCTAACTTGCCAACACCATACTTGTTCTCTTTAGGATTATAAATTGATGTTTTCCATAGACCAGTCTTTTCATCAATTGTCCTATTTGTATAAACACCAGGGGCAACTTCTGCGCCCACCGAGCCTGACCAGTCACCAGCCAATCTTGTATTTGGTGTACTATGGCTCCCGCTCCAATCTTTACTTTGCTCTAATGTCTTATTGATTGCATACCTATCCAATATATCTTGGGCATCTTGTGGGCCAGCTGTTATCCAATCACCAAGACTAATTTCACCTTTAAATGCTAGCTTTGAAAGTTTATATGCATTTGTAAAAACTTCCCAACGCTCAATCATCTTATCAATTGTATAAACAATGCCACCGAGAGCTATAACTAGCCCTCCAGTTGCTATGATCATCTCACCTGCCATAACAGCACCTATTGAAATCAATGTGCCTCTTGTAATTATAAGAGCCTTATTGATATCCATTATTGCTCTTATCATCTTTACGCTGACAAAAGCCTCAAAAGCTGTTTTAGCAATCCATATATTATCTGCAACAACTTTTATTGTTGTTTTTAAATTATTCCAACCACCTTGTATTGACTTCGCGATATTCTCTTTATTTTCAATAAGGTAAACATTAAACCTTTGAATAAGTTCCACCCATTCTGCAAGTACTGGAGTCAAAGCCTCACGAGCAATAATATCAAAAGCTGTTTTTATTGAAGCTGTTGCTGCGCTCCAAGTATTGGACATCTTTTCATTTGCAGGTCCAAAACCAACAAGTAATTCACCAATCTTTTCAATAGTAACACCCTGTTCTCTCCAAGCAATAAGAGATGGCTTTAGAGAGGAACCAAGGATGTTCTTCAGCAATTTACCCAACTGATCAGTGTCACGAGTCTGCCCTTGGAGTGCAGAACGAACTTCCTGCTGAAGCTGACGAGTATCCTGACCATTACGAGAATACAAAGCGACAGCGTTGGCTATACGAGTAAAGCCTTCAACCTGCTTGTTATTCGTTGCATCAAGCACCACACCCTGCTTCGCCATTTCTAGGGTAATATCCTTCAGGTTCTGAAGATTCAGTGACGTGCGCAAATCAATCTTCTGAAGAACAGGAATAAGAGATTCAGCGTACCTATTTGCTTCAGTAAAGTTTGCTATTGGGTCACCACCTTTTGCCATAGTGGAAAGAATAGCGCCAAGCTGAATTGCAGACACCTGAAAATCATCAACTGCCTCAATACCTGCACGAAAGCCTCTTATGACACCAGCTAGACCAGAGCGTATCCCCTGATACAATATAATTCCGGTTGCAACTGATTTCCAGTGTGCGAACCAAGACTGGGTGTGCTTTTTTAGATGATAATTGGAAACGCTGTTTTGCCTTTCAAGTCTCTTCTGAGCCAAAGTTGCCCTTGCCGCTGAACTAGCATTGTTGTTTAAGGCTGTGGATTGCCTTATAATACTTGTTGTAGTATTATTTGTTGCTACTTTGAGCCTTTCTGTTGCAATTTCATTATTCTTCAACTCTCTAGCTGAAACAATTGCCATCTGCTGATTGCCTTTCAGAGTTGACATGAAAGTTCTGGCATTTATTCTGCTGACATTTGCTTCGGTTAAAGCAACAGAATTTCGTATAGCTTGATTGCTACGATTCTGTATAGCCAGAGTCTGCGTAACTATTTTCTTGCCACGTTCACGCTCAGTATTGAGCTTTGCCTCAAGTATAGCTGATTTAGCGTGTTCTTGTACAGTTTTCTCTACATCACGCTTAATTGATTCAACTATCTTTGAAGTTTTAGCTGTAGCGGTTGTAAGTTGACTTGTAGCTTTTGCAAGTTCGGATAATTTGCCTACCCCAATAGAATCTAAACTATTTTGCAGTGTTTTAACATTCGTAGAGGCAATTTTAGCCGCCTCCCCGATAAGTACTAACCCTTTATAAAGTGCGCTAGTACGACCTAATTTTTTACTCAAATTGTTTATAGCAACAGCAAGATTTTTTGCTGAATCACGAAGGCTATTGATATTACCTATTGCCTTTTGTGCCCCCGTTTCCTTGATGCTTATTTGGAGACTTGCTAAATCCATTATCCAACAATTTTAAGTAAACATTATCCAAACGTCTAATCAAATCAACTTCTGAAGGAAGTAATTCAATTTTCATCAACCGCTTATACGCCTCAATTTCGGTGTAGGTGATTGAGCGCATTTCACCACCCATTCCACCAATAGAGCTTCTCGCATTTGATAAAGCCAAAAAGGCAACCCATACATTCAAACCAGCTTCTGGAACTATTAGAGGATTTAATTCATCACTATAAATTCCAGTTTGTGAGCCAATTTGAGTTAAGTGTTGCCTTCTCGTAACATTACCAATTTTTTGGTCAAGACGATGCTCTTTCTCTAAAATGGTAACTAATTCATCACCTACACCTTGAAAAAATTTTCATCTTCAATAATGTATGAATCTGCCTGACGGTAAACAAAAGGGAGCTTATCAAAAAGCATCAATTTATTATCTTTGGTGCAATCAAGCTCTTCACCAGCATAAATAACTGGATCACCATCTTTTGCTCCACGCCATGACTTAATACAAGCGGCAACAACAAGCTTGTTATCTGCTTCAATCTGCTCAGGCTTCATATTGCCTTTTGATTTGCGGATGTTTGCAGTTGCAATCTTGCCAGCCTCTTTGCATTCATTTGAATCCCTACCAACCATAAAAAAATGCAGAATCACGGTTGCATTATCTGGCATGTAGATAGGGAGCCATTCACCTTCGTTTGCGGTTACTTTGATTTGTGCGAGGTCCATTTTTGTAAATTTAGTTGTTAGGGGTTTATTGAGTTTTAAACACTACGAGTAATCTGAATCTTGGTACCAGTTACTGAATCATACTGTGCGTGGAAAGGAAGGCTCATAGCAAGCTCACCTGCATCTGGCACGGTAATATCTGCGTCAGTGTAAATAATCTTCGGGATAGACCACGTGTGAGTATTTGAATCTGGATCATTGAAAGTGAATGAAAGAGAAGATTCAGTCTCATTCTTAAACTTATTGAACAGCGTAGCGTTCAAGAACTGTGCAGTAAGAGTGCCTTCAACATTGAGATTACCACTCACAAAACCTGCTCTCTTATCACTAAATATGACAAGGCTTTCTGCAAGATTATTGGTGAGAGTAAGTTCAATACCAGTAACAATTGCGATTGTAGAGCCACCTTCAGTAATAGAACCGCTGAAAGAATCAAAAGGCTCTTTAGTATAAGAAGATGTTGAATCTGCAACAGTTGTTGATGTCATCGACGACTGCTCAATTCCCATAAAAGTCATCGTTGCAGGAATCTTGTCATCTGGCTGTACAGAAATGTTCATAGTTGAACCACGAAGCCCAAGATAATGAACATACTGAGAAATATCAGTATAACCAGTTTCAACAGTCTGGCTAGACACCGTGCTACCAGCTTTTAGCACGTTGTCTGACCATGCACCCATAAGCATATTTGCCAAGAGTTCATCAAACTCAGTATGCCTATAATTGAATACAAGTTCTCCATCAACTTTGTACATACCCATCCGCACGTCCCCTCCCATCCTGTCGCCACGGAGAGTTTCATCAACAATCGTGCTTCTAGACAGCTTCAGAGTATTTGAAGTGACAGGGAGCAATTTCATTACTGGGTCAATTGGAAGAACGCCAAAACTGGTTTCAGTAATAAAACGAGTTTCTACTTGTGAACCAACTGCGATTTCAGACATCGTATCTCCTTTAGTTTGAGAATGATTTGTAATAAATACTTACAGGTATTCTATATTTTTGGTCATCTTCACTAGTTATTCCAGGACCAATTGTGACATTGTTGATTCTTACTGCAACACCATCTCTAATCAGCTTTGAACCCCTAGCAAAATGTGACCTTATGTCCTCAGCAAAATCAATAGCTACACCTCTTCCAACATTTCTAGGCGCAACAACATTGACTTGATAAATACCATACTCATCAGCCGGTGCATTAATTCCAAGAGTTGGATAACTTGTTCTTCCAGGAATAATGTATACTTCTAAAGACAGTCCAGTATCAGGCAACTCAACAGTTGTATTCTCATATTGCACGGTGCTTGGTAAGCCAGACAATTGTCCAAGTTTTATATCAAGTGCCTGAGATATTTTACTTTGATTAGCCACGTAATTGTAATTTTGTTTTCTTTACAGCAGCTCTTACAATCTGGTCCCATCTAGCAACGTTAATCCTCAACATACCAGCTGGCGCTTTTCTTTTGGATTTTCCTTCATATTCAATCCCTATGCCATACTCAATATTATTATTGAGGTAAACCTTATCATCAAGATTCAAAGCAGACATCCTGCTTTTAGCCTCTTGAATAGTTTTCTTATAGTTGTAGGCTGATGATTTTAATTCAGAAAATGCCATATTCTTCATCCTCATCTACTTCATCAACAGCATATTCAACCTTTGCATAAAGAGATGTATCTTCTGGAGTTCCAACTTTCACCCTCCAGTTTGATTTCAGTCTTCCTGTTTTAACAGGAGTTGATTCCATAACGGCTTCCTGCAAATCAAGAACAGAAGTCTTGAAAACAAGTTTGCACGCACTCTCTGTTTTTTTCTTAAACAAATCAATTGAGTTAAGAAAATCACTCATGTTCTTCCTTGTACGAAGATTATACTTTCAGTCATATCCATCGTTATGCGAACCGCTTCGTAAATTTTTGAATCAAAAACAATTTTGATATTATCACCCATAGAAGTTGGGAATACATCAGCAAGAAAAATAAACTTTTTGTCTTGAAGTTTAATTAACCCGCCACCATTAGCTATATCCCTTTCGGTGTATTTTGATATTCTACAAGCAATTCCATCATAAATTGTTTCTGAGCTACTATATGTCCCAGTTTCTGGGTCATAAGTTGCAGATATGTATTTCTTGATTGTAACGGTACGGTTGGCAAAACCAGCGAGTGCCGCTTTATAATGCTCAATCATAAGAAATAAATTGTCTTGGTTGCATATATGCCACTATATCTCTGAGTCTTTTGAACTCTTGTCCATACGGTGTTTTATCATATATGTCAGTACGGTTACGCTGGTATCTATCCGCATATTCAACCTTGATACCTTCACCACCGAAAGCAACAACNTCAGCTCTTGTTGTTCCTCCACCTGCCGCCCCAGTTTGACGGAAAGAAAGAAAGTGAGCTGTTAAGGCTGACAATCCTTTTTCATACCTTAATGCCCACTTATCTTCAGATATTTCCATTGCCGCATCGGCAATCCTAGCTTCAATAGTTTCAGTTGAATAAACTGATGTATCAGAAAACTCTGGATACAAAACTAGAAACTCCGATGCGGTCATGGCTTTTCAATTTGTAGTTTTCAACAATGGCTTAAATGCCGTAGTTGATATTTGCAGATTTCGGATAGCGCCAAATAACACCACCAGTCATGCCAAGAGCAGGAACCACAAACTGGAGACCCTTCTGCTGTACAGCAAAGAAGTTAAGGTCATATGGAATGTACATTTCAAGGTTGTCAGAGTTGTACTCGAAAGCAACCATGATATCACTATCACCAGTACCTGCGCCCTTCAGCTCGTTCACAGGGAGAACCTTGCCACCCTGCTTCAGGAAGATGTTATTTTCCATCAGGCTCTGAAGAATGGTCTTATCAGTATAAGCTGAAGCCTTGGTCTCAGAAATCAGACGATACTGATCAGGAGGCATCAGGAGGGTGTTCGGGAAGTGGATCATCTTTGAATCAGACCATGGCTTAGCCATGAGTGCATTGATATCATCAATAATCAGCTGAGGGTTCGCAATCTTGCTGGCAAAAGTCCTGGCNGAACCAGTACCAGTTGCGGCGGCGGCAGAATTGGGAACATCGGTGTTGGTAAGGAAGCCTTCAAGGCCANCCTTTTCATCACCGAAGAACGCAATGTTATTCAGCTTGTACTCATAAGCGTGAATTGCGGCATTNGCCCTGCGCTGTTCAAGCGCCTTGCCAACGTGCATTGCACGCTGTACTTCAAGCCAGCTGTAACCAAAGCTGGTAACGATTGGGCGAACAACTGAACGAAGTTCACCACCCTTGATATCGGCACGGGGCATTTCAGTCTCTTCACCCGTTCCGATTTCTGCAACACCAATCTTGTTGTAGTATTCTGCAACAATGGTATCAACCCAAGGACCACCTTCCGTATTCATCGGGAAGAGTGACCTTGCCTGGAACTGAGGATATTTCACCTCAAAAGCCTTGGCTAGCTTCATTTCCAACTCACGAGCGAAGAAAATGCCAGTATCAGCATCGCGCATCGCCTGAGGTGTATTGAGCACGCCATAATTGTCAATGACCTCGACAATCTGACCTTTACTGTCTTTTACTTTGGTTTTCATTTTCTTCGCTTGTTTGTTTTTGATTGTTTATTACTCGGTGACAACAGTGCCAACTGAACCGAGACCAACAACAAGCAGAGCAAGTTCACCCGCTCCACAGCTTGAATCCCAGTAAGCATTTGAAAGTTCAGTATCACCAACTTCTCCAGCGCCACCCTTGAGTACGCCAGTTGCTGTAACAATAGAAACAGCATCACCAGCATCAACTGCGTTGGAAGGAGATGCCCAGCAAACACCAGACCTCATGACATCAACACCTTCGGTGTCTTCAATCGTGATGGTTGCATCGCTGATTGCCGCTTCTTTAGAAATGGTGTGAAGTGCAACACCAATAAAACCAGCGCCTGCACCAACTGCGACCTGACTGTCGGCATCAGTGCCACGCTTTACTGCGAGACCAAAGGTGATATCACCCTCAGCAATACGCGAAGTGACGAGACCATAATTGCTGAACCTAAGACCAGCAACTGCTACACTCATCGCGCTATCATACGAAGTTTGAACTCCACCGCTTGCCATAGTAGTTTTCCTTGTTTATTTGTTTGTAAAACGATTCTTCCGAGCCTCCTGTGAATCAACAAGCTCAAACTCTTCCTTTTTGCTGTCAGTATCAACAACCTTAAAGGAATCAATATGCTGCTGGCTCTTCAGGATGTCGAAACGTGCTTCGATGTATTCCGCAGATTTTGCATCAATTGAATCAGCAATATCAGAACACTTTGCTTTAACAACAGCCTTTTTCATTTCGCTGTTAGATAGCTTGGTGTCAACATCGGCAACGATTGATTTGCAGTCAGCTACAAGCTGAACACGCTCTTCAACAATTGCGTCAATCTGCTCCTGCGTTTTGATGTTAGATTTAGCGTCATCAAGCTGTGCCTGAATCTTGCTAATCTCTTCATCTTTTGCGGCTTTGCACGAGTCCCAGTTCTTCTGGATTTCAGCAACCTCAGCCTTCAGAGTAGTTGCCTTCGCTTCGGCATCAGCAATTTTCTGCTCATACTCAGCAGCTGAATCCTCCATCTTTTTGATTTCTGCCTTTACAGCATCACTGAGCTCAACTTTTGCATCAGCGATTGTAACAAGAATTGAATCTTTCATTTTATTGTTATCTTTAATTGAACAACCTTCACCACATCTTGCATTATCAATTGCAACAGCAATATGATTTCCACGAATATTACGCTGTACAAAATGATATTCCTGCCCATCATGTACACCTTTCTCAGCTACAATAACTGCGTTATAACCTGCTGAAAACTGCTTTTTACCATTCTTCATTATCTCTTCAACAACATCAGCATCGGTAACTTTAATGCGAGTGTTCAAGTAGATTCCATTCTTTCTAACTTCACTTCCGCTAGTTCCTACAGCGTGAAACTTCGTATTTTCAGCATCAAGAAAGTCAAATGGGTGGTCTTGCGTGAGAGGAAGAAGCGCAAAGGAGTTCATCGAATCTTCATCAAACACCTCTTCTTCTGGTCTGTATACGCCAACTCTATCAACTAGACTCTTTCCTGCTACAGTATTTGGCCAGAATTGATAGTTATAATACATCTGAACACCAACACGAGCAAAATCAACATCACAAACCAAATAACCTTCTTCGGTTATCACAGGGCTCGTTATCAGTCCTTTGTCGATTATCTTCATTGTAATAATTGCTTGTAGGTGTCATCTATTTTTAATATAAGAAAAATTCGGTAAAAGCAAAAATTTTTTAACATTTTTATTTTACGTACTTTTGCAGTAGCGACGAGTTCGGACGTGTTATATATAAACTTCCTGCCGTTATTATATACTCTCTATTCTTTGCACGGCAACGCTAATTTAATTTCATCTTTTATTATAGTAACACATGCCCGAACTCGTCCTTACTATTATTTTACTTTAGTTTTTGGTTTTGCCTTTACTGGTGCAGTTGGCGCGGCATTTACCACAGGCTCTGGTTCATCTATTTCCATATTGTTATCATATTCCTCAAGTTTGGCAATATGCTCTTTAGAAATGTCCCAACCTTCGTCTACCAAGCGCCTCGCCACCGTGCTTTTAGGAAGAATTTTTGATTCCATATACGATGTCCTGCCTTTGGAGTTGATTTCTTGGGTTTCAGCCAACTCTTTATCATCCTGCATATACAAAGGAAGGAACTCAAATGAGTAATCTTCAATGAGAGAACCAAAAGTTGCCATCTGGATAATTTCATCCAACTTATCCATAATTGGCCGCAGTTCATTTTCCTGCTTTGAGTGTACGTTCTCATAGTGAATCTCAAGGTCACTTTCTCCCGTTGCGTTCATACCACGCGGTGACGTGCCGATAAAGCGAGTAACAGGAATATTGGCTGCCGCAGAAACCATTGTCAAGAACTGAGTAATAATATCATTGACACCAGGAAGTTGAATCTGATGCCTTTCATATTCTTCTTCAGCATCAAGAATCTTCAACTGAGATATACTTCCCATCAATTTCATAAGATTGAATCTCTCGACCATCTTATTCGTGTCTTCCTCAGTAGCAAGGAACGTGCTTAGATTTGGAATTTTGATGATATCAGTTACCATCTCAAGCATCATCTGAGCAGTAGAATGAAACGTTGTACTTGCATCGTTAATTGTCTCATACATACGCTGAATAACAGAATCACCCCAATAGTTATTATGCTGTTTTGCAGTATATGGAAGATCAACACCATAAAAACAGAAAACTCTGCTATGGTGAATCTTATTCAAGTTGCCGTTTACATTGTAAAATTCAGGGAAGCCAAAATTATCTTCCAACGGATTAGTCTGCACCAAACCATTACCGTTAATCATCGTTCTATCAACAACAAGCAACTTTGCAAGCTCATCCTTACGAATTTTGTCTATTTTAAGTGGCTGAGATATTTTTGCATTGTTATCAGACTTGAAAACAGGTATAATAGCCGCACCACCATACAATCTCGCCCACTTAATGGCGTCATATGCTGACTTTTTAACGCCAAATTTCTGCTCAGCCTTGATAAATTCATTGAGCATTTCCTTATCACCCTTGTATCCGCGCCACTTTCTGGTCATATCTTCAGCGAAAATATCAACAGCTTTACTCGCAATCCATGTATCTTTATACATTGCAAGCAATTCCTGCTCTCCCAATATCGTTTGATAATGCCTTCCATAGCTTGTTTTGTCTCGCTTATTGCCTATTCCAGCAACAAGATTGACCAATTTGTCCATTACTTTTGACTTGATGCCAAAAAATTCAGACACCTGCGAAAGATTTTGAGCTTCCATTAGACCCACTTATTATAATTGAGTAATCTGCTTACTATAACATCTTGAATTGCATACCGAATGGCATCGATACAGTGGTTATTCTTATCAACCAAGTCAGGTTGCACGGCATCTGTCAATCGGTCAACCTTATACGAGTAGTATTTACACTCAAATTCAGTCTGCTTACATTCTGGGTGTACAATAATCTGTCTAAATGAGCGCAATTTAGAAATACCATCCTCAACTGAACCTTTCCACTTCTTTGAAGGTGAAACACGATAACCTTTCTTCTGAAGATAAGAAATCAACTCTGGGCGAGCATTATCAGCGTTGATATTGTATCTTTTAACCATTGAAGGTTGCCCTTTAGGCGAAATTCTTTCAATATGCGCCACCATATCATCCACCTCAACACCAGTCTTTACCGATTCTCTCCTTATATAAAGGTCCATCCCATTTATCCAACACTCGACCACAGCCATAGGGTCAGTACTGAAACCAAAATCAATGCCATAATAAGGGCCAACCCAATCATTTCCTACCTCAAAAGGCTCAACTCGCCACTTATCTTTCAATACCTGCGAATCACTATGTCGTCTAAAATCACCAAGCCACACGTGCTTATAGGCATCAGGGTCAGTTAATTTGCACCACTCCGCCTCTTGAATAATTTCTGGAGAACAATCAACGTTATCAAGGTACGAAATTTTTCTTATATATGTATTTGGAGGGGTGTTAATCAAAAATCTAACGCTNGTTGGGTCTTCTGCCAACTCTGGNTTAAGACTTATGATAATGATACTTCCAGGTTTACGAATCGTCGGTATCAAGATTTTCCAGCTGTTCTCACTCATCACCTGCGCCTCTTCAACCCAGCATATATCAGCGCCTTCCAGAGATTTCATACTCTGTGCGTTCGAGTTCGCCAAACCCTTGTATATAAACTGCGTGCCAGTATCCTTATGATAGATGGTGGACTTTTGAGGGTCAAACTGATCAGCAATTCCAAGCAAAGCCATCTGATCTTTCAGAAGCGCGTGTACAGAATCAGCAATCGAATTCTGGTATTCACGCAC
>JGI10211J34971_10003126_pt1 | contig 13331 bp, 26 predicted proteins | sample Etolagsediment_FD_34971 | JGI IMG/M metagenome (IMG submission 34971) | reverse complement strand
GTTAATATTTATATTTAATTTAAAGTCTGTTTTAGTCTCATCATAATAAGCAAGTTGCGACCAGTAAGCTATACATTCCCACTTGTCTTCTGTTTCGTGTTTGTTTCCACTACCGTGACTATCTCTAGTTAAGTTCCAAAAGCGTTGGTCAGGTGAGTTGTCATCTTCTCGTATCTCTAAAATATCTCCTATGTGTGGTGAGAAGCCAGACTTTTCCACTACGATAAACTTTCTTGTTAAGTCTATGCCAAGTTCTTTGGAGTTTTTGTTTGGTTCAAATGTTTTCATATATTATATTTATACTATTATATTATACCTATTTAAAACCTTTGTCAATAGCTATTTTTATTGGTGTTTTTTAAGATAATTTCTCTTTTATAGAATAAATTAGTTTTTCCATATATTCTAAATAGAATTGGTCTGCTGTTTTAGATTGACTTGTAGTTTCCCATAGACGATATAAAACCGACCTCAATCTCGCACTAGGGGTCTTATCTGTTTTTTCTATTTTAACATCTGGAAGCTCTTGAATATCTTCTGCTTCAATAGTATTCTCCTTGAATAAAAACCAACCTTCTTTGCCCTTTAATTTAAAAAGCTCTGTCATTTCTTCTGGGTTTAATTCCCTTGTAATGATGTCTAGTTTAGTGCCACCATCTACAAGTGTTCTAACTGTTTGAATTGTGCTAGGAGTTTGGAACATATTATTTATATTTATTATATATATCTTCGTAAAACTGAGTAGAGAATTTCTCTATGTTTGATTTACTATTCTTGTAAATCTCTAAAAGCTCGTCGCTAGTTCCTTTTCCATATTTCGTATCCAGACCTTTAGCGTAAAGAGCCTGTTCGCCATTTCTAAACCGATTACAAAGGCGACATTGGGCGTTTACATTTCTCTCATCGTATCTTAATTGTAAGCAGTTCCTTGATATGAAATGCCCTGCGTCTAGTTCTTCATAGGGAAACCACTTACCGCAACTAATACAGTTTCCCCCATTTTCAGCATCTCTTTTTCTTATGAAAAGCGAGAATACTTTATCGGCTTTTGATTTCCAATAACTACTCGTTTTCTTTAAGTGTCCATTCTTCTTTTGTGTCATTTTTATAAGCATTTATTGCTCTATGTCCGTTCTCGGTTCTTAGAGTAATAAAAAAATATTCTTTACCAGTCTTAGCGACTTTAGGTAACATCTTTCCTACTGTTTTCATAGTTTTAAGATACTGACAAGCTGAGTATCTGATTAATTTTTTTCTATTTCTTCACATTCTTCACAAAATAATTCATCAAATTGGTTTTCATAAGCCCAAGAACCTCTAGGAAGTTCACAACCACAACCAGAACAGGTTTCGTCTTTTTGACAAATAATTTTACTCATAAACATTTCCACCAACTAGGATATTTAGGATATAGTTCCAAAAAGCATCTTATCTGGTCGTAATTATTTTTAATATCTCCTTTACAATAAGCGTTAAATGTTTTAGGCATAAACTGGAAAAGTCCATAAGCACTACTTCCTTCCCAATTTACTTTATACTTTCCCATTTTACTTTCGCAATTTGCTATCCTAATAGCTGTGTCAGTTAAATCTCCTGCCATTATTATTATAAGAGCTTCAATAGCTTGACTTTCTGTATGGTCTAAAATGGCTTGTGGTGCGTCTTTAATCTCTGACTGGTGTGTTCTATCATCTTTTGGAATTACGATTGAAATTAAGGCTATTGACAAAAATAGAGTCAATAAAAATTGGGGTATAATTTTAGTTTTTTTCATCTTCTTCATATACTATACCACACCATTCGTGGCATTCATTACAAAATGCTATTCCTCTATCTGTGTCTGCAAGGCTGACACTAGCACTACAACAATTTGATAACATATTTTTCATATAATCTCTGCCCACCAATCCAATGATGAGCAGTCCATCATACGACAGGTATTACGCTGACCTGTTAAAATGGAATTCGTGATATATCAATATCATCTTTTTTAAAATCATTTACATTAATGCTTCCAAATTCAGTATCAATAGTATCTGAATTAACTCTTTCTTCTACATTAATTTTTCCTTCTGGTGTTTTGGTAAGCCTTTCTTCTGGCTTCCAGTCGTTTAGCTTGGCGTATAACTTACCTTCTTTAGAGTTTAATAAGTCAATGTTGATATATCCCTTAGCGTTCATATTGGCTTTTAGGTAGTCAATAAACTTTTGATTAAAGGATAGACTTGCGACTACAAAGTCTGGTGCGTTCTCTCTTCGGCTTACAAAAAGCCCATCTACGAATTTGTTTTCCATAGTTATTTTTTTAAATTATTAATATATTCTGTAATATCCCATATTCTTTGACCTAAGTCGTCAACACAATATGGATAGTTATTACTTGTTTTAATCTCGTTAGCCTTTACATAATGAATAGGTAAGTCGTAAAGAAAGCGACCTATACCCCACTTAACACCTGCTCTCTTAAAAGCGTCTGATGAGTGTCCTTTTTGAGCATCCATATTACTTTCTACTCCTGTGTCTGATTTCCATACCCAGTCATCACCTATTCTAATTCCAATAGCACAGAATAACATTCCATTTTCTTCATAATACTTATCTTGCCAATTCTCTGCTCCGACTACTTCATCTAAAAGGTTTTGGACATCTCTACTGTCTATATAGGCAACACATTGAGCAGATGGTTTATTTTTAGAGAAAGATTGAACCCTCCATTTATAAGGGATTGTTTTTTTTAAATCTTTAATCATATATTTTTTTAATTTTTAAATATGCTTCTGCCTTAGGGCTTACATATTTAGGTTTTATTTTTGCCCTAGCACTATCTAATATTTCCTTTATTATTTGTTCTGCTGATTTTCCATTTACTTCTTGACCTAAAGACCATTTATTTATAAGTACCACTAAAAAGTTTCTCTGTTTTTCTGTTAAAATCTCTAATAACTTTATACTTACAGGAGTTTTTAATACTTCATATAAGTTCCCAGCTAGAGAACTAAGATTATTTGGATTTATTAGCATATGTTTTTCTTAATTTGTTGATTTCCAGTTCCAATTTTTTTCTCAGCTGTCATAAACTTCCCAAGATTTATTATCTCCAAGCCATTGTATTCCATCTTCAAAGCCTGTAAATATTAAACCTGCGTTAAAACCTTTTTGATAATCTCGTGCTGTTAAAAGTTCGCATTTCATAAGTATAGATTTATAGCCCAGTAGATAATACCTGACCAAGCTAGAAATAAGAATAAACAAGTAAGGAATAAATTAGATTTTGATTTACTTCTTGCGAAGTCTGATTTAGTTGCGTTCATATAATTGTAATTAATTTTTTGTCATTTCTAATAATCTATCTAACTTTTCCCTTATGTTGTTTATTAGTCTATACTCTTCAATAGAAGTATCTTCTTCTTCTTTTCTAAGATTAAGTTTTGACATAACTTGCATAATTTCCATCTTGTTCATATTTTTATAATTAATTTTTTATATTTGAGCCAGAGTGGGAGTAGTTAAATTATTTATTGAGTTACCTCTCAAATCTTTCTACAACCACTCTAGCCCTCTTATAATATTATTATATACCTGTTCTGAAAATTTGTCAAGCCCTTATAAACATTATGTTTTAAGAGTTATCCACAGGCTAGTAATCAGTCATACAGTCCTCGCAAGTTCTTTTTCCGCTTTTTAATTTAATTTCTTAACCACTCTAATTTTTGATACTCTTTCATTTCCTGTAATTCTTTGGCTACTCTATCAGCTTCATTTAGAAGCCCTAAATAGATTTTATTATTAAGCCTATTCGGGTTATCGTCAAATATAGCAATAGCTTCTCTTAGGTTGTTTAGTCTTTCCATTTTGGAAGTTAAAGACATATTATATATATTATATTATTATATATAGGCTCTGCTCTCAATCTTCCCTCCCAAAATCTATCCTTATCACTTTTTGTCCGCCTCCCTAGAAAAGCTAGGGTCTTGAGTTTTTGGTATGGGTTAGTTGTCCTTCGCCTATGTTATTAGTTTAGCAAATTAAAATATCTTTGTCAATACCTAAATTTATTGGCGTTTTTTCTTATATTCAACATAAAGATTTGAAGTTGCGATATCTTTATATCTTAAGCCTGATATAATTCCATAAACAGTAGAGTATGTAAGATTATGTTTTTGGCAAATTTCTAAAGTTGATAAAGTCTTAAAATCTTCTCTGACTGATAATACTTTTTCTTCTTTTAAAGGTCTTATTTTTTCTGGGGCTGGGTTAACGCTTTTAGTTCCGTGAAACCATCCTATTTCCCAACCAGTTTTAGAACAGAGAACATTATGAGTTTTACAAAATTTATTAACAGCTTTATTTTCTTTATCATCTCCCCTTACACCACTTACTATTCTCATTTCGCATTCACACCCTTTTAGGAAACTGTGATACTTATCATTTAATAAATAATCATCAGCATTATGGGGCGTCATATCTAGCTCTGTTATTTCGTCTAGATATTGTCTTAACTCTCCAATAGTTCTTTTTTGTCGCATATTGTTTTTGTTGTTATAATAAATATTATACAGCAAGAAAAACTTTTTGTCAACTACCAAAATATAAGGGAAAAAGCCTTGTTTTTCTAATATTGCTACCACTCTTTAAAAATGGTATAATTAATAGGTAAAAAGATTTATGTTTAAATATCCGTTTGTTGATTATAAAACTGGTTGGTATGGTGGAGCTAGGAATAAAGGAAGAAAAATGTCTGATAAAACTAAAAGAAAAATAGCTAGAACCAAAAAAAGAAAGGCTGAGAGAAAAGGGAAAATATATAGGTCTAGTTGTGCATATTCAGTTGATTGGACAAGAAGCCTAAGAATATCTATTAGAGAAAGAGATGGATACACCTGCCAGATATGTGGAGAAAAACAAGGCGATAATACACACGCAGTCCACCACATAGATTATGATAAAAATAACTGTAATCCTAGCAACCTAATAACTCTCTGTATATCTTGCCACTCTAAAACTAATACTAAGAGGAAATATTGGATACAGTTTTTTAAGGATTTAAGGAATAAATAGTTTTTTTAAAGGCAAATTTGACCATAGCTTATAAGCACACCCCTTTTCTCAAAGTTATACAACAGAAAAGGTACTATGGCTTTGCTGATTTTCGTAATCGGCTTTGCCTCTAAGAAAATTATGTTTAAAAAGAATAACATTAAAATCGGTGGCTTTAAGTATACCATAAAAGAAGTTTCAGGTCTAGCAGACGATGGAAGCACAAGTTTTGCCGATAATATTATTCTGATTAACAAAGACATATCAGATGACAGAAAGAAATCATCCCTTATACACGAAGTAATAGAATGCTTTAATGAACTAGGAGATTTAGGATTAAGCCATCAGACGATACAAACATTAGAAGCGTTTGTTTTTGCGTTTTATAAAGACAATTAAATTTTCAAATACACTGGGCTTAGCTAGGGCAACTTAGGGGGGTGGTTATCTCACTCCCCTAACCCAGTCCTTATAAATTAAGATAACTAATTGTATGGAACAAGAGAAAAAAGAGTTTACTGGTATCTTTATACCAAAGCACATCATTGAAGACGAAGAATTGTCAATGTCTGAGATGATAATTTATTCTGAGATAGCCTGTTTTGAGGTCTGCTATAAATCAAACGAGAGTTTAGGTAGTAGGTGGAACTTAAAATCAAACACAATCTCAATAATAATTTCAAAATTAATAGATAAAGGGTATGTTATTTCAGGTAGTTTTGATGGAAGACATAGACAGCTAATGGCACTAAGAGATAAGCCAAATCAAATACAGCCTTTGAAAAAAATCAAAGGCAGGATATCAAAAAAATCAAAACCTGCTATTGAAAAAAATCAAACCATAGATAATATAGTAGATAATAGTAAAGATAATATATTAATATTAGCAGATAAATCTGCCAATGATAATTTAAGCGAAAATAAGCCAAATATAGGATTACAGGATTTATATCAGAAAATGGGCTTACCTAAAAGTGTAAAAAATGTTAGTAAGTGGCAAGATGAAGCTAGTAACGCCTATAAGTATTTCCTAGATGGAGAAGAAAAGCGTTCAAGTATATTTAAATGTTTTAAAGATGACCAACACCACGCTAGACTAGCTTTCTCTGATTGTAAAGAGTTGGAAAAGAAAAGTGCCTTATATTTCCTAAAGGTGTATAACGAATTAAGGAAGAAATAGTATGGAATACCTAATTAGCTTAGAAGAGCTTAATTATAAAGAGATAGAAGAAATTGAACAACCAAGTTTATTTGAAGAAGACAATATATTTGACGTTATTAATGAATGCCCTATCTGTAAGGCAAAAAGGCAACACTTAGACTGGTGGACTTGTAAAGAGTGTTCTAAAAAACTAAGCGTAGAAGAATATACAAAAGAATTAATTAAATATTTTAGCTAAAAATTATGTTTTACATCAAAACAATCAAAGAGTTAAAGAACAGACTATTTGACGCAGAGATAGAAATTGATAGACTAAACGCTAAAGCTGAGTATACTCAAGAAGCCTTAGACCTTTTAGCAGATGAAATGGGATTTGAAATTGACGAATGTGACCATTGTGGAGCATTAATGCTAACTAAATAAATATGGGAATTATTAAAAACATAAAGGAAAGAAAACAAGTAATCAAGAAAGCTAATAAAGAAGCTGAAAAGATTTTTGTAAAGAAGAAAACAAATGCTATGGCTGATGGCTCATTCCCTAAAATTACTTCTAGTAACGCTGGCACAGCCTATGGTAAAGAAGAACGAAGAAATAGAAAGCAAGTAGTTAAGTATCGTATTAAACAGATGAAAGTAAATCGTAAGAAGAAATGAAATATATTCAACAATGTAATTGCCCTTTCTGTAAAACTTTGTTTAAGGTTGAGTCACCTGAAACAGACCTAGAAGAAACTTATGTGGTTGGACTCATTACTAAGAAACTACAGGAAGAATTAGTTGAGCATTTATTTAATAACCATAAAGAAGAAATAAAATGGCAGAAGTAGGAAGAAAAACAAACCTAGATAAAGAACTGGTTAGAAAAATTAAGCAGTCTATTTTGGATGGGAATGATTTAAGAAATACAGCTAAGATTTGCGAAATACCAGAAAGTACACTATATACTTGGCATTCGGATAATTATCTAAACATAGCAGATAAAATTGAAGGTTGGAAAAGAGATAGAAAGCTAATGTTAGCAGAGTCTAATATAGAGTCAATACTAACACTAGGCATTAGTGATAAAGATAGTTTAAAGACTGTGGCAGATATAAGTAAATTTGTAAGTGAAACTCTGGGTAAGAAAAATTATAGCAAACAAATAAATACAGATATTACTACTGACGGAAAGCCAATTTATTTACCAAGTGAGATTTTAGAAAAATATGATAACTCTACATCAAGCACAGAAATTAATCGTGAAGAGTCTAAAGAGATTTAGAGTTGTTATTACAGGAAGACGTTTTGGCAAGACAGTATGTTCAGTATCAGAATTAGTAGGCAAGGCTTTCTTTCAAAAAGATGGATTAGTATGTTATATCGCACCAACTAACGAGGATGTAAGAGATATTGTTTGGAGAGAACTTAAGAACGCAGTTGAGCCTATCGCAACAAAGATAAACGATGTCCGAATGGAAATTGAGATAAAGAATAAGTTTGGTGGCACTTCTTTAATTAAAACAGCTAGTTGGCAGTCTATTATAGATAAGGGGCGTTTAAGAGGACAGAAGTTTCATTTTATTGTAATGGATGAAGTATCAAGCTATAAGAATTTCTGGGTTGGGTGGGAAGAAGTTATCAGACCAACACTTACCGACTATAAGGGTTCTGTCTTGTTTATCGGAACACCTAAAGGACTTAATCACTTCTACGACCTGTATAACCTAAAGGATAAAGATGAAGACTTTGATAGCTTTAAGTTCACTACCTATGACAATCCTTTCATAGACCCTAAAGAAATTGACAAAGCAAAGGGACAGATGACAGTAGATAGATTTGCTCAAGAATATCTTGGAGAGTTTAGAAAAATGGAAGGGCTTGTTTATAAGGAGTTTATCCGTGAAATAGATGTCAAAGACTTCAAAGAAGACGAGATTAATCTAAAAGAAATCATAGTCCCTATTGACTGGGGATACACCAACCCAGCAGGTGCTTTAAAAATACTAGTAGATAGAGATAATCGTTTCTATATATCTGATGAATTTTACAAAAGAGGACAGACAACCGACCAGATAGTAGAATACGTTAAAGGGTGGAAAGGTGTTAAACATTACCCTGACCCAGCAGAGCCTGACAGAATAGAAATAGCACAACGTCTAGGGCTTAATTGCCGAGAGGTTAGCAAGGATAAGATAGCTGGAATTGACCGAGTTAGAGAACTTTTTAAACAACGAAGAATAGTAGTTCACCCTAGATGTATTAATCTAATAAATGAACTAGAAACATATCACTACCCAGAGAGCAGGGGGGATTTAAATGAAAAGGAAGAGCCTGTTAAAGAGAATGACCACCTAATGGATAGTATAAGATATGCCCTATATAACTATAACGATGTAAAGCCTACTGTATTTGGCTTTAATGGAGGACAACAATCAGTCCACAAATTTATATGATAGAACTAAAAAAGAAAATAGACTTCATAATGGGTCTAATGGAAAAAGACCACGAGTTTGAAGACAACTATAAGTTTAATCACCGTAAGACACTTCAAAGAATTAATCTTTATTCCAACAACAGATATGTTAATGACCAGAAGTCTATCTTTTGGAACATAAGTAATCAAAGAGTAGCCCACTTCGCTAAGAACTTAGATTTAGACACTAAAGATTTAATGCCTTATGGTATTGGAGAAACTAACTATGTTCAGGCTTGGGTTCTTAAAAAGAAACTAAGACGATGGCTAGACGAGCAGTTAATGTCTATTAAGATTAATGACCTATTAGAAACTGCTTCTGAATATGGTTCTGTTGTTTGGAAGGTTGTTAACAACGAATTAGAATTAGTAGACCTTAAAAACCTATACTTTAACCCACTTTGCAAGACAATTAGAGATACCGACTTAGTAGAGAAACACTATCTAAGCGAAAGAGAACTTAACGACAAAAAAGATGTATGGGAGAATATTGATGAAGTCCTTGAAGATAAATCAAGTAAAGAAGAAGGAAAATGGGAGATATTAGAATACTTTGGCTATATTGATGACGAATATAAAAGAGTAGTTGCCTTTGAACAGAACGGTAAGTTAATCAAACTTTACGAGGAAGAAATGGAAAAAGAAGATAATCCTTACTGGGACTTCCATACTTCTAAATACAGAGGTCGTTGGCTAAGAATTGGTGTAGTAGAACGTTTATTTGATTTACAAGTTAGAGCAAATGAATTAGTTAATCAGAACGCAGAAAGCACTAAGATAGCTTCTTTACTCTTATTCCGTTCAGCTAGTGGCGATGCTATGGGTAATGTCCTAGAGAACGCTATGAATGGTCAGATTGTTAATAGTTCTGACTTAGAACAGATTGGAATTAGCAACGTAGGACTACAACAGTTTATTTCAGAATTACAACTTATTGACGCACAAGCTGATAGAATTTGTTTCACACCTGAAGTTATGACTGGTGAAGCATTACCAAGTGGAACACCTTTTAGAAGTTTAGCAGCCTTAACTAACGCAGCACGTTCTGTATTTAAGATGATTAGAGAAAGAATTGGAGAAACTATATCTTATATCCTAAAAGAAAAGGTATTACCTGACGTTGTAAAAGGTTGGAATAGAGGGGAGATATTTGATATGATGGAGGATGATGGAGATTTAGAAATGTTTGACGAAGCTGTAAAAGCTAAATTAATTAGAGATACTATCTTACAAGGAACAGTAGTCACACCTGAAATGATTAAAGGGCTAGACCCAATGATTACAGACGCCTTAACTAAGAATGGCAGAAAACTAGACATCCCTAAAGGCTTCTTTAACTTCAAATACGGTATTAAGTTTAACATTACTGGTGAGGCTTACGATAAAGCACAACAGAATGGAGCAAGAGAAACAGCCTTACAGATGTATATGGCAAACCCAGCTATTCTTAACTCTCCATTAATGAGAGAATACTTAGAAGATAATGGTATTACTTGGTATAAATTAAAACCAGAAGAACTAGAACAAATGGCAGAACAGCAACAGGCTATGGGTGGTGGAGTGCCAGTACCAGACAGAAAGCCTGACGCTTTAATGTCAACTATTAAAGGAGATAATTCAGCTCAATAAATATGGATAAACATATAAAAAATCAAATAAAAACCTTAGTCAATTCTGGAGCTTGGCAATACATAGAAGATATGTTTACTGATGAAATACTAGAAGGAAAAAAGCCAATTAACTTTAAAACAGAAGGCAAGACTACTGAAATGATAGCACTTGAAGCTATGGCAAGAGAACTAGCAGCCAAAAAGGTTGATAGTGTCCTGAAAAAACTGAAACGTATTAAAGGAGAGGTTGAGTTTGAAAAAGAAGATTATATTTAAAATTGGGTAGCTACTCCCCTTTCGCAGTAGCATAATGGTCGCCAAGAAGACCTTTAAACACTATGGAAAACGAGGAAACTCAAGAAGACGAAACTTCTACAAACGAAGAGTTAGAAACCGAAACTAATGAGGTTGAGGAAACTAACGAGGCAGAGGAAACTGAGCAATCAGATGACTCACCTACCCTAGAGGACTTTGAACAGGCTCAAGCCAAGCTCAAAGAACTTGAAGAGAAAAACAAACAGCTTTATGCTCGTTTGAAAAAAACAGAAAAGGTTAAGACCGAAACTGTTACTAAAGAAACTAACGAAAACTATTTAACCAGAGATGAAGCAATCTTACTGGCTAAAGGATATGACGAGGATGACATTAATAGTTTACGCAAGTTAGCTGGAGATGGAAATCTTATTGAGGCTTCTAAAGACCCAATGTTTCAAGCCTATAAAAAGGAAAAGGAACGTAAAGAAAAGGCTAAGAAATCTCAACTAGGTGCATCTGGTGCTGGTGTTAATAAAGGACAGAAACCTGTAGGGGAAATGACCGAAGAAGAACACAGAGCATTATTCTACAAGTCAGTTAAGTAATTTCTTGTTAGTAGTTCATTAAATTTATGGCTCTGGGTGAATGGTTTGCCCAGAATAAATCCTGTATATGCTGGAACGCCCTAAAGTTTTCATTACTAATTATGTAATAATATGAAAAATATAGAAATGGGTAATCAGCAGGGAAATGTAAGTTTTAATATCGGTTATCTACTTGGTATTATAGATGGAGAGGGGACAATATCATTAGCGAAGTGTAAAGGATACAAAAAAGGCACTTTCAAGATATCACCCTTAATCTCAATAACAAACACAGATAAAAGGATAACAGACTTGTGCATTAATGCATTAAATCTAATCAATATTCCACACTTTATAACTTCTAGTCAAAAGACTAAGTCAAATAAGATTATATATAAAATTATAATTGGAGGTCTTAAAAGAGTAGATAAGTTTATAAAGCAAATTAATGGGTATTATTTCGCTAAAGGCGATAGATTGGAGATAGTAAGGAAGTTTATTGATAGTAGAAATAAAATACTAGATGAACATCCTGCTAAAAAACCTTATACTTTAGAAGAGATTAATCTTTTCAATGCTATAAGAACATTAAATGGACAGGGCGGTAAATCAACAAGACTTATAGACCCTCAACGACTACCATCAGGAATGCTTAAAAAAGCATAAGGTATAGTCTGAACTCATATTAGAGTATGAGATAACAAAATTGACAGACCACATTACAACCACGACTGCTGACGTGATGATTCCTTGCCTATAATTTGGGGAATCTAAAACCGAATCTGATTAATGGGGAACACCCGACGGGGCAACCCCCAAGAACATTTACAACTTATTTAGTGTAACAAAATGCCGTTAATTACGTATACTATTATATACCACATTGGTGGTTATAATAACATACATATGATAACAAAAGATTACATCGCAGGTTTTATTGACGGAGAGGGTTATTTAGGCATTATGAGAATGACTAATCCAAAACCAAGATTCGTAGTTGCTATTAAAATAGCACAGATAATTGATAAAGATTCTATTCTATATGAAATACAGAAGATGTATGGTGGTAGGCTAGAATACAGGAATCACAAAGGAAACCAAAGAAAGTCAACTACTCTATGTTTTTTAAATAATATAGAAATAGAGAGAGTTTTATTAGACCTTAAAGACTTACTTATTGTTAAAAAAGAACAATGCGACGTATTACTAGAATTTGTTAATCTTCCTAAAGGTAAAACAGGACATAACTTTACTAAAGATAAAGCCTTATTGGAAGAAAAGTTATCTTTTAATAGAGAATTGTTTAATAAAAAAGAGCAATTATACTTAAAGATAAGAGAACTAAATAAAGTTGGCAAATGACTTGCAGAGACTGAGTGATTTGGACACCGAAAGGTGTATGCGACAGTCCGAACTATGCGTATAAATGAAGGCATAGAGCTAGGCAGAAATGTCCTAGCCACTATCAATAGATAGGGGTAACAGAATGGAAATTTGGGGTTCACGTGTCAACAACTTCTATCGTGCTGCTTTGAAAGCTGGTGCTTTCTTTGAAGACTGGTCAGAAGACGTAGCTGGTGGAGGTGATATTATTCACATTCCAAACGTTTCAGAAATGACTTCTAATGCAAAGGCTGCTTCTACGCAGGTTGTATTATCAGCTCCAACTGAAACTGATGTTGATTTAACTATCAACGTACATCAACACGTAGCTTTCATTCTTGAAGACGTTGTTGCTTCTAAGATTAAATCTTCTTATAAAGCACAAGAACTTTATGCAAAGAATGCAGGTTATACTGTTGCCGCTAAATTAGAAGACGCTTTATTGGCTTTATTCACTGGATTTAGTCAAACTGTTGGTGACTCAGCTACCGACTTAAACGACAGCAACATTCGTGCTGCTATCGCTTACTTAGATGCTGCTAATGTCCCTTCAGAAGATAGAGCTTTCTTCTTACATCCTAACGTTATCTGGAAACAGGTAATGGGTATTGACAAGTTTACTCTTGTTCAAAATACTGGAGGTGCTGACCCTGTATTGAAAGGTCAAATTGGTTTACTATATGGTATTCCAGTTATTGGCACTTCTCGCTTAAGTACTTCATCTGGAAGCAGAATTGGTGCTTTAGCTCACAAATCAGCTTTAGCATTTGCTACTGGCAACATTGCTGGTGGTATGAGTCCTGATAAGGTTCGCTTACAACGTGATTACAAACTAGAATATCTAGG
>JGI10211J34971_10003125_pt1 | contig 13335 bp, 6 predicted proteins | sample Etolagsediment_FD_34971 | JGI IMG/M metagenome (IMG submission 34971) | reverse complement strand
TCCTTCAACATAATATTCATTACCGCTATAGCTGGCAGGGCTGGTCGATCCTTCAAATTGAACTTTAAGTCCATTTGTAAACACAACACCATTTGGGCTAGTATATGTGGAAGAACTAAGTATTTCGTTGATGTCTAGTGATTGATCAGTGCTTTGATCAACCAATTTAATCACACCAAAATAATCAGGATTATTTACATCTTGATAATACAAAGTATCAAGATTGGCTGTAAGCAATGGAACTTTTACATAATATCCACTGCTGTTTTTGTAAAAAGAAGTTCCAGCAAAACTGGTACCAAAGTTTATTGCTAATTTGCTCAAGTTAGGTATACTTCTTGATACAGACAACGATATAGTTGGATTTAATCCAAATTCATCATAGACGTATGTTATAAGCCAAACACTGTATTTTACTGTATCGTCGGTAATGATTGTGGTACCGTCTGATTCTACCCAACCGCCATCTTCGCCGTTGCGAGTTTCAGTAAAAACAACAGTTCGTCCGTCGAGATCACTCAGTCCATCAATTCCGTTGTGCGTACTCAGAAAATTTTGAACTGATTGTCCGTTAATTTGATCATATTGTAAATCAGTGACTAAATCAACTGAGCCTTCACTTGTTAAATTAAAAAAGAAATTTTGAGCTGTTTTTGTTGGGACATTAAATGTAATGGTTCCTAAATCTTCACCATTGTTTATTACACCTAAAATGTCTCTACTGCTTTGGCTGTTTTGTGTAAGTGTTCCATCAGCTCCAGGCACAGTCTGTATCCAAAAAGGATTACCAGTTTGATTTACATCAAAAGTGTAATTGCCTTCTCTAACAAGTGTTATTGTTGGCAAAGTACCAGCAACTCCGCTGAATGTATAACCGTTGTCTGTTCTTGATACAGTAAAATCGTCAGTCAAAGAAATATCTGTAACGCTGACATCAACACTGTCAGGACCTGCAGGCAACCAGTAATATTGTCCAAAGTTTACAAACTTATCAAAATCAACAAATGGATCCCAACTATAAAATTCGCTGTTGAACAATCTATCGTGGCGTTCTACATTAGCACCTTTGATGCGCAGTCTGTCAATATACCCAGGATATGTTAGTGCATCAGTGATAGTATTGGTATTGTTTTCTAAAAATACCAGTCCAGGTTCAAGTTGATAGTTGCTTCTTTCAACAGTGGGTTCAACAACATAGTTGTCATTAGGGTTTACGCCCGGGCCTACACGTCTTCCAATATAACCTTGTGTAGGTTTAAGTTTGGGTTCTTGTACTAATTGGTCTAGAGTACTACCTAAAAACTGTTTGTTAGTTTCGGTTCTGAAAATTTCAGGTAGAAAATCAATGGTTCTTATTCTGTTAGCCAATTATTGTACTCCACTGTTGTTTGCTGTTCTAAGCTGACTGCTGGTAAGTGCGTCAATGACTTCAACATCATTAACACTGGCCGCATTTACAAAAATTTCGTCAGGTTCACTGCGGATTTCATACAAATCACCAAAGCTCTTGAGAGGATCAACTGGTACCAAAACCACACTACTGATAATATCTCCTAGCTGATCGTGCAAGTATGCACTCAGCTCACTGAAGAAAAATGTGTCTCCAAAATCCCATTTATCAATTTCAAAATAGGTATTCATTGCAGCAACTGTTCTGCTTTTTATCTCACTGACACTGGCTGTGCTATTTGAATTTTTAATTACTTTGATAATTGCCTGTAGATCAGTTTCTGCTTTTGATCCAAATAATGGTTTAAACCTAACACTGTTCAATATAACATTATCACTGATCATCTTGTACTGATTGATACTGTTGTAGTCAGCACTTAGCTCATTAATAGTTGGACGAGCAGGTTCAGATACTGTTCCTGTACTATCTTTGATATAATTTTGGTACGATGTATAATAAGCATTGGTTACCAGGAAGATATCAATGATATTACTTGTGCCTGGATCAATTCTTCTGCTTAACGGACTGTTGTGTCTATATTGGAAGTAAAGATCTTGTCTGCCAGTGAATACTTCGTAGCCTGATACAGTGGATACAGTTCTAACTCCAGTTGCAGCAGATACCGATAGTTGATAAAACTCAGCTTCGGTAGTAGCATAAAATATTTGTCCGTCGGCATATTCGCTTTTTGCAAGTTCAATTGCATCTAGTGTGGCTAAACTGGTAACAACCGTGCTACTTGCCAATGGTATATATCTTTCAAGATTGTCAAAATCCGTGGTGCGCTGTAGGAACACCAGTTTGCTGTTGGGATTGGTATCTGGTGCTACAAGAGTGGTAAAATAATCTGGATCGTCAGGTGCACCATCATTGTCAAAATCTCCATAACTGATTCTAACTCTGAAGTCATCAACAAATCCATCGCTTTCCGATGGTTGTCCAATTATATCCAATGTTTCGTCGCTGTTCAAGGGACTGCTGTTGTCTGGTTGATTGTTGGTTTTTAAAACCTTTATGAAATCGTTTACAGTTGTTCCAGTTTTTGGATCGTATACCTGTTGACTGCCATCGTAAAAGAATCTTGTTTGCAGTATGCTTGCAAAAAATCTCTGTAAGCTTCGGCTGGTTACTGTATAAGTTTGTCCGTCGGTCTCAAACTTAACCAACCAACTGTTGTCTAACCCAGTACCGCTGGTGTCTTTAGCAAATGCAAAACTAAATGTATTTGCAGAATTTAAGTTTGTACTGGTGATTAGGTACCAGCTACCGGTGTCGTTGTCAAATCCCAATCCAAAGTCTCTGTATAACTCAATTTGTTCAGTTATACTTTGTTCAAATGAGCTAGGCAAATCTGTAACAAATACTGGTATAACCTGAGTTGGCACTGCTAGAGTTGGAATAAAGTTGTTCAATGTCACTGGTCCACTGCCATCTGTAAGATTGCCTGCTCCGAAGTTTGTGCCATCGAGATTAAGATCAATCACAGTGGCCCATAGCACGGTTTTTTCGTCTGGCAGAGACGGAGTTCCTAGTTGTAGTCTATTGTTTCTGTCAAAGTAATAACCAGTTGGCGGAACAAACTTAACAAGAGCGTTTTCAATGATGTATTTTTTATTGTCACTAGTAGAAGGCCCAATTGGCGCTGGTTCCTGACTGCTAACAAATCTAAAATAGCCAGTGGTTTCGTTGTTTTGACTGGTGCTTTGAACCCAATCCAGGTTTAAAACTGTTAAGTTTGGTCTTGTAAAGTTTTCAAAATAAAACTCCTGCATGCCTCTTTCTGAGATAGCAGGTTCAAGTTGATTTCTTACAACATTGTTGATATCATTGGTGTCGACATATGTAAAAATAAAACTTGGTGTTTGATTTTGTTCATAAATTAATCCATCGCTGCCAAACACGTTGGTTGAACTGTACTTGCCAGTAATATCAACCAAATCTAAATAACGACTTGTGCCTATACTACTGCGATTAATTGCCTTGCTTTTAATAATTGTGCCAAACAGCGTGTAAGGAAGATTATTATAATCTTCGCCATTGACCATACGATTCTGAGTATAGTATCTTGCTGGAGCTCGACTTTTGATATCTGCAATATTTTCTCTGTTGTTTGCATTGCTTACTGGTTGACTTAGCTGGCAAGAGAATGTAATTGTTTCGTTACGACCAGTTCTACTAACATAGGTAAAACTCAGACTGATGTTTTGCAGGTCTTGAGGATTGATAATATAACGCAATCCATTGCTTGCACGAACGTACGAACGGAAGTTGCCCACTGGTATTTCACTGAATACGCCATCACCAAAATTCAAATTTATTTGATCATTGGCACGGCTATTAACACTAAAGAACTGGCGTTGATCAGGACTAAGTTGTTCTACTGCGGCAGCAAATATGTTTTCAACTTTGGTCCATTCTTCACTTACGTTGTTGTTGTCGTCTAATTTGTACAACCATACGTCATCGTTGTTAACACCTTCAATGTTAACATTTACTACCCGGTTCGCTATGCGTTCTGCAAGTGTAAAGTTTTGTGCTTGTAAACTGCCTTGTTTAAAGAAAAAGAAAAATCCTGTGTTTGGACTAGCATATCCTTGGCGATCGTTACGATACAACATGTTAAACTCGCCGTTGGGTGCTGGTGCTGGTTCGTATACAAATTCTGCGTTTTCAGTGGTGGCACTTACTGCTTCAAACACCATTGCAGTATTGTTCACTGTGCCGTTAAAAGGCACCACTGGTAACAAGCCTTGTATCAAGTTCAGTGTGTATTCATCAGTTTGTGTACCTAGAATGTTTTTTGTAGCACCCGGGCGCCCGAATCGTTGACTGCTTACCATTGCACTGTTAACAATCACTGTAAACTGCTCTAACCAGTTGGTGTTTACACTGTCGTTCCAGTTAACTACAACATTACTAAGATTGATACCATTGTAGTCTACTACGTTTTCTGTAGTACTTACACTGGTTACTTTTAAGAATCCATTGGCTTCTTGATTACGTTTTGGAGTATATCCCACCAAGTTAGCAAGACGTACAACACTATCGCGACGTTCAGCAGTGTCAAGAAAGTTTTCTCTAGTGTTTAAATCGTTGCGGAAGCTGAGAGCTTGCCCCATGAATGCCATGAGATCCAACAGTGCAACAAACTCGCTGCTTTCAATGTAGTCATTGTAGCTTTCAGGATAGTAAAGACGAATGTAGTCTACAAAACTCTTTCTAAGAGTTTCAAAATCATAGCTTTGAAAGTCTGCTTCTCTATATGTCTGATAGATTCGCTTCCAATCTTCTACTCCAAAAATAGCTGTTTGTCTTGTTGTATTTGCCATAGTAACCTTCCGATAGAGTATTTATGGCAGATATTAACTGCGCACTTTATACATAGGTGGCAAATTGGCTTTCTTGATCAAACTGAATAATAAGAGTGTCAACTCCAACACCGGCCACAGTTTCTACTTGCAGTTCAACCAACACACCATTTTCTTGACTGTAGACTGCAAGGCTATTTACTTGTAGTCTAGGATCTTTACCAACTACTCGTTGAATTTCAGTTTCAATTGCACGAATAGTTTCCGGACTTTGCGGTTCAAAAATAAAATTCCACACACCAGTGCCATTGAGAGGGCGCATTAAACTTTCCCCTTGTCGAATGTTTAATGCATTGAGTAAATCTCTTTTGATCAAATCAAAATCAGTGAGAGTGTAGTTCCTATACTGATTGATTGTGTTGTATCCGATAAAAGTTGCCATAATGTATTTATAGACTTTCTATTTGCTGTTGTAGTGCCGTTCGTCTGGCTACTAATGCTTTATATTCACTGCTCTTTAAGAAGTCAGCAAACTTTTTATCTGGATTGGCAGACAAATATCTTGCCTTGGCGGCTGGTATTTCCGCATTAGTAATGTTATTAACCTGTTGTTCAAGTGCAATACGTTCTGCACTGTTGGCTTGTCTTCTTGCGGCTGTTTCACTTGTTCTGGTATAACTCGGAGGTGCAACTTTTGTTTCTGTTATAATTGTGGTTGCACTTTCGTCTATAGATCCTCTTGACACAGTGTTTGTGCTACTGGTGTTTTGAGTGTTAAAACCTTTGATGTTTTCACTTAGTTTCTGATTAACAAGTTCAACGCTGTATTGAGCACTTCTTGCAGTTTTGTTTATTTCTGTGGTTATTTCTGGAGATACACCTGCACCGTCGATCCATTGCTTGACACTGGTTGCACCAAACTTGCTAGCTGGTTCAACCAATGCAGCTATGTTTTGTGCAGCTTCACTGCCGGTAAGTATGCCTTCGGCCCTAAGTTGGTTGAACGAATTTGTATACAAATCAGTTTTTATAAAATCCTGTAAACTATCGTCGGCTAGTACACCGGTTAAATTGCTCACACCGTTCAATCCGCTCCATACGCTGCCACTTTGTAAAACTGTGGTTAGACTTGCACTACCATCTTTGAGGAAAAATTCAGTGGTACCTGCTTTCAAATAACCTGCACCTTCGAGTTGTTCCGCTGAAAATCCAAATTTGCCAACACCAAGATCGTTACTGATGGTGTTAAATGCTTGATTGACATTTAGATCAGCTTGGGCTAACATGCTTGTAACTTGTTCTGGTTGTAAATTACCAATTGTAACATCTACTACTGCTTGTGTCTCATATTGTTCAGCAGTAACAGGAGTGAATTCTGCATCTTGTGCTTGATTTAGTTTTTCCTCAACTTCAGGAAGCAAAGGTGCTTCGCTAGTATCGGTGTAGTTGGTAATTTTGTTAACACCTGTGTTGTGCAACGGCCAAGGTTCGTGAGTGGGTGCTCTAGTAACTACACTTTCAATCTTGTTAGATTCTACAATCCATCCAACATTTTGTTCGAACTTGGTATCTGGTAATTTTTGTTTAGGAATGGGAGTAGTCTTTGCCACAGAGGGTGCTTTCCCCCCATTGAGATTGATACAGCCTGCACTTAATGTCATGCCGGTACCACCTTCCCATGTACCTGTTTTAGCACTTTGTAGACTTAGTGTTCCGTCACTTTTCACACCTACATATTTTTCACTATACATCAACAAACTATTTGTTCCAGTAAGTTGCAGTTGAGCGGCTTCTACATTTAAAGTACCTTTACTTGACATGTTTATTGCACTCCCATTGATGTTAATGTTTCTGTCTGCGTGGAAGTTAATATCGCCACTGCGAATGTTTACACTGTTAGCTGCATAAATGTCTACTGTGCCTTCAGCGCCTAGTTCAAGCCAACTTTGACCATTGGCATGACTAATGTAAAGTGTGTCGCCACTGTCACTAAGTAGTACCTGATGACCTTTGGCTGTGCGAATACGCACCAGTTGATCATCGCCGGACTGATCTCCATCGTCAAGTACAATACTGTGTCCACCTTCTCTGCCAACAACCTGCATACTTTCTAACGGCACACTGCCCGGACTGTTAGCATCTTGTGCCAATCTAGTTTGAAGATTTTGACTGTTGTAACCGCCTTGATAGATTGGTCTGCCAGGTGTGCTTAATCCAAATACTGTACTAGGACTTTCTCTGTAGCTGTTGCTTCCGATTGTACCGCGTACTGAATCGTTTAAAAGTCCTTGTTGTAACAACACAAATGCTTGAACTTGATGCACAGGTTTAGCACTGTCAAAAAACCTTTGCGACTCACTTAATCCGCGATTGTTATCATTAAACTCAACGACTGGTAGTCTTTGACTGTTAGCAAAGTAAGGTGTACTGTTTCTTTCTTGGTTGATTATCTGACTGCTAGATCCAATAGCAGGCATCATGTGATGAGCATCTTCGTTTACAATACTACCCAGGTAATATCCAATGTTAGGATCACCGTTCGCAAACACAAAAAGAATTCTTGTGCCCACGTCTGGCGGAGTAAACCACATGCCGTAGCTGTGCCTGTTTTGCGCAAAAGCACCATCTGTGCTGTCAGGTGCGCTGGATTGTGTTGAACCATAAAAAGGACTTACATAACTAACTGGCGTCCAGCTTTTGGAATCGTTTTCGTCTGGTCCGCTGAGAAACTCATTGTAGACCATGAGTTTGCCAGTTCTAGTGGTATCAGTGTTGTTTTTAACGATACCAACAAACGGACCGGTTTCACTAGGAGCTCCGCCTGCATCCAGTTTATATCGTTTACTTCGTCCTACACTGCGTTCAATGTTATCTGCCATGAATTACCTTCTTGTTGCTGCCGCTGATCTACCGCCTATGCGTCTAGTAGTTTCAGTGCCAGCATCATCATCTACACTTTGATTTGCGCTAGCCTCTACACGTTGTTCCTGTGCTCTCGCTCTGTTACTTGTTCCGCCGGCGCTTTCGCTTGCTTGACTAGTTACTGTAGTTACACTTGTTTTAGGTGTTCCGCTATTTAAATTATTCCGCTGTGTTTGTGCTCGTGCTCGATTACCAGCACCACCTGCGTTGGTTGCAACTCCTCCTACAATAGTAGTAGGTTCATCATCTTGATCTGCGTTAGCAAGACTTTGTTCTACAGTATTACCATTGCTTAATACCTGTCTTTGTTGAGGATTTACTGGAGCATTTTTAGCACTGTTGAAGTCTCTGTAAAGTCCTTGTATTCTTTGCGTAAACTGTCCATCTTTGAACATACTGGTCACAGTGGTTGCACTCCATACCAAGCTTTCCTGTGCAACATTGGATTCAGTTACATCACCATTTTTACTTCGCAATGTTACTTCACGATTGTTTTCGTAAACATTGCTCAAGCCAGTTGCTAGATCATAATCTTGTACAGGATTGAATCGCAATTCAAACAGTACTTCACTGCTATCATAATTCACACTGCCGTCAGGTGCAAAAGGACCAAGACCCACACTTCGATTATAAAGGACTTCACTTTGCTGTATCCAGTCTGGATCACCAACTATGGTTATTTCGCCATTTGCTACATCCACAGGACTGTACAATCTATCGCTGAGATTAGCAGCAGGAACTGCGCTTCCTCGCTCGCCATTTTGTAAACTTTGTCCTGGGGCACTGCTATAACTTTGCTGTACCGGAAATTTTCCTTGATCTCTTGTGTCTACTCTTCCGTCGTTGCCTATCACCATGTAATAATTTGAATTTACATCAATTTCAAAATCCAGTACTTCTGTGTTCTGACCAGTGAACCAATAGTTATAAAGCTTGTGTACCCCACGGTAATCAGCTGGAGGGAAATATGGACTTCTAGGCGTATTGATTTGGTACTTGTTAACGATATATGTTATTTTGTAGGCCATTGCCCTGCGTTTTTTGTCAAAGCCGATGGGTGTAATCTGTGTTTTTATTCTATACCATTGCACAGTTTTAACACTTTTAGGTTGCCCATTGGGATCGTCAGACCCGACTGGTTTTCCGGTTTTTTCGTCTATATAAATGTCCTGTTGACTGGTAATATAACTGCTGGTTCGCAATACCAAATCCAGCAGTTGAGATATCTGTGTGCCAGCTAATACATTGAAGGTTTTACTTTCTTTGTCAAAGTTGAGCTTGCTTGCTAGGAATTTTTGTGCCGCTTGTTGTGCAGTCTGATTACTAGCTCGACCTTTGTTAACATTACCCGGTTTGATCAATTTGGCATTTTTAATATTAGCATCCTGGAATATCACTTCGTATTGATCTGGAATATCGTAGCTGGTGCCAGCCAATCTTTGTTGCTGTTCGTTGAGTGCTTGTACCAGACCCTGTACAACCGTCTGGGTGCTTCCAGTTTGGTTTGTTTCTCCTGCTTCTTCAGCTTGACCTTCGGTTAACACAGTGTTGCCGTTGAATAACTGATCCACTGTGCCTGCTGTTAGCTGAACATTAAACGGAATTTCGCCTCGTTGTGTGCTGAACGCAATGTTAGTACCATGGCATACACCACTTATACGATATTCTGTGGCCTTGGTGGAGATTTTGTAAGAAAAGTTGCTGATAATAAAAGGAATAAACTTTTCTATGATAGCATCACTGTCGGTAGTTGTATCTAGACCAAGATCAGCCGAGGTGACAGCATTACCGGCAGCATCATAACCATAGAATCGAATTACCATAAGATAACTTTGTGCAAATGCACTTTGTTTTTCTTCTTCTGCTTGATCAGCCATGTGTGCTATCACAGCATTGTTCAATCTATTTAAAAATGTTATACCTTGCGGTTCAACCACAGTGAACTCTAAGCTAACAGCATTGTGCGGACTTCCTGTTGATTGTGTGCCAACAATACTTTCCAAAGTAAAGTCTTCTATGTAAAAATCAACATTGAACCATTCGTTGCGTTCAGATTTGTTGATACCGCCGCTTTGCATCAGCAATTGTTTGCTTGGTAATATTTTTTGTTCTGCGGCAACAAGCTCCCCAAACTCATCTGGACTCATTAGATAGAGGCTCAAACTATAGGTCATGCTGCTCAGCCCGCTTAACAAGTTTGGTTTACTAATAATAGGTTCCAAAAATTCTTTTGCCACTTCCGGACGTCCATCAGATCCAACACTGGTAGCAGTACTTTCCTGACTTGTTGGGTATGCATCTTCACTGGCAGCAGTTGCCGCTACATTACCTGTGTTGTTAGTGCTGGACTGTTGTGTTTGCTCTGCTGTTATAACTGGAGCATCTCCGCCAACGTTGCTTACAGCATCTCCTCCAACAGTTGCAGTGGTTGTGTTACTAGCTACATCACCAGAGGTATTGGGTTGTCTAGCATTTGATCCTGTGTTAATATTTTCTGGCTGAGGCACCACGTTGCCATCTTCGTCAGTTGTGACTCTACCTTGTTGCGGGCTTTGCACTTTTGCATCTGCTTCTTGTGCATCTTTTTCATTGTCAACAATATCACCAGCACTGTTTTTTGGTTGTGTTTCTAGTAAATTGCGATTTTGATCATTTTGTCTTGCTTGACTCAAGAGATTGCGCAATTCAGTGGTAAGATTGTTTAAGTTGTCTCGTATTTCTCCTGCAAGGTCATACAATGCTTCTATCTGTGTTTGGCTAGCGTCGTCAATACTAGGAATGATCACATCTTGAATGGTTGCTATCTGACTTCTTTGTGCCGCAATTGAACTAAGCAATCTTGCAACAGTACCGGCAATTTGGTTTACTCCTGTTCCATTGGCTACATCCTGTCTAACTTCTTCTACTCTTAAAAGAAATGCTTGATAGTTTTGCTGTACAAAGTTTACATCATTTGCCGCGCTGGAATAGCTAGCCATGTTAGAATCCTAGCACTGATTTCAGTGTGCTTTTCTTGGGCAGGTAGATATTTGTGCCAGTGACAAAATCGTTAAGTGGATCTGTGAGACTGTTAGGATTGCGCTGTGCGAACACCCACCATAGATTAGGTGTGCCATACAAGTCATAGGCCAACAGGTCTGGACGCAGATTATAGGTTTCATTGATGGTAAATCTGGTATCATCTGCTAGTCTAGGTATTTTACGATCTACCATTAGACCCAGATACTCGCCATTGACTGGTGTATTAAAATATGGGCTGGTTGATTGATAGGCCATTACCAAAATCCTTCTTGTATGAGTTTACCATTAGCATATTCTTTCAAACTGAATTCTTCGCTAACTTGCAGTCTGTTTTGAACTGGCAACATGGTGATTGTCATTTCTATCTTAGTAGGAACGTATGTAGCGTTTTCACTGCTTAGGTTAGCAGTTTGTCCACTTAATCTACTGGTTGGATTTTCAGCTCCGGCAAACAATCCTGATGTTAATACTCTGTTTATGCTGGCACTCCAACTACCAAGCGCACCGCCAGTGTTTTTGTTTCGTAAATCATATTGTAGTGTTCCTGCACGAATTTGTTGTACATTGGCACGAATATAATCTACATCATTAGGCAAAACGTAGTTGAACTGCGAAATAACACAGGGTGCTTCATTAAACTGGTAATTGCCTAGTCCAGTTAAGAACAATAATGGCGGAGGACTGCCTCGTTGTGGATCTTGCCCATAAAACATTTTGCTTGCACTTTTAAGAAAATGTATTACAGCAAGTAGATAATTGGCTTCTTCTGTGTCTTGTGCAGTAAATGTCGCTGTCATTACAACTTCGCCTACTTTTGAACCTTTGTAAAAATAGTGCTGATAGTTGCTGTGTGTAGGATGATATTGATTGTAATCCGCAGCATATAAAATTTGTATACTAGGAGTGTAAGGAAAAATAATACCATCTGTGGCTGCCAATGGAGCAAGAATACCTGGATCATTTGAGTTATAAAAATAATTAGCACCGCCGTTGGTGCCTTTGGCTAGTCTTAGTTTAACACGCCAGTCTCCTGTGCCTTGTGGTTCACGGTTTTGCTGTGCAGCACTTTGTTTTCTAAGCTGATCCAGTGCCGCCTGGTTGATTTGAGCTTGTTGTTCTTGTTCTGTGATAATGTCTTCGTTAGCCGCAGTGTTTTCTACTGTTCTAGGAACTTGTTGTTGGTCTTGAGCTTGTTGATCGTCAACTGGCGTAGGAGCACGTTTTCCGCTTGCTACTTGATCTTCTAATCTACCTCGGGTGGCACGCCTTGCTGTTTCATCATCTAACAAATCTAATTGATTTTCTAAGGCGTCGATTTGAGCTTGTACTCTAAGTCTTTCTTGGGTAGGCAATGCGTCTAAACTGTCAAGTGCTGCTTTTGTTGATGCTGATTGTTGTCGTAGTTGTTCGTCAGTTAGACTTTCATAACTTGTAGGATCACTGGTTACAGTTCGATCAAATCTGTTTATTTGAGCCTGTGCTCTTCTTGATACTGTGCTGTCAACTTGATTGGCTGCCGGGCTTACCAATGGATCCAAATTTTCTGCATCTGCATTTTCAATCCGCTGGGCCTGTGCTCTGTCTCTGTTACTTTGTTGGGTGTTAACTTCTGTGTCTTCTGTAGGATTCTCTGGTTCACTTTCCCTTACCCTGGCTGCCTGTGCTCTTGCTCTACGATCCGTGATTTCGGTAGTTACCTCCTGCCCTGGCTGTTGCTGTTGTGCTTGGATAGCGGCTTCTCTAGCACCTGGATCTTCTACAATACCGCCACGACCTCCACCAAAACCCACAGTGCGAGCAGGTTCAACCGGAGTTTCGTTACGAGGGATTGGGTCAGGTTCTTCACTGTCTAAAAATGCTGCTAACTGATCATCAAATGTGTTTATTGGTTCTGCTGTTTCAGCAAAATTAGCAGGAATGCCATATTCTTCTGCAACAAATCCTTCTAATTGACTAGCAACAGGACTTACATCAGGACCTACGCTGTTAGCAGGAGCGGTTCCATCAGCGGCTTGTTGTACACGCTGTAAATCCTGCTGTGCTGCTATAAGTTGACGGGTTGCCTGTCGTTCTAACTCTATTCCACTAGCCGTTGTTGTTGTTTCTGCTCTACGGGTAGCTCGTACCTGAGCGAGTTCGGCTTGTGCTCGAGATACGGCTTCTTGTGCTTTTGCTATATCAGCTTGGGACATTTGGTTCTCCTATGTGTTATTTATTCGGATCAAAAACGGCTAACTTAATGATTGACAACCCCTGTCAAACCTGTATAATAAGTACAAACTGCGGGAGAACTCATGGCAGAAATTAAAAAACCAAAAAAAGTAAACTATCTCAACAACCGAGATATCCTTAAAGAAATTCACCAAAGTAAAAACACATATTGCTCATATCGAGACAGGGAATTAGATCATCAATATGATATCATTGTTCCTGGTGTGGACAAGATCAATCAGCGCACTATTGCCGAAGCAAGACGCAATCAAGCAGATCGTATCAAAAGAGCAACTGGAGAGATTGTAGATCCTAAAAAAATTGACAACACTGATTTGGTTTTTCGTGTTATCACCTGGGAACATATTCCAAAAGTTCCTAAAAAACTCACAAAGGCACAGGAAAAGAAAAAATCCAAGTTGG
>JGI10211J34971_10003124_pt1 | contig 13337 bp, 19 predicted proteins | sample Etolagsediment_FD_34971 | JGI IMG/M metagenome (IMG submission 34971) | reverse complement strand
GGCCAGAGGGATGTTCTCAGCAGCTCAGGGCTCGATTTTGGTCATAGATATGTAATTTAGGTAGAAAGGGGTTATAGGTAGAAAATCCGACCAAAACCACAAGAAAAAAGTTAGTATTTTCATATATTTATAAATAATATAGGTATATAGGAAATACGTATTTTAAATATATATAGAATAGGCCCCTTCGTATATATAAGGCTTTGCAAACAGGCCTACCTAAAACCTAAAGATTTCCGATTACTTAATAAAAACAAGTACTTACGACGCCGGAAAAACCTTTTTAAACGCGTAGAAGTAATTGAAATTTTGAGCCTATAAGTAGCTGATTTTATTACGAAAAAAAGCTCTCTTTTTCTACCCTATTCATAAGTAGCTGATTTCATTATATAAAAAAAGCGTTTACAAACTCTTTTTTGTATACTATAATTATTTTATACGATTAAGGAAAATCAACAACCCAAGCCTTTTGGAGGACCCAATGGCTAATAAAACGCCCAGCGAAATACCAGACAAAAGACGCAAATTAACTGATGAACAAGTACAACAAATTCAGACATTGTACTACGCGAGAGTCCCAGAACTACAAATTGCGCAGCATTTCAACGTTACTATAGGAGCAATCCGTTATTACACAAGCCAAGCTCGATTGTCCCGGTGGTCAATCCCCGAAGTACTGGAGGCACTTGCCTAATGAATACTGAAACTAATGAGGCTAATCCCGCCCCTAAAAAGTGGAGCTTCACAGCCATCCCACATGCCTTGAAAGCATTGGACCAGTGGAACCCTTGCTATATCCCGGGATCAACAGACCCATTAGGAGCCGTAATAACGACCGCTAAAAGGCCGGTGGGCGGTCCTAGATCGCCTTCCAATATGAAGCCTTTCAGCGTAGTTTCATCTGCGCTCACCACTGGCCAGTACTTTGGGCTGTGCTTAACACCGAATGATAAGTTGATTTGTATCGATGTAGACCATCTACCCCAAAATTGTACCGTAGATGATTTACCCCTAATGATAAAAACGCTGCTAGACGTGAAACCGACATATGTAGAAATCTCTCCCTCTGGTCAGGGCTTGCATATTTATTATTTAACTGACAAGCAGGGGTTAGCCCATCGTAAAGACCAAGATAAAGCAACTAATGATTTTAAAGGTAGCGTCTTTATCCGGAATCAGTTTGTAACAGTTACGGGACATATGCACCCTATAAGCACAGCGTCTGTATCGGAGATTTCGCCAAACTTGATAGAATCTATGGCTCTGAAAAGCCATAGAGTGCCTACTCCGCTGTCTAGCCTCAAACCTGAGAAAACTGGGTTATCTCAGCCGACATATACGCTGGCGCAGTTAGAGACGTGGCTAACCAAAATTCCGCCTAACCTGTCAGAATCGCCGTTACAGCCCCTTATGAATCGTGCATATGCCAGTTTCAATCCTCCGATAACTAGCCCTGAAGACTATATGCACTGGCAATATATGGCGGCGGCTGTACACTACGCAGCAAAAGCGTTAGCCATGACCCAGGAAGGAGAAGACCTGTTCGTAGAATGGTCGCTGCGGGGTAGCAACGACGGAGAACAGACCATAAGGCAGAAGTACAGAGATAACGCACCGAAATATGACGGGCACGATCTCACGCACCTGACGCTGATTCGTCTAGCGTCTGCCGTTAAACCCATCTGGCCAGAACCGGTTATGGTCAAAGGAAAAGACGGAAAGATGATAATATCCGACATACCAGACGCCACGTCGCTGTTAAATTGGGAAGCCCTGATAGCCCAATTTAGTCTCGAAGTACAGCAGAACGAAATTACGAAGGACTATCGCATACACGGGCCTAAACAGATTACCGATAGGTACTTCAAACAGCTCTATTTAGACCGCTCAGCCATTGAAAGTGATATCCATTATTTCGCCCAGTCCAACGGGATTAATAAAGCTACGGCCCAACAAGCCAATACAGCGACAAAATGGCTTATAAACCAAGGGGCGGAACAATATAATCCGATCAAAGAATGGATTGACGAAGCCCAAGCAACGGATCCTTTGCCCAGCTCGGGTCCTAGTTGGTTTCAAGCCTTGTGGGAAACTCTGGAACTGCACCCTCATGACCGGCCGATGGAACCGCTGTATCGTTCATATATGAAGAAAAATCTCATGGGCATTATTAGAGCGCATTATTACAAGGGAGAGTATGGCCAGAGTACGGGGGTAGTTATACTACAGGGAGGAGAGAATACTAGAAAGTCCACTTGGATTACCCAGCTACTCACGCCGGCGCTACGCGGATACATATTTCCTAGTCAGGCTGAGTTAACCAAAAGCGCCAAAGAAGTATCTTTGGAAGCTGGAGTATGCCAAATATGGCTGAAGGACGAAATTGAAGCCTTTATCAGCGGTAATAAGTTTATGAAGAACGCTGATGGAGTGCTGAAGAGCTTTTTAGTTCAGTCTCATGATGCATATCGACCGCTGTATGCACAGAGGCCAGTACAAGTACCTAGAAAATGTATATTTTTCGGAACCACTAATGCCCAGGAGCTCGAGATATCGAGTAACGGCAACCGGCGCATACAAGTTATACCGGTAAAGTTTTGCGACACCTCAACACAAGCTAAAATCCCTATGGTCAAGGTATACCAAGAATTGCTCAATGAGTTCCTGGCCACCGCTAAGCGAGAGCAACCAGACTTATGGAAACTCAGCCAAGAAGAAGAGGCTTTGACCAACGACATGAATTACAGCGAGCGAGGATTACAGTCGGGAGGAGACTTACAGATACATGAAGTATACGACTTCAGCGCGGAATTCGACATTGAGCTGTATACAAGGAGCTCTGGCAATATAGACTATGCGAAGTTACACAAATTAAAAGATATATCTGAAGCCATATATCTAGCCACCGGTGAAAAGCCCTCGTCGGCCGCTCTAAAGCATATTCTGCAACGCCAAATTGGCAAGTGGTCAGGGACGATGAAAAACTTTATACCCTACGGAAACTGGACAATCGAATATGGAATGGCTAAATATAGAAGTCATGGTAAAGTAAAGCAGTCTGGCTATGTTATGCCGCCATTACGCGCCAAAGAAGCGCCATTCGAGAAAGATATGGTATAGCTTAAACCGAAACTCCGCCTGAACCCCTGTATTTCTGAAATCTAATATGCCTTGTAAAACTCGCTTAAAGCTTGAGCTTGGTGCGTTTTATCGTTTACGGAATATAATTATTGTGTTATAATATAATTGTAGGGTTTAAAAGAAGTTCAGAGTTCAGTAAAACAGGAGGTTCCATGCTGACATTAGATATAGCTGTCGACACTAATCAAGTTAAATCCGCAGCCCCTTCGCTAGGCGTGCCCATGATGCGACGATCCAAGTACGCAAATACGCGCCAAGAATTAGGCCCGGTAAAAGAAGTGCAGCTGTCCTGGGCAGAAGAACAACTCCTATACGACAGGATGTATGAAGCTCAGGTATATAAACGAGGGTATTTTTTCGGATACCGCTCTACTATAGCCCAGAGATGGCATAAATAAAACAGGAGGTTGAGATGGACAGCACGAATTTTTTAAGGTACGACACGAAGTATGACCGCTATTTTCATAGAGAAGACGGTCAGCCTGGTAAATACAACGGCCTAAGCAAAGACCAAGCTGCGGTTCGCCGGTGGATTTCCAAAGAGGAACGGAAAGGTAAAACAGTCAAAACTGCAGCAAATCATGTGGAAGGTTGGACACCGTTTAAAAAAAGCCATTTAATAGGAGCCTAAAATATGACTGAAGACGAATTAAAAGCTTACCATCGCGAGTATTCGAAAAAGAGAAATGCTAAGTCCCAGATAATTAGGGTACCCGTCGAGCTGTATATGCGTTTAGGCCAGGTTGCTACTGGGTTTGATAGCCCGGCCCAGACTATAAATAAAATTTTAAGCTACTATGAGGATAATTATGTTTCCGCCAAATGAACACGCTCCGTTAAGCCCATCGAGACTGCACCGAATTATCACTTGCCCCGGCAGCTATAAGTTCGGTAAACAATGTGAAGACGAACAAGAAGAGCAACAATCGCCGTATGCAGAAGAAGGGTCAATGTTACATGCCCGAGTAGAAAGCCTCATTGTAGATAAAGAATGGAAGGGCCCAGAATTGGATCTTGACCAGATGAATGCCGTAAATGACGCTTACAATTATTACGAGATTTTAAAAGCTTCGCTATCTGGGCAGCCGGGATTTACCCAGCGGGTTGAAAAACGCGTATATTTAAAAGAATGGCACGCCTCATTATATGAGTGCTCAGGAACCTGCGACCTGATTTTTTCGACCAACACGGCATTACACGTGGTTGACTGGAAGTTTGGCCAAGGGGTTCCAGTGTATGCAGAAGATAACGATCAGCTTTATGCTTATGCTGCAGGGGCTGCGGTTAATCACCAAGGCGCACAGCAGTTCGAGAGTATAGTAATCCATTGTATTCAGCCTCGTCTGGATTCTTACGACACTCACGAGTTAAGCCCTAAACAGCTCATACAGTGGATTAACGGTCGCTTAATACCTGGATGTACTGAAGCTGTAGGAGATATTCCTCGATTTAATCCAGAGCCTAAAGCGTGTCGTTGGTGTCCGGCAAAAATGAAATGCAGAGCTCGCTACAATAAAGCCAATACTACGGCGGCGGATGTATTTGCGTCTGTTGCAAAGATTCCAGACCAGGTGACTAAAGAAGAGCTGTCAAAGCTTTACGCGCGAGCTAAGGAGCTGGATCGTTATATAAAAGATATTGGGGCACATATACAGCACATGCTCCAAGCTGGGGATTCCTGGCCAGGATATAAGTTAGTCGCCGGGCGCAGTATACGAAAATGGGCAGCCGATCAAGAGGCTACAATAGAGGGTTTATTAGCTAATGGTCTCGAATTCGATGAAATATTTGAGCATAAGTTGATATCCCCGGCCAAAGCTGAGAAGTTGGATAGGTCCTTCAAGGCCTCAGAGCGGTTTCAGAGTCTCATAGAAAAACCAGAAGGGTCGCCTACGTTAGTGGAGGAAAGTGACAAACGCCCAGCGATTTCTTTTAGAACCGCCAGTGAAATATTTAAAGGGCTAGAAGTATAAAATTCTGTACAGCGATTACGAAACTGTAATTGAGTTAAAAAGCTATTTATTTCTCGTTGTAAGCAAAATAATCGTTTACAACGAGAGATAAACAGCGTATAATTCTATATACTGTTTAAAGGGGTAGTCCCTAAAATTCAATCCTTAAGGAGAATATCATGAGCGAAAACGTATCAAAACAAGAACAAGTAATCGAAATGGTGTCTGCTGGCAAATACACTCGTGACGAAATCAAAGAAGCCGTTGGGTGCACCGCAGGCTCCCTGGCCTCTTACCTGTCGACCATGAGTAATATTGCCAAGTATTCGAATGTAGCTATGAGTCCGGTTACAAATGAAGATGGCATCATGTCTGTTGCTACCCACAGCGAAGCGGAAGAGCTTAAGGCTACTCGAGTTGCCGCACGCCCATCGGCTGCGTCGAAGAAAACTCCTGCTGAGCGTTTTGAAGCTGCCCGGAAACGCGTGACTCGCTGTGAAAACGCCCTGACTTCCGCCGCTGCACGCGCAGAAGACAATGCTGATAGCGAAGAAGCCTCCCTTCGCCGCGACTTGGCTGAAATTAACCTCAAGCTCGCGAACCTTGAATATGAGCGTTGTAGCGCTTTGATGGATGAGGTCGCTTCAGACGACGATAGCAATATCGAAGAGACTGACGAAGACTTGCTGTAATACGAGAATAACGGCGCTATAACGGCGCTATAACAGAGCTATAAATAGCCATTAAGCCTGGCTTAATGGCTATTTTCTAACCCTATTCTAAACGCGATTATGACCAAGGGAAACAAATACGACGAAGGGAAACTACGGTATGACCTAATCGACCCCGCGGCCCTGAGAGACCTGGCTGCAGTATTGACTATGGGCGCTCAGAAATACGAAGAAAACGGATGGCGCCTAGTGCCTAATCCTAAAGCTAGGTACACGGCAGCCCTTATGCGCCATATTGAAAGCTATCGCAGTGGCCAGTATCGAGACGAAGAAAGTGGGCTACCCCATTTAGCCCATGCCATGTGCAATTGCATGTTCCTTCACTTTTTTGGAGAAAATAATGAAACTACAAACATACGACGATATCAAAGTTCAGCTACTACGGACGACCAGCAGGCCGTCAGACCTAGTGAAAACCGCGATGAACCTGACAATGAATGCCGAGATAGAGTCCTTAGGGCCGTGCTCACGACGTTCATTAGAATACTTAATTCAAGCCCAGCACACGAGTCTGCTCGAGCATGTCTCCATGACCTTCTCGATACTCGGGGTTTCTCGCAGCTTGCTGGCTCAATTGACGCGCCATCGGATGAGTAGCTTTACTAGCGCGTCGCAGCATTATACCGATTATCGAGATATGCCTATGGTGGTACATCCGGATCACGTCGACGAATTCGCAGAGCCCTTTATTGATTTTAGTCACGCAGAAGGAGGCGTGGCATCGGCCCTTGAGATAGGCATTAGAGACTATGTGCAAATGGTAGCGAATGGGGTACCGATTTACGAGGCCCGGCAGCTATTAGCAAATGCAGCTGCAGTTAACATTATCTGGACAGTAAACGCCAGGTCCTTATTGAACTTTTTTCAACAGCGCCTATGCAAGCGCAACGTTCCGGAAATGCAAACGGTAGCTGCCAAAGTATGGAGCGCCGTTTATGACTACTGGCCAGAATTTGCTGACTGCTGCGGGCCATACTGTTATCCTACCGGTAAATGTAACCAGGGGCGTATGACGTGTGGCTCCCCTTATACCCGATAAAAAGTTTAGGAGACCTAAAATGACAAACGAAGCCCCTGTATCCGTAGAGTACAAAGTAATGGTAGTCCGCTTAGAGACTCGCATGGCGACTAACCGACAGGTATACGAAAATACGCATAAGAAAGATTCGAACGGTGATGACATTTGGGAATATATTCCGGCTCCAGATAAGCTAGTAACAACGAATGAAACCGTATTTGAAGTACGGACCCCTAAGGTAGATCTGGCTAAAGTATTCGAGGCGGTATGTCATGATTAGCCATTGGCAAGCAATGACGGATTTCTCAAACGCCGTAAACGGCGGCTCTTTAGCCGGAGCCCCTGCTAAAGATAAGATTTTTAGAGCAACCGCTATGTGTAATGCATTGTTTATGGAAGTTGCGGAACTCCAGGATAGTTTTGCCTGGAAAATTTTTAGAGACCCCTTACGGATGGAAGAGCCTTTTGTAGACCGATATAACGTTATGCGGGAGATAGTCGATTGCTTATTCTTTTTGCACCATATAGGAGAAGCTTTCGATATAACTCCAGCCGACTTAAATTCGGTTTTTAATGATATAATGGCGAATAACCGCCGACGTCATATTGACCAAGACTTCAGTGAAGAGGAGGCGCCGGCTGAAGACCTTTTAGAAACCATTAATCAGAAATTAGACCAACTTTTAGGAGCAAAAAAATGATTATAAAGAACGTTAGATGCGATTGGGTATTTTTAGCAGAAACTAACCAGCATGGGGGGTATTCCATGTGTATAATGATCCCTAATAGCCATCCTCAGCTTGATGAGGTAAAAGCGGCTATCGCCGCGGCAGAGGACAAGGGTATCGCGGCAGGAAAGTTTACCAAAGCCAATACTACTTCCGCCAATTTTAAACAGCCGTTACATGATGGTACCGCAGAGCATGCGGCTGACGAGCGTCCTGCCCATTATAAGGGGCATATGTATGTGAACGCGAACCAAAAGTCTGGCCAGCCTGGAATCGTAGGGCCTGACGGAAATCCTCTTATGGACAATTCTTGTCTGTATTCAGGAGCTTTTTACCATGTGGACATTAATTTTTACCCCTTCGATACAAAGTCTAAAGGTGTTGGCTGTGGCCTTAATAACGTGATGTTCGTGAAGGACGGAGATCGACTTGACGGGAGGGTAAATGCAGAAGAAGCATTCGCAGGGCTTGCTGTCGCAGACGAGAATCTCCAGTAGAGCTGACAAAGCTGAATTCGCCCGGCGATGTTTCTTACTGGGCGAATTACTTCAGCTAGAAGGGATATCAGAAGGCGCCAAAGAGCAAGTCCTATCTGATATGTTCTGCCAATCTAAAATTGTGATTGGTATACAATAAAAAACTTAAGGGCGGTGGGCGGGATATGAGGTTAGTATGGAAAGAGTAATAGCTAAAGAATTACGGTGCGATCTATTTGCTACGCATAAAGATATAGGGCAATCTATAGCGTATTTGGAGGCTGTAATAAAAAACCTCCCCGCTAAAGAGACGCCCGCTGTACTTACTGCGGTGCAAAGTTTCATTAACACTATTATCGAAATGGAAACGCAATACGGGAGAACCGAATGATAATAATCGATTTTGAAACTTATAGCCCTACGCCTATCAGCGCCGGGTCATATAAGTATATGCACGACCCTGAAGCTGATATGGTCTGTATGGCTTATAAAATTGACGATGAGCCCACAAAGCTATGGACGCCGGCATTGCCTTTTCCGGCGGCCGAATTTAGCATGAGCGGAAACATTTACGGCCATAACATTCTATTTGACTACCTTGCTTGGAACGTCCTAGGGCGTAACTACGGGTTTCCGGAGCTCGAGCTAAACCAGCTTGTAGATACTCAAGCGCTCGCAAATCGGTATACCCTACCGGGCGGGTTAGCTAAAGCTGGTGAAGTGCTATCTCTGCCTATCCAGAAACAAAAAACAGGAGCTGCGCTAATTAAAAAGATATGTTGCCCGACTAGGGCTGGAGCAAGGCCTAGGCACGGTATCGACTACTCCCATAATGACTTAATGTTGTTTTACGAGTACTGCCGAGACGATGTAAATACCACATATGAGCTCATACGCGCTCTTCCGAGTAGTAAGCTGTCGGACAGTGAGCAGGAGTATTGGGAACTAACGCAGCGCATGAATTTAGCCGGGTTGCCGGTAGATGAACTCGCCGTAGAAAAAATTCTGGACTATATAACTAGTTTTTCTGAAGAAATGACGCGAAGAGTGCCAGAGCTTTCCCTTGGCCAGGTACAGAAAGTTACGCAAGTAGCTAAATTAAAAAGCTGGATGGCCAGTAAAGGAGTTCATGTAGACAACCTAACAGCCCCGACAGTCGAAGCCCTTTTGAAGCAAGACTTGCCTGACGCCGTACGAGAAATGCTTGTGTTACGCCAAACCATCGGGAGAAGTTCAACGGCTAAATACCAGAAGATTAAGGACATGGTATATGAAAGACGCGTATTTAATAATCTGCAGTACTATGGTACTTCTACTGGTCGCTGGGCTGGCCGAGGCTTTCAGCTCCAAAATTTGCCGCGGGCCTCGGTTAATGACCCTGAGAGCTATATTAGCCGTTTCGTTGATTTTAAACCTGTTGATGATCCTGTCAATATAGCTAAAGCTTTAATTAGGCCCATGATTAAAGCCCCTGACGGGCGTAAATTAATAGTGTCGGATTATAGCTCTATAGAGAATAGATTGTTAGCTTGGGTAGCTAGAGACGAAGGGGCTTTAGAACTATTTAGGACAGGGGGTGACCAGTATATCGATATGGCGGCTTTCTTGTATAAGAAGGCCCCTGCCGACGTTACCAAGGGCGAAAGACAGATTGGAAAGATTATTATCCTAGGCTGCGGCTACGGCATGGGCGCAAAACGGTTCGTCGAAACCGCAAAAACCTGGAATGTCCATATGGAGCTCCGTGAAGCGCAGCATGCTGTAGACGCATTCAGGGATCGGTATTCGTCCGTTAAGAACCTTTGGTATAAACTCAAAGATGCCTGTGTATCGGCGATTCAAGTTCCAGGCAGCTATCACACCTATCATAATTGTACGTTCAGGGTAGTCAAATGCCGCGCCGGGAACAAATGGCTGCTGCTAACATTGCCATCGGGGCGTAATCTATTTTACAAGGACCCTTACCTTGAATCAGATACTTACGGCGTAGCTCCAGGGCATTATGGTACTAACCCATATACCAAGAAATGGTCTCGCCTTAAGCTTATACCAGGGCGTATAGTAGAGAATGTAATCCAAGCCTTAGCTCGCGATATCATGGCCTACGGCTTAGTGCAGATATCTCGGAAGATGCCGTATATCGACCTTCTCGGAACTGTTCATGATGAAGCTATAGGCGAAGGCCCGGATTCTATAGGCCCCGAAACTCTAAAGCTATTCAACAAAAGCTTATGTACACTTCCACCATGGGCTGCTGGACTACCCCTCGCGGCGGAAGGCTATATAGGAACGAGGTATAAGAAATGATTGAAGCGCACCTTAATCGGATCACATTAACAGAGGAGCAAAGGGTCGACCTTAGGCTACGTATGCAAAGTACAACCCAACTGGCCAGAGAACTGCGACGTCGCCAATCGCTAGCCGAGGTATTAATTTTACTATATGCGGAGCTAACTGGAGAAAATCGGCCGAGCTATGTAAGCCGAATACATAGTCGTTATCGCGCTTTATGTGGCGCAAGGGATACGGAGGCGCTTAAACTATGGGCAAAGCGGAAGCAGCTGTCGAGGTCTACTTAGACGCTAAGGTAAAGGAGCTAGGCGGCTTCACTCGCAAGTTCGCCTATATCGGCAGGAGAGGCGGGGCAGATAGAATAGTTTTTTTATTTGGGAGCATTATGCTAGTCGAGTGTAAAACTACTGACGGCGTCGAATCAGTATTACAAAGGCGTGAGCGACGTAAAATTAGAGCAACCGGGGCTCGAGCTCATATTGTTTATGGAAAAGAAGGAGTAGATAAATGGATACAAGATATAACCACATGGTCAGGAACTGCAAAGACTTTGAAGAACGCCGATTTCGCCCAGGATATGTCGGGCCTAAATACGACGGAGTCCGTGGGTTCTATTACCCCGGGGAGCGGCTTTTGGTAAGCCGTCAAGGCAAACCTATTCGAGGCATGGACCACATTATCGACGCTCTTAAGACTTGTGAATATCCGGTGGATATGGAACTCGTAGTACCGGGCTTGGAGTTTAACAAGCTGAGCGGGCTAATTCGAAACCACCAGGCAGTTCCAACCGCCCGCGCGTATATAATCGATATGCCTTCGCCGGGAAATCTTAGAGACCGCTTAATGCGGAGGCCTAAAGAAATTCCTGGAGTGCTTTATCGAATCCCGCACTACAAGGTGGAGTCCTTACAGGGCTTTTGGGACCTTCATTATCGTTGGTTAGCTGTGGGGCTAGAAGGGTCGGTATGGAAGTCCTTAGGCCACGAGTATTCGAATACCCGCAACTATGACTGGATGCGAGAAGTCCCTATAAAATCCGAGGACTGTCGAATACTGGACATATACGAGGGCTGTGGCAAAATGTCAGGTATCCTCGGGGGATTCATTATCGATTTCAATGGACTTGAATGCCGTTGTGGTACCCTTAAGGACTTTGATTATGCCTTACGGCGCGAAATTTTCGAGAACCCTGACCAGTATATCGGACAAGTGTTGGAGGTGCAGTATAAGAATCTGCAGCCGAGTGGCAAGCCTAGGCAGCCAAGAGGCAAAGGATTTCGCTATGACAAAGCTTAAGCTGCACGGCTATCAGGCGCGCGCCGTTGAGTTTTGCTTAGCTAATCCGGCGTGTTTTTTGGCTATGGATATGGGTACTGGTAAAACTGCAGTAGCGTTATCCCTAACAAAACAAACAGGCGTGCCGCTATTTGTACTAGGCCCTTTACGTACTATTCATTCATCCTGGCCAGCTGAGATTAAGAAATGGGCTCCTGACCTAAGTTTTAGGGTATTACACGGCAATACTAAGTCCTTAGCGGGGTCCTCGAATATCGATATATTGCTTATGAATTATGAAGGGCTTCCGTGGTTAGCTAAGCAACAGGGCTCCTGGGTCAAGCGGGCTATAATCTATGACGAGTCATCGATGTGTAAGAGCCATAGTACTCAGCGTTTCAAATTGCTAAGCAAAATGAAGCCCTTATGGCGAGACTATGCGATCTGCTTGTCAGCCACCCCAGCTCCTAATTCGCTACAAGAGCTATGGGCTCAATATGCCTTATTGGACGGGGGAAAGCGGTTAGGCAAAAATATTTCAGAGTTTCGGCGGCGATATTGCAGGTCCTTTAGTTACCCTGGCATGCCGTTTACCCAATATGAAGTGGCGCCTGAAAAGCGTCAAGACATAATAGATGCTGTTGCCCCTATAACTTTTAGGCTAGCTGCTGAAGACTATTTAGAAATGCCCAGTCTAACGTATAATGATATAAAATGTGAGTTGACCCTGAAGCTAACTAAGCAGTATAAGCAGCTGGAAACGGAATTCTTTCTAGCTCTAGAAAACGGTGTCGAAATAGAAGCGCCCCAGATCGCCCAGCTGGGTATGAAATTGAGGCAGTTTATTCAGGGCGGTTTATATGAGGAGAACGGAACATGGCATACGCTTCACACGGTAAAATTAAGCGCTTTGAAAGAATTGGTCGAGACTTCTGCGGGGCAGCCTATACTATGTGCGATACAATTCAAGGGAGAATTGGCCACGATACGACAAGCATTTCCCGCTGCTCCTGTAATAGCCGGTGGTACTACGGCGAAACAGGCGTCAGAATACATACAACAGTGGAACTCTGGATCCATACCGCTCATGCTTTGCCACCCGGCTTCTTTGTCGCATGGCGTAAACTTACAGGCCGGCGGGCATATACTTCTGTGGTACGGCCTACCGTGGTCTTTAGAACAATACATTCAGTTGACTGGCCGTCTATATAGACAAGGGCAAAAGCATGGGGTAATTGTGCACCGCCTGATTATGGACGAAACGATTGACCTAGCTGTCGCTAAGGCTTTAGAAGGTAAAAGTACGGCGCAAAGAAACTTATTGGCTGCTTTCAAAGCTTATCATAATACCTAACTAGCTGAAATCGTTACAAAAAAAGGAGCTCCACGTTGTCCTATATGAGCTTTTTAGAAGCTCGTAAGCTTTAGTATTAGAACTTTAAAATAGCTTCGTATAGGACAACGTGGAAGTCAGCATATGTTCATAACCAATAAAAAGGAGTTGAGCTATGGCCGGGCTAATAGCATACGCGCTGATTCAATACCATTGCTTCACATGGGAGCCACCACGCATTCAGGTGGATCAGGTTAAAATAATTTACATAATGGAGAAACAATGAAACAAAAAAATAATAGCATCATTTATATGCTTCATAGCCGCAACGCTGGCAGCGTGGGCCACCCTTGTTACAGTTGCAGAATACGGGATAGGAGGTTGACAGTAT
>JGI10211J34971_10003123_pt1 | contig 13340 bp, 14 predicted proteins | sample Etolagsediment_FD_34971 | JGI IMG/M metagenome (IMG submission 34971) | reverse complement strand
GGGGCAAGCATTGAGCCAGTAACCGCCGACAGCGGCGCGATCGGATCGCCAACATACCCGATAGGCACTGTCTACGTTCTGGCCGACCGGCCCGAACGCAGACACTTCGGGAAGTATGACTCAACAGGAGGCGACGAATCGGCCGACGGCCAGGTGCGCCTGTCCGTTCACAACATCAGCGGATCGGGCATCGCGGCCGGAGACTTCTGTGTGTGGGACAACGGATCCACCATAGGAGTCGTGGGGGCCGCGTGCAAGAAAAGCGCAGCGCTGACCATTACGGAGAACTGCTCCACAGAAACCGTGAACGGCGGGAAGATCAGCCTTGTGCTCTCCGTGAGCGGAACAGCGGGCAACTACGACACCGTGACCGTTGTGGGCCTGGACGCCTACGCTGCTGCGCAGACGGTGGCCGTGTCACTTACGGCCGGCGCAGGGTCGTCCACGCTGGTACGAACCAACACGCTCAATACTTCATCTTCGTCAACCCTCTATTGGTCGAAGATCACAAGCATCAGCGCAACGGCCACAGCCGTATCCGGCGCCGAATACGTGACAGCTACCGGCTACGGGTTCGCGACGGTCAAGGCCAGCGACGGAGCCAATACCGACTTCGCCGGGGTAGCGGTCGAAACCATCGCGGATAACGATATCGGCGACATCTGCGTTTACGGGCCTGTAAGGGGGACCGTGGACGCCAACTCGACCACCGCCACTCCGGGCGCGATGCTTGAACTTGCGAGCGGCGGCGACGCCGTTGTTGACGCTGCTGCGACTACGGGCAAGAACGTTGGCCGCGCCCTTGAGTGGTCGAATCTCGCAAACTACGCGATCAAGGTGTTTATCGACTCCTTTTAACCCTGCCGCCTGTTTTGTTTCCCAGCAGCCTGGCGGCAGGCTGCACACCCTCACCAGAAAGGACAGCCAGCAATGCCAGCCAAGATCGTCTACATGGTCGGCACACAGATCCAGCGTAATGGCGCGGTCTATGAGCCGGGTGACGAGTTTGATACGGGCGACATGGGCAAGGAGGAGCTCGATCGCCTGATCGCCCAGGGCACGGTGATCGAAGTGCCGACGCCCAAGCCGCGAGAGAAGCCGGCGGAGAAGGCCGAGCCCAAGGCGGAGTCGAAGGCCACAGGAGGGAAGTAGGCCATGCCCTGTAAACTGCTCGAAGCAAGCGGTGCCGTTGCTGCCTTTCCCATAGTTGTGGATTCCATCGGGTGCGAGGCCGGATCCGACGCGATGACCGTTGCCCTGGCAAACAAAGCCACGGCCGGCGGCACTGAGGTTGTGGGATATGGCGTGAAGACCGCCGGTGAATACGGCGCCTTCCCGCTGGGCCCCGGCGTGGCGTTCGATACGGCCTGCTACGCGACCTTGACCGGCACAAGCCCAAAGGTGTGGATCGTCTACCACCGGCCGCCGGGCCAGAACTGGACTTAAAGGAGCGCGGACGTGGCAATCGATCTAGGTACCGATGGATACTGCGAGGCCTCCGACGTTCAGGCGCTGCACCAGCAGCGCACGTTCTCGGCGTCCACAAAGCCCACCACCACGCAGGTGGAGAACTTCATCACCAAGGGCTTCCACCGCATCAACGGTGTACTGGACGCCATCGGCTACACCATACCCGTGGATGTGGACACCTATACGCAATCTGCGGACATCTTGAAGGAAATCAACGTCAACTATGCCCTGTTCCGGGTAGAGCTCGCGGCCTACAGCGCTGGGGTCGGGGGCTTCCCGGAGGGGGCGAAGGAATACCGCGAGGAGTTCAACACGGCGCTGAAGGACCTGCAGGAAGGCAGGATGAAGCTGCCAGACGCGCCGGTGGCCACCGACTTCCTGGCGGCGCAGAACGAACGCGAGCCGAGCGGCGAGTTTAACCTGGACGACACCGGAACCGAGCGGGATCCGGTATTCACCCGCACCAGCGAGTGGTAGTCTGATGCCGATGTTCACCAACATGAAGACCGGTCCCAGCGGGGGGATGTTCAACATCACCTGGTCCATTGCCGGCCAGGAGCAATTGAACAGGACGCTCGGCCAGATGGTGGAGAAGTCCACGAGCTTCCGCGAGCTGTGGCTGTCGCAGGAGTTCAAGGACATCCTTTATGGCGCAGAGAAGCAACAGTTTGCCACCGAGGGCAGCCACGGTTCCGGCGGCTGGGCACCATTGTCTCCGGAGTATGCGGCTCAGAAGGCGAAGACGCACCCGGGCAAGCCCATCCTGCAGCGAGAAGGGCATCTGTGGCGCAGCCTCACAGATCCCAACGCCGATGGGGCTGTATATGCCGCTTCAAACAAGACCCTGACCTGGGGCACGCAGGTGCCTTACGCCATCTTCCACCAAACCGGAACAGCAAACATGCCGGATCGCCCGCCGATAGAGTTCACCGAAGCTGAGCGGCGCGAGATCGTCAAGGCGCTGCAGAAGCACATCTTCACCATACAGGGCACGCCGATCCGGAGGCACCACTAAATGGGCGTTTCCTACGACCCGGGTCCTGTGGTTGAGGCCATTATCGACAAGCTGCAAGCCGGCATGGCGGCGAAGCTGAACACCCTCGACACCGAATACGACGACTTCGTCCTCGACGACATCAACAAGTGGTACCGGGCCCGCATGGGACAGTATGACGCCTACCCCTGCCAGGTCGTGACGCCGTTTGGGCAAGGTCGGATTGCAGACCAGGAGGCCGGGTTCGGGACCTGGGCGCACCCGCTGGTCGTTGTGACCCTCGACGTTGCCAGCATAGAGACCGCGACAGTCGGAGGCGACGCCCTGAGCCCGATCGAGGTGATGCAGACGCGCCTGGGACGGTACGTCAGGGCGACGGTGGAGATCCTCGACACAAACAGATCTTTGACGATTGCCAACAGCAAGGCCGGCGGCGCCATTCTCGAAATCGGCGCACCGAACTACCTGGACTTTGAGTACAACACCGGTGACCCATCGATCCTGCGCCGCCAGGTGGCTATACCGATCGACGTGGGCGTGCAGTAAAGGAGACCAACAATGGCCCAACCTGATACCGTCGGCAGCCGCGCGAACGCTGAATGGGGGTTCAAGCCCTCTGATTCCAGCGTGGTCACCTACGGCGGCACAAACATCGGGTACCTGCGGGGCGACATCGATACCAGCCTGCCCCGGGACTACGCCTACATGCAGCTGGACCAAGATATTTTGGACATCGACGCAGTTTGCATAAAGAAGGACTGGACGGTGAGCCTGGCTGCAGACGAGGCTTTGCTTGTCAATCTGGCGTTTGCCTGGGACAACGCGGCTCCCGCCGCTGGACCGCCCGCCGTGCTCACGGTGAATGCGACCATGAGCACCACGGCAGCATTGCTGGTGAACACGAAGCCGCCGAACAGCGACAGCAACGATACCCGTGTTATGAGCCTGCCCACGGCCCTGTCCGTTGGAGACGGCGCCTACTCGATCCCGAACGCCAGGAGCGGAGCGATTCAGAGCGTGGCCATGCAGTTCAAGGCCATCGCCTCGGCCTCCGCTGGTCTTTTGGGAACTGTCACTGACACCTACAACGCCTAATCCGAGGAGCACAATATGGCCGCCGGAGCAGCGGGAAGCAGAGGAAACGCCGAGTGGGGGTTCACGCCCTCGGATACAAGTCGTGTCACGGTTGCGACCGTGAACGTGGGATTCCTGAAGGGCGACATCGACATGAGTCTCCCGAGGGACTACGCATACATGCAGCTCGATCAAGATATCCTCGACATTGATGCCGTCTGTATCAAAAAGGACTGGCTGGTCAGTTTCGGCATGGACGAGGTGCTGCAGGTCAACCTGCAGAATGCCTGGGACAACGACGCCCCGGCCGCCGGCGTCCTGACGGTCGATGATGACATGCGCGGGGCTGTTGCACTGGCCGTGAATACTGTGCCACCGAACCAGGACGGCAGCGACACTCGAGCCATTGCCATCACCTACGCCCTGAGTATTGGAGACGGCGCCTATGCCATCCCGAACGCACGCAGTGGGGCCATACAGAGCACCGGCGCGCAGTTCAAGGCGATTGCGGCGGCAGCGACGGCCCTCCTGGGCACGATCACCGACACCTACGCGTAGGAGACCGTATGGATCCCATCTTCCTGACGAACGGGACTGTGCCGCGCGGCCTGGATGTGCGCGCGCGAAAGAATCCCGACACCGGGGAGGTCCAGATCGCTATCGGTGGAGCGCACCGGCTCTCACTCTCCGACTTTGTGGCCGCTGTCCGCTACGTCTACGGTTTGGACCTCCCCATTGAGGCTGACGATGATCCAAGACAGGCCCATATCCACGATCTCGCCGCTGCTGGCAAGCCACGCACGAGCCGTAAGAACCGAACCGGAGCGCGAGGCGCCGGAAGCTCTGAGGGCTGAGCGCGTCTACTTCCAGCTGTGTGCACTGGCGGCACGTGAGGCCATCCGCTACGGCGTTATGGAGCGTGGGTCTACGGTCCTGGATGTCAACGGTCGCAGCCCCCGCACGGGCCTGTACAAAGCCCTGCGTGGCGTGGTCGCATGGGAGGGCCAGTATATCGGGATCGGGCCGCACATCCCGCCCAAGGCGGCCCAGGCGTGGAACAACGCCCACCTGAAAAACCCCAACAAACACCGGGCCAGGCTCCGGCCTATGGCCCTGGAGTTCAGCCGTGAGCAAGTCTTGGCCGGCAAGGCTCTGCCCTTCCCACCGACGTCTGCACACCCATTCAAGATGATCGCAGTCGCGTTCTGCGTCGACGCCCTCGAGGGAATCCGGGAGAAAGACAACCTGGTCTCTGACCTGAAAGGCGTGGCTACACAGATCGTGGTTGCCGGGGGAGCCTCCGAGTCTGATCTGATCCGCTGGGAGTTCCAGACGCTGGGAGGCCTGGAAGTCAACGGCAAGCCGACAGCCTGGGGCGTGTGGATGGATGAAAGAGCTTTGAGGCGATGGCAGCGCAAGAACAGGATCCCCGAGACCGTTATGGGGATGTTCGACGCCAAGGCGGGATACAAGGCTGTACTGCCTCACAGACTGGGGGTCTGCCAGAAGTGCGGCGAGCCCGACCCGAGCGGGCAGTCGCATTTCGGATGTGTGAAGTGCGGCGCAGAGAACCAGGTCCGCAACCTGAAGTATCGGAGGAGCGCTGTATGACCGAAGCCGCTACCACGTTGGACCCTGAAGTGGATGATGAGCTATGGCTGGTGCCCGAGGACAAGGCGGCAGATAGCGGCCCCAAGGACTTCCTGCACCACAAGGAGCGGGCCATCCTCTACGGCAAGCCCCATGCCGAGTTCACCCTTCCCACGGGCAAGGTCGTCAAGATCTACAGCAAGAGTGAGGGGGCCCTCGAGCGCGTTGACACTGCGTTTAGGGAGTGGTTCGACCTCAAGGTCGCAGATGAGGGGGAGAAGCGCAGGAAGTGGCGCCATTGGGGCTTGAGGCGTAGGCGAGTGGAGCAAAGACTGACGGCGATACACCAGGCCAAGTTCCGGCTGTTTGCCCTGATCTTCGAGGATCTGTACGACGAAGCAAAACACCAGGAGCTCACGGCCGAGGACTTCCTGTCCATGCCCCAGGCGCTGGAGGCCGATATCTGGACCGCCTACAGGGAAGCGCAAAACGCCTCAGACCTCATTGAGGCGATGTTCCCAGACGTTGACGACAGTAAAAAAAAAGCCATCCGGCAGGCGCTAGCGCCGACTGGCACGTCGATATGATCGAGATGGGATACGACCCGACCGACCCCAATGTCCGCGAGGGGGTTGCCCACGCGAAGCTGGTGCTCCTGGGAGCCGCGAAAGCCAGGCACCGCAGTTTTAGCCTGTTCGGATAAGAGATTATGGCCTCGATACGCGAGCAGCTGCTCCTGAAGTTGGGCATAGAGGGCTCGGACGAGTTCGGGCGCAAGCTGAAGGGCGCCAAGAACGACGCCGAGAAGTCCACGAAGGGCATCGGCAATAGCTTTAAGGACATGGCGAAGGCTGTGGCCGCGACAGGGGCCGCGATCGGCGCAGCCCTCACGGCTGCCGGCGTAGTGGTGTTGAAGCTCGCCAGCCAGGTCGCACAGCTCGGTGACTCCTGGGACAAGATGTCAAAGCGCACAGGACTTGCGGCTGAGATCCTGAGCGCCTTGTCATTTGCTGCGGACAGGTCCGGGACCTCGATACAGTCCCTGGAAATTGGCTTTCGGCGTCTGGCCGCCAACATGCAGGACGCGGCAAAAGGTACCGGGATTGCCAAGGAGAGCTTTGACAAGCTGGGCATCACGGTCACGGACTCTGAGGGCAGACTCAAGTCCCAGGACGCCCTGCTCTACGAGCTCGCTGACTCTCTGGGCCAGTGGAGCAACTCCGCAGAGCAGGCGGCGATGGCTCAGGACATATTCGGGCGCAGCGGCGTTGAAATGCTGCCGATGCTGGCCGAGGGGTCCAAGGGCATCAAGGAGTTGATGGGCCGCGCCGAGGACCTGGGCGAAGTGTTCAGCGGTAAGCTGGCAAAAGACTCAGCCGACTACCAGGACGCCATGCGCGACATGGAGGGCAGTGTCCAGGGCCTGAAGAACGCCATCGCCACCGAGCTGATTCCGGCACTTACGCACCTGACCAATGACGTAGTAACGCCGCTGGTCAACAAGCTGCGCGAGTGGGTGGAGCTCTACAATACCGTGCTCAACAGCTCGGGAGGATTCAAGGGCGCAGGTGGTCAAGGCGTTGCCGAGACCGCCTTCATCATGAACAGGCTTAGGGATGCCGGAATCCTTTCCGGGCGCGGGCGTGGCCAGGGCCAGGGCCTCGAGTATGGCGGGTTCAGGCTGCCCAACAACTACGTGATGCCAAAGCCACAGATCCAGCACACGTTTGCTGGAGGCGTGACCCCAGCCGTACGCGAGATGCAGGAGACCGTGACCAGGGCTGTGAGGGGTGAGGACGGCGGTATTATCGGCTTTGAGCAGGCCCTCCCGAAGCTGAAGGAGCAGCTGACGGAAGTTGCCGAGGTCGCTGGGCCGGCGTTTGAGAAAATCCCGATGGATATGGGCGATGGGTTCGGCAACGCCCTGCAGCGCGTAGAGGCCCAGATGCAGGCGCTGGGTCTGAAGGGTCAGGGGATCTTCGGCGGAATTGCGAACGTCAGGGCTGGCTTCGGCAGCCTCTCTGGCGCGGCCTACCTGCAGCTTCCCAAAGGCCTCACGGCCGCACTCGGCAACGTGGCTGGCCTGGGCCAGGCGTTCGTCGGCGGCATATCGGTTCTGAAGGGCCTGGGGTCGCTGTTCGCGTCGAAGGACGCCGAAGAGCTCGCCCGTGAGCGGGAGTTGGCCATGCTCACGTCCGAGGAGCAGATACCGGTAGAGGCCCGGAATGCCCTGGAGGATGCACGCACGCGCCTGGCGAACCTTCGGACCGTGAAGAACGCGCCAGGGATGAGCTTGCAGCTTGGGATCGACCCGACCAACATAGACGCCCAGATCGCGGCACAGGAGGCCAGGATCCGCAGTATGCAAGGCAGCGGCTCTATCGAAACCGGCGAGCGGTTCTATTCCAGCGTAGCAACAACCATGACCGATGCGACAGGCACCAACATGCTCGCAGGCATCAACTCGATGCTCGCCGAGCTGCAGAACGGCCACCTGAAGACAATTGCCGCCAACACCGGAGAGCTCGTCAGGCTCGGCGGCGGCGGTGCCAGGACCTCATCCACGAACAGGTCAGCGGGGATATAGGGGAAGAAAAGAATGCAGGGGCGCGAGATACAGGTTCTCAACTCCTCAAAGATCAAGGTCGGCGTGCTGTGGAACCCGTACGCCGAGACCACGATCTCGTCGTGCGTGGTAACCGACAAGGTCGAGGGTGAGGACGAGCTGACCCTGGTCACGCCTGACTTCACGTATGAGGACAACCTCTGCGCCGAGACGGCATTCATTCGCTTGGTGAACCTGCACAGCCCCACCGACATCCGCACCTACAACATCATCGACTGGGACCTCATCAGGCAGGGTGACCAGAAGGCCATCCAGGTCAAGGCCGAGCGCATCTGGTGCCACCTGCGGGACCGGTATATCTACCCGTACGACAAAGAGTACGCGAACATCCAGCTCGGCACGCTCCTCTCCGCCATCCTTGACGGCGCAGGAGCGAATACCGAGTTCCAGATCGGGACTGTCGCCTCAGACACCGCGATAGTAGACCTGTTCGCGATTAACTGGAACACGCCCCTTTACTGCTTCCGGAAGCTGTGCGCGAAGATGGGCCGGGAGATGACGCTGGACGAGTCCACGTCGCCGCTGACGCTGGACTTCCCGGTCACGATGGGCGACAGCTCTGCGAGCGCCAGACTGAGATACGGCACCAACCTCCAGGGCATCCGCAAGGTTGTGGACAAGTCAAACATGGCCACGCGGGTATATGGGATCGGCGGCGGTAAGCCCGCCATGCAGCTGTCGGCTTCAAGTCTTGCCGGGGGGCTGGCCTACGTACAAGACGCCACGGAGCACGCCAAATACAACCGCTCCGCGGTCTACCAGAACCCGGACCTGGAGGATTGGGAGAACCTGATCGGCACTTCTCCCGACTTCTCCGGGACCTACACCGCAGGCCTTTGTGCCGGATGGGCGAAGATCGGCACTCCGACCGTCACGGAGAATACGGACGCCGACTACTACGAGTATGGCACAAAGAGCCAGAAGGTGGTGGCGGCCGACGGTGAGGGAGTGAGCCAGGGCGCAACCGTGACGGCAAACTCGCGCGTGGTGTTCTGGGTCAACCTCTACATCGAGGCGATCGATGCCGGGGCCGTCATAAAGATCGAACTGACGGACGGGACTGTCTCCAGGTATGCCGGGGATGGCGAAAGCACAACGGGCGGGTTCCTGGCGATCAGCAGGACGGGCTCGGAGTTCACGGCGACATCCACGACGCTCAAGATCTACGCCAGCGGTGGCGGGGCGACGTTCTATGCCGACGCCGCCCTGGTGGCGATGGGCGATGAGTTCAAGCACTTCATCGTCGGCGATGAGGCCGACGTTCTGTACAACGAGGCCGACGCCGAACTGACCGCACGGAAGGCGCCGGAGACAACCTATTTCGTGGACGCCCTGGACCTGTTCGAGGTGGACCCGGACACTTATGCCGACTACGAGATCAGCCTCGGCGACACCATCCCGGTTGAAGACTACGAGCTGGGTATTACGGTATCACAGCGCGTGAAGGAGCGGACCTGGTCTGTGATCAACGGCCAGGATGTTGCCTACCAGGTGGGGAACGTCGTGAAGTCTCTGGCAGACAAGGACACGGAAAGAGACCTGGAGCTACTGAACGGAAAAAACAGGACCGCGCGCGGACAGGGCCAGAACGAGAGAGCCACGCAGGCAATCGTAGACGATCGCCCGACAAGCACGATGTCAGTGCGGTTTTCTGGATCCTTCACCAGCGCAACCTACAACAGTATGAACTTCGGCGTCGGCGTCCTGTCCATCGGCACAGAGTTTCAGTATGCCATTGCTTCTGGGAGCTTCACGGGCCTCACTGCCAGCTCTGACTATTGGGTCTACTTTGATATGTCGGCGCCGGGGTCGGGCCTGCAGATCACCAACAGCTTTGCCGCCACGATTGGCACGCGCAAGGTTGTGCTGGCATACGTGCTTACGGGTGGCGTAAGTGACGCCGGTCTGGAGATTGTAAGGCAGGATGGGTCACTGCAGGTATCGGGCTCGCGCATCGTCACCGGGACTTTGGAGACCGACAAGTGCATCGTCAACGCCCCAGGCACCATCCCGGTGACCATTGACAGCACCGGGATATACTCGGGGCCGTCGTATGGGCACGCTACCAGCACATTCGGTGTACAGGTGTCTGACGGTGCGGCATATTTCGCGGGCACGCTGACCGTTGGGGCGACCATAGCAGCGCCTATAAACACGGCCAATATTCTGGGCACGGCCACGGGAGCCTCCAGGGTGGTGCTTGGCAACGACGGCATCAGGGCCTACGACTCAGGGTCTACGCAAAGGGTTCTCATCAACACGGACGGCTCGGGCTGGTTCGGGGCCTCTGGCGCGTTCTCCTGGTCTGCGGCTGGGGCGGTCACCATCGGCGGAACAGTGACCATCGGCAGCACGGCCGCCAGCACCGTTGAGGCCGAAGCCGCTGCTGCAGGCCTCGGCCTCAATGTCAGCGGACAGGTTACAAAGCTGGTCGACTCGTCACAAATCACAGAGACGCAGTCTGGCGCATCTAGGGTTGTTCTTGGCAACGACGGCATCCGCTGCTACAACGCCGCCTCTACGCAGCGTGTGATGATCAACACTGACGGTACCGGGTGGCTGGGATCTGCCGCCAACGGTATATCCTGGGACGCCTCCGGGAACATGGCGGTGGGATCGTCCGTGACAGTGGGCGGCACAGCCACGATAGGCAGCACAGCGGCCAGCACTGTTGAGGGCGGTGCTAACGCGGCAGCGACGGGCCTCAATGTCAGTGGCCAGGTTACAAAACTCATCGACACCTCGCAGATCACAGACACCACTACCGGCAATAGTCGGGTGGTAATCAGCTCTGCCGGGGTTGCAGGGTTCAACGCAGCAGGCACCGGCACATTTGCCATCGCCACAGACGGCAGTGGACGCCTGGGGGCAGCTGCCGGGAGTCCGATTACGTGGACCACGGCGGGTGTCTTGAGCGTGCCTGGCGGCATCGTGACGAGCGGGATTGATGCGGGGAACGTCACCACGGGCACCCTGACCGTGGGGCCGGATGCAAACGACAAGATTGTGATCGATTTTGCGTCAGGGTCCTACGAGCACTATCGCGCCGGCAGTAAGATCCTGGACCTTGGAGACTTGGCAGCGGTGGGCTCTGCCACGCCAGTGCAGGCCTACGGCCTGGCTGTAATAAATGGAGGGCTGTACCTGGATGCTTCTGGCATAGGCCAGTACAGCGGCGGCAGTCGTGCGACCTGGCGGTTGCTAGATGCCAATCACGGCGGATCAGCGTCCACAGCGGTAGATGGTGACGAGATTGCGCTCTATATCAACTCCAATGATCTGGTGCGCGGGTCTATCTCGTCTGTGACCAATGTCTATGCGTCCGGAGGGTCTTCTGAGGGAGTCAGCTACTATGGCCAGGCCGCAACAAACTCTGGGGCGACGGTCGCCTTCCAGGCCAATGATGTCAACGCCCTCGGAGGCTCCGCACGAGCTTCTGGGTTCTACGCGAAGACGATCAACAATAGCGGGACAGGTAGGGCTGCAGGATTCGAGGTGGGAGCTGTTGACGCCGATGGTGGCGGGGATTCCGTGGGCGTCTATATCGGGAACTCGATCACCGTGTCCGGCGGCGGGACAGGATATGCGATCTACAGCGCAGCAACAGAGGCGAGCTACTTCGAGGGAGACGTCCAATGCAATGAGGACTTCTACATCCTGCAGGCCAGTGATGGGTTGTCTGTCATTCCGGATACGGGGGCGGGAGCAGCGACGGCAGACGATGTAACCAAGAAGCGACTCAGGATCACAAAGCGAGGCTCGGTACCCACATCGGCTTACATAGCCTTTGGGAACAATCCGGGGACCGACACCTTCTACCTGATTCTTGAGGACGTCTAGCGGATCACCTGAGGAGCTTTCCCAAAGTGACTTGCGAACAACAGGAAATCGTTGAAGTCGATGCGCTGGTTCAGGGCAAGGTCGAATCGTTGGCTGTAGGCTCGGCCGGCAGAGTCTTCCTGAAATGCGATTGCAAACAAAAGGAAGTCCTTGAAATCGACCATGCCGCTCTTGTCGAAGTCCGCAGTAACGGGCTCGGCCGGCGGGGGCAGGTTGCCGATTCTCAGCACTACACGGATAGGGGCACCCGCGCCACCTGTGATGTCGGCAGAGTCGGCCGGGGCGCTCCAGTAAGCACGATAGAAGGAAGTGTCCAGGCTATCCTCAAAGGCTTCGGCGGTCTCAAACCGGAATGTGCCAAGAAGGCCACTTCCAAAGTCCTGGCGCTCCCCAAGCGACGCGAGGCCGATCTGAATTACCCCGCTATCAAACACGATGCCCTGAGCTGTGGTTGGAAGATCGGGACCAGCCAGAAACGAACCCGGCAGGTAGTCGATAGGTACGAATGGCAAGGGGGCTGTGGTCGCCACTTTGGGCTGAAAATGGAGGTCCTGGACGGTCATATAATATCCGGTCACTGTCGGCCAGTTCACGGCCCACAGTTCAACAGAAACGGTGTCGCCGACGTTTACCGAGATCCGGAGCGTGTCCTCACCAGGAACTTGGACGGTGTCGCCAGCAGCTTCCCGTCTCAAGGTATACGCAAGGGCCGTGTCCCCACTGGCCACCACCATCACGCCCGGCAGGCCCTTGGCGGCAGCAGGCGCGGCGAGAAGCACGAGCAAGGAGCAGAGTAGAGCTTTCACAGCACATCCTCCTGTCACAGTTTTGAGGTTAGCGGACAGTGAAATATAGCGCAGGTCAACCACGTAAGTCAAGGGAAGGGGTTAGAATGCCAGGCATCAGCGAACAGTCTGTAAAGGAACGGCTGGAAACCCTGAAGGCAGAGCTGCAGACCAAGAATATGAACCTCCAGGGCGTGCACCAGCAGCTCCAGAAGCTCGAAGGACAGCGGCAGCAGCTCGTGAATGAAACATACGGGCTGCAGGCAAAGATCGAGGCGCTCGAAGAATTGCTCAAGCCAGAAGGATCCAACGGGACGAAATAGCCCATGCCTGATCCGACCACACCTTCTGTACTCAGCGGCGCGACCAGCGGCGGCAGCTTCGGCGGCACGGACTTTTACCAGTTTGGGCTGGCTCTCATGTCGACCACGGCTGCGGACATGCCGCCGATTCGGGCCTCGGTTGCTGACCGTGCCGGGGCGCACGGTTCCTACCGCTTCCGGGAGCACTATGCTCCCCGTCCGGTCATTGTTCAGGGGAGGATGACGGCACAGACGAACACCCTGCTTTACAGCAACTTCGATGCCCTCAAATCCTATCTGAACAGCTACCGCGACGAGGGGAGACCCGCACGGCTGAAGGTGGTGGATCCCAACCAGACGGACAGGCATTACCTGTGCTACTACGGGGGCTCGGCAACGATGGTGCCTGTCGGCCCGCGTAACAGCGGCAAGCGCATGGGCGACGTCACGATCAGCCTGATAGCGGATCCGCCATTCGGCCTGGCCACGTCTTTGAGTGAGGACAACTACGTGGCCAGCGCCGGGACATTCCGTGAGCTGACCACCGGGACCTTCACATCGGACCTGCGGCTGATCCTTAAAGGCGCTGCGACCAACCCAGAGCTTGTGGTCGGTGACTCCATATACATTTGCCCATTCAACCTTTCGACGAGTTTCAC
>JGI10211J34971_10003122_pt1 | contig 13341 bp, 14 predicted proteins | sample Etolagsediment_FD_34971 | JGI IMG/M metagenome (IMG submission 34971) | reverse complement strand
AAAGGTAGGTTTTGATTTTGTATATTGTTTCTGTTTCAGTGTCTTTCCAAACAGTCCAATATGTACCATCATCTTCAACAGGTGTTTGTGAAATGAATTGTAAGTTCATGTTCACGTAATCATCAACTGTGATTTCAATTGCTTCGATTGTGTTTGGGTTACTCATAATTGTTCTCCTATGTATGTATTAGGTTGTGTTAGTAGCTTGATAGAGTTATATACTACTAACTTGGTTGATTGGAACGTAATACAACCTCCCGAAAAGGTAGGGATAGATCTTGATTTGGAAGGTAATACAAGCTCCCGATGTAGAAATTAATAAAACAAAAAGGGTGAGTGAAACGAACACCACGGTTTTTGAAAGAATCCCGATAGGCCTTTCGACCTACCGGGTTTGAGGTGTCACTCGAAGCCGTCAAGACTTGCAAACCGTGATGAGACAGCGTTCTGATAATCGTCGCTGTTGTCCATAGCTCTGAAATACGCGTCGATTTCAGCTTGAGGCGTGTCCACAGGAAATGCCTTTCCATTATGGATATTGGTGACCTTGCCGTCGTGCTGAATCTTCTTGTATGTAGCCTTGTTGGATGTCAGCCACGTGTGCTTGAAGATCAGGAATCCACGATATGTCAGCCACTCACCGTCGTTACCGTTTCCTTTGGCGGAAGACTCTCTGTTGGTGTCGCTCCATTCGTCTTTTGGAGTGAGTTTGTCTTCCGCACAAACTCTTAACGGCAATCTCTTGCCGTCTTTGATCCAAGTAGGATCTTTCTCGCCGATGTAAACTTGTTCCAACTCGGGATTATCCGCCATTTCGTCAATCTGGTCGGACAAATGTGGAACAAGTTTCTTCAACAATTCAGGCTTTGCTGCGTGATAATGCATTGGTCGATTATCATTGAGCCTGTCAGAAGTGAATCGAACGAAATACTCACCCTGGTCTTCATACTCTTGCTCGATGAAGGTATGGAAGACAAGGCTGATCCAACCGTTGTCTTCATCTACTGCTCTGCGATAGAGCCTACTAAGAAGGGTGTCACCTGATTTCGTCAAAGACTCCAAGTCTTGACTAATCTTGGTTGCGATGTCAGTTTCACCGCTGTCTTCTGTTGAAGACACGTCAAGATTTTTGGAGTCAGGCAACAATTCCTTGTTGTCTGACGCGTCAGTGATCTTGCCGTTAGAGGTTGAAGTTGACTTTGAGGTACTAGTGTTGGCCTTTGATCTTGGCATAGGATTTCTCCGTTAAGTTGAGTAGCCCTTTTTGCAAAGCGGTCCCGGGCTACATTGAACCGCATTAGCAAGATGGGGCGATTAGTCTGGGAAGGCCACGCCCCTCATACACACACAATTTTTTTGAAAACAGGGGGGGCATTTTACTGAAAATAAAATAGGGTGGGGCTATTGTTACAAATGTATAGTTTTCACTATATTGCCTATATGGAACCGTAAATAAAAAATAGATAGCATATATGAAGACATTCTTCACAAACTTTAGCGACACATTAAACCTATTTGAGGACATTTTTACCCATTACTCACTTACGAATGCAGGGTATAAAGGGGAAGATGGGGGAGTACCAATACAGATTGTTTACTTGGGTGGGGATAATTACGTAAAGAAAATGTACTCTTGGGGAGATCGTATAATTATGATAATGGAGTTTTCTGAAGAAGGTGTATTTATAACCCCAATTAAAAAGGATGAGAACAATGGATGAGAAAGTAGTGATATCATTGAGTAGATATGAGAATATGAAAGATGCGGCAGTTACGCTAAATAAAAGATTGTCTTCAACAACAAAGGCATTAGATAAGGAATCTGATAAGGTGCGTGAATTAGAAGGATTTCTTTCCGTTTTATATAATGCCTTAGATGGATTTGATGCTTATGTTAGTGCGTTTAATAGAACTTCTAAAGGGTATCAAATTTTACTGGATTCAGAAAATAAACGATGTAAATTAGAGGAGATATGAGTAAAGCAAAAAAGATTAAGGCAAAAGCAGATACTACATTTAAGTATTTACAGTTGTTAAATGGTATCCTGCGTCTGACGGATAAGGAAATGTCTATACTAGCCGACTTTATTGATTTGCATAAGAAGATTAAAGATGCAGGTTTGGATATAAGTCCGTTTAGTACAGAGAATAAAAAGAAAGTAGCGGAGATGCAGGGCAGGGAGGACTTTAATACGCTAAATCACTATATCAAAAAGCTGAATGAAAAGGGTGTTATTGAACTGAAAAATGGAAAATATCAGATAAGAGAGTTTTTAATACCCGGAGATGAAGATGAAATTGTGTTTGTGCTGAAGAAGTAATGGCAAAGAAGGTAAACCCAGATCTTATTATAAGGAAACTGTCACGCAAGTATGGGATTAGTACAAAGGAAGTAGAAAAAGCAGTTACAAGTCAGTTTAAGTTTGTGGCAAGAGTAATGAAGACTGGGAAGTTTGAATCTGTTCGTGTTCCTTTTTGGGGCATATTTGAAGTAAACCCATACCGTAAACAAAAGATAGATGAGCTCACAAGAAAAAAACGAGATCGAGGGATTGGAGGGGGATGTTCTGATGAGAACCCTGATTGATGATTTGAATGAAATCATGCGGGATATTGATTTAGGGTATAGACGTGTGAATTATAATAATATGGTTGTAAATCATATGCTAAAAATGGTATATTCTTTACTTGGCGTAATAAAAGAACATCTTAAATTTGAAGGTTTGGGTGTTGCCGAGAAAGAAGAAGTATTATCATTCGGCATTAGTAAAGAAGATTTATATGGCAAATGACCTGAGAGAAGAATTATTAGAAGAAAAGAACCATTTTGCATACCCATCTGCATATGCAAGAACAATACCCGCCTTTCGTGATCTTATTACTAGGGACAGGGGTAGCAAGGGGGATTCTCAGGGAAGAAAAAAGTTACAAGCTGCCAGAGAGTTAGCATATATCTATTTTATGGAAAACCCGAAAAGCCAATATATGGCACTTCCTGAAGATAAGCGGGAAGAGAGGGTTATTAATGCAGTATTTCCTGAACCTTGGAAACCAGATAAAGCAGTTCAAAAAGCAAGAGAAGTATATCGGCAAAGTGTAGATACCATTGCAGTAAAACTTTTGAAATCATCCTATAAAGCGGTGCATCAGTTACGGGATTATTTTGAGAATCTTGATTTGAGTGAGCGGGATGATAATAACAAGCCAGTTCACAAGGCAACAGATGTGATGAAATCACTTGCAGATTTAGGGCGAGTGGTGGATGGATTGGAAAAGCTTGAAGAACGAGTACGTGCAGAATCAAAAAGTGATGAAGGGAATATACGAGGGGGAGTAGAAATTAACGCATTCAATGAGTAGGGAGATTACAAAAAGTATATATGATATTATCTCTGTAGATGATAACTCAAGAGTACATATTGATTATGATAAAATGTACTTTAAAGATACCCATCTGTTAAGTCCTGCGGCACAATACTTTAAGAAATATGGATATTATTGCCCATATGATCAAAAGACAGATTATAAAAGGTGGTTGGCGTTTTGGAATGAAGAAAAAAGACGTTGTATTGAGGGATATACTGCTGACAATGGGATTGAGATTACAGGATATCACTACTTTTATTTAAATTACTGTCCAATTGATAGGGCAGTAGATGAAGTGATTGATGATGGCACTATAGTTAGTAAGAGGGAGAATGATTTCCCTAGTTTTTATGATGGTGATTACATCTATTTTGGCATTATACAGTATGCAAGAAAGGTAAATAAACACCTGAATCTGCTAAAAGCACGTAGAAAGGGATATTCGTATAAGAATGCGGCTTTGATGGTGCGTAATTATTATATGATAAAGCGGTCAAAAAACTTTGTCTTGGCTGGTGATAGTAAATACCTTGAAGGTTCGGATGCTATCCTGTCTAAATCGTGGGAATTTATGTCCCATAATGATGAACATTGTGCTTGGAAGCAACCACGCCTGAAGGATAAGATGTCTTGGAAGAAATCTGGATATAAAAAGAAGATTAATGGGCAGGAAGTCGATAAAGGAATGATGAGTCAGATATCTGGCATATCGCTAAAGAATAACCCTGATGCTGTACGTGGTGCGGCAGGTGAGTTAGTGCTTTGGGAAGAAAGCGGTAAGTTTCCTGAACTGCTTGATGCTTGGCAGATTGCAATGCCACTTGTAAAACAAGGTGCTAAAACGCTTGGTATTATGATCTCGTTTGGTACTGGTGGTACAGAAGGTGCTGATTTTTCATCTGCTGAAGCATTGTTTGAAAAACCCGATGTGTATGATTGCTTGGTGTTTGATAATATTTGGGATCCGGGGGCTACAGGTACAGATGCAGGATTTTTCCACCCCAATTCAATTAACCTTGATGGATATATTGATAAGGATGGTAACTCAGATATACTTGGCGCTCAGCAATATGAGCAGAGTCAAAGGGATATAAAGAAGAAAGGTGAATCGTCAAAAGCATTTCAGCAGTATGTAGCTGAACATGCAGAAACACCACAGGAAGCAACCATACAAAGTGATGCTAACTTATTCCCTACCACAGACTTAAAGGAACAGTTGAACACAGTAAAAGCAAAAGGCAAAATAAACGTATTGACTGCAGGGCATTTAGTAAGTACGGAAAAAGGCATTAAGTTTGAACCTTCATTGGATGTAAAACCTGTATTTAAGTTTCCACATAGTAAGAAAGATGATGTGACTGGTGCAATTGTAGTAAAAGAAGCGCCTTGGAAGAATAGTGATGGCAAAGTACCAAATGGATTGTACATTATTTGCCATGACCCTTATGCACACGATTCTTCAATGGATACTGAATCACTTGGTGCTGCGTTTGTGATAAAACGCACGAATAACTTTTCATCTACTTATAACGAATGTATTGTTGCTAGTTATGTAGGTAGACCTGCTACGCAAGATGATTACAACAGAAACCTGTTTATGCTATCGGAATATTATAATGCCAAGATAGGGTTTGAGAATGACAGGGGTGATGTGATTGGGTATGCAAAAAGATTTAAGAAATTACATAGATTGGAAGAAGAGTTTCAAATGTTATATAAAAAAGAATTACATTCCAGAAATGTAAAACGAAATTATGGTATGCATATGACTGCCCAAAGAATAGATCAGGGAGAGATTTATATTAGGGATTGGCTAAATACTGTGATTGAAATTGACGAATTTGGTAATGAAAAGAAAGTATTGCATACTATTTATGATACTGCATTATTAAAAGAGTTGATTAAGTATAACAAAAAAGGTAACTTTGACAGGGTAAAAGCATTAATGGTAGGTATGTATCATAATAAAGAATTATATAATAGGCACGTTGCGCCAACAACTGAATCAATATATAATGACGAGTTCTTCGATAGAATGTACGTCACACGATAAATAATATGGCTGTAGATAAATCTATAATAACTAATATTCCGAAGCAGACAGTCCCTGCTTCTAAGAAAAACGATGAATGGGCTAAAGAAACCATTGATGCTTATATTGAACTAACCAGCTTTTCAAAGAAAACAGGAGAGCGGTTTTGGTTGAAAAAACTGTACGACTACTATAACGGTCACATTAATTATGAAGATTATAATCATGTTCTAAAGCCGTATGGTAAGTCAGTAAAGAATGTCCCTGCAGATATCAGACGATTTAACATTATCAAACCTCTTGTGGATGTCTTGCTTGGAGAAAAAGCAAGGCGTCCTGTCAATCATAGTGTTATTGTTCGAAATGATGATGCAGTAAGCCTGAAAGAAGAAATTAAGGCAGATCAGATTACCCAACTTGTTGTTCAGAATATATCTACACAAGCACAGCAAATGCTTGGATTGGAAGAAGGGGAAGAGATGCCGCCAATGCAGTCTATTCAAGATGCAGTCCAATTGTTTGATAAAAACTATGTGGATTCAAGAGCTATACTGGGGCAGAAAGCACTCGATTACATTCAGCAGTATTGTGAAACACACAGACAGTTCCAAAAAGGGTTCTTTCATTTTCTTGTATCAGGATATGTGTGTTCTTATCGAGGTGTAAATAGTAATGAGCCTGAATACACAGTTCTTAATCCCCTTGATGTAGATTATGATAAAGCGCCGGATTTAGATTTTATTGAAGATGGTGATTGGGTCGTTGTACGTAGATTGATGCATCCTTCCAATGTTATTGATGCGTATTGGCAGGAACTTTCCCAAAAAGAGATTGAGCATTTAGAAAACCCTGAATATAACCGGGAAGATTTTCTTACATACAGTCTGGATTATACAGATGATTGGGATTGGGATGGAGATCGTGAGCGTCTTATTGAAGTGATGGAAGTATATTGGAAATCACGAAAGAAGATTGGTTTTGTTAATTACATGGATGAGTTTGATGAAATCCAAGAACGCATTGTTGATGAAAAATACAAAGCGCAAGAAGGAGAAGCGATTGAATGGCATTGGGTTAACGAAGTTTGGCAAGGTCATCGAATTGATGGAAGATTTTATGTACGAGTTGGGCCACTTGAGAATCAACGTGGATCGATTGATAATCCATCAAAATGCAAATTACCAATTAATGGACGTGCGTATAGTGATATCAACTCAGAGAACATATCTCTGGTTGCAATGGGTATTCCCTATCAATTAAACTATGATATTTACAAGTATCGTCTTGAATTATCTATTGCAAAGAGTAAAGATATTATTGGACAGTTTGATATTAATGCGATTCCAAAAGGCTGGGACATTGATAAGTTTATGTACTTTGTAGACGCCACTGGTATTGCATGGGTAGATTACAATAAAGAGGGAATGTCATTGAACCCACAACATCAAGCGGTAATGGATTTGTCTATCCGTACTATTGCCAATTATATTAACCTGCTTGAAAGTATTCGTTTTGAATGGGAACAAGCATCAGGTATTACAAGACAACGACAGGGGAATGTTGACCAGTATGCAGGGAAAGGTGTTACTCAACAAAGCATTATACAGAGTTCTTATATAACAGAAGATTACTTCCGTAAGTATTCAGACTTTGAGAATCGTGATTTACAAGCACTTCTTGATTATTCAAAAGATGCTTGGATTGATGGGAAGAAGACAATGTATGTTATGCCAGATGGCACAAGAGAGTTTTTGGATGTTGACCCAACTACTCATCAAGAAGCAGAATATGGTGTGTTTGTTACAGACAGTAGAAAGGATGCAGAGAATTTGGAGTATATAAAACAACTTGGTCAATCTATGATTCAAAATGGTACTCCTGCATCTATTATTGCTGAAATGCTTGAAACAAATAACTTTTCTACACTCAAGCATAAGATTAAAGCTGCAGAAGATGCCCGTCAACAATTAGAACAAGCGCAAAAAGAAGCAGATCGAGAGATTCTTCAAGCACAAGTTGATGCTAAGAATCGTGAAATGGATATGAAAGATATGCTCAATATGCGTGATAATGAAACAAGATTGGAGCAGTCTATGATACAGGCTGATGCTATGATGGGTGCAAAAGAATTGGATGTTACGTCAAAAGAAAGTATTTCTGATAGTCAAAATAGACTAAAAGAAAAAGAACTTCAGGAAGAAGAGCGCAATAATCGTGTGAAAGAAACATTAGAGCGTATTGACTTGGAGATTAAGCGTAAACAAGCGAGAGATAAAAATAGATCTGTTTGAAGTTCTATATAATAAAAGTTTACAGATTTATAAATTTTTCCTTGACATTCGATACTTTAACTTATAATTTCAAATTATGGAAGAAAACAAAAATACATTAGCATTAGACGATTTAGAATTAGATTTTGACTTTGATAATGATACTTCGGACGAGGAAGTAACTCCTACGGATATAGATGAAGTTGAAACAAAGCAAGAAGAAGAAGAACAGGAAGAAGAAGTAATAGAAGAACCTGTTGAAGAAGAAACTGAAGAACCCGAAGAAGAAATTGAACTACGTTTAATTGATGATATTATTAGACGTACAGGTCTTGAGTTTGATGAAGAAGAACTTCGAGGTATTGATGATACCGAAGATGGTATTGCAGAATTAGCAGAAAGAATTGCGGCCAAACGAGCAGAACAGCAATTATCTGACTATTTGGAAAAACACCCAATGACAAGACAACTTCTTGAGTTTGAAGCAATGGGTGGTGATCCTGAGCAGTTTAAAAAAGTCTTTTTCCCTGAAGTTGATTACTCGCAGTTTGAGATTCAGGAAGAAGATGTAGATGTCCAAAAAAGAATCATTAGTGATTCTCTTCGTATGAAAGGGTTTAGTAATGAACGCATTACAAGAAACTTGGAATTGTACGAGGATAATGGGATGCTTCTTGAAGAAGCCAAAGATGCACTTGGAGAATTATCCCAGATTCAACAGGGACAGAGACAACAATTATTAGAGCGGCAGGAGCAGAATTATCAGCAAATGCAACAACAAGCTCAAGAGATGTGGAATACAATTTCAGAGACTATTCAGAAATCTGATGCTTTGAATAACATTCCGCTTCCCAAAAAAGATAAGTCAAAGTTCATTGACTTCATTACACCAGATGCGAGAACAGGTTATTCCAAACGAGATGAGATTGCAAACAATCTAACTCTTGAGGATCAACTGACTCTTGATTTAATTCTGTATCATGGGTTGGATTCATTTTCCAATATCATTGATAACAGAACCAAGACATCTGAAGTACGAAGCATTAAAGAACGACTAAAACGATCTAAATCTCAAAATAAAACAACTAAGACAGTCAAGTCACCTAAACAGGCATCTGTTGACGATCTTGAGTTTAGAATTTAACCCTTAAAACCCATAATGTGATATGAAAGTAAAAAAGACGTACTACAATGACGATCAGATGACAGATAGCAATAATCTGTCAAATGCGTTGTTGACTAGTCCAGAAAAAATTTCACCAATGATTACCCATCTTGGTGGACGCGAAGATAAAAAGTTTCCTCTGACATTCTTGACAGAAGGACTTGGCAATACAAAAAGTATTGAACGACTTGAATACGAATATGATGTAAACTATCATTTTCGTAAAACACGGCCACTTGCAGCAGAAGCTTCTGATCAAGCTGTTGGGGCAAATGGACAACCCTTTGTTCTGACGTTTCCTGACAAATGGTTTATTAAAGATTATATCCTTGTTTCCGCATCAGGTGTACAGGCACGTATTATGTCTGAACCTACTCCAAATGGAAACAACTGGGATTATACAATGCAACTAGTAGCTCCAACTGGATCAATGCCTGCATCAGATCTTACTGCTGGAAGCCTATTTGCACAAATGTATGCACCTGTTGGTGTTGACTTTTCTCGTGGAAATGCCTCAAACTGGCAAGCACCTGCAAGAGTACGCCACAAACTTACCACTATTCGTAAGTCTTATCAGTTTTCTGGTAATGCCAAAGACTATGTAGTTGAGTTCGATCTTCCTGTAAAAGGCGGTCAAACTTCACGTTTTTGGATGGATTATGAAGAATGGCAACACTTCCTCCAATGGAAAGAAGAGTGCGAAATGTACTACTGGTACGGACAGCAATCTTATGGAGATAACGGAGTTGTTCAGATGAAAGATGAAAATGGACAACCTGTTCAAATTGGACCCGGTCTTTTCGACCAAATCATTAACAAAGATACCTACTCTGTACTTACTGAAAACAAACTCAGCGATGTTGTAGGAGATATTTTCTTTGGAATGACAGATGCTCAAAATATGAACGTGACACTCTATACTGGTACAGGTGGAGCACGTGAATTTGATCGGGCAATGAAAGACAAACTTGGTACACTCGGATTCACTGTATTTTCAGATGGTCGATTTATCCAAGGGAATGGAAGTGAACTTACCCTAACCGGTTACTTCAAACGATATGAGCACGTTGATGGTCACACTATCAATGTTGTGAAAGTGCCTTTGTTCGATCACGGAGCAGTAGCACAAGCAAGTCAGCGACACCCTGTGACAGGGCTTCCGCTTGAATCATATCGTATGTGCTTTGTTGATCAAAGTCGTTATGACGGACAACCCAATGTCCAGATGATTAACAAGAAAGGCCGTGAAATGGTTAAGTGGGCAGTGGCAGGCTCTGTTGTGCCTCGTGGAATGGGAGACTCAGCGCTACGCGCAAGTGATATCGATGGCGCTTCAGTCCACTTCCTCAAAACAGCAGGTATTTGCTTGAAGAGGTTTGATACGTCAATTGACATTCAGGCAAAATTCTAAATAGTTGGTTGGGGAAGAGGAACATTTGTTTTCTTCTTCCCCTTCCTTCTATTTTTATAAAACGAAGAAAACAAATTTAATCTATATATGGCAAAACAAACAAAAGTTACTCGTGAACCAGTAGAGAAAGTAATTAGTGTAAGACGTAAAGAAAAGTTCTCACACATACCTGCAGAAGTACTGCAAGATTCAGTTACAAAGATTGGTTCTATTTTTGACGGAAGGACACCACTTAGAGGATTATCCGGAGAAGAAGAAAAAGAACTTCTCAGCGTTCATTTGGGCATTGACCCAAATCATAATGAGTTTGGAAAACTTGCTATGAATTTCTGGGCAGAAATGGATTTAAAAGTTCCATCAGAAGGAACAGAATTAAATATTTCCATTGATGAATCAGGTATGCCAGTAGTGATGTCTGACTATTTGAAATACAGATGGCTTCTACGACATAAATATGTAGCAGATTCTAAAGAAGAGATGCTAAATAATCCGATGAAGGATTTTTATCTGTATGATCCAAATAGAGAAGTAAAGAAAACAAATCTACAGATTAAGAAAAAGAAACTTGCCTATGCAGAGTTTATTAAAGCATCTGAAGATGAAGATCGTATGGATATGCTTCTGCGTGTATTGGATAATGTAAATCCATCCAAAATGAGTGCGGAGCAAAAAGAAAACAGACTGGAAACTCTTGCTACAACAAACCCTGATAAATTTATTCGGTTTGCTCAAGACAAAGATTTGGAAATCCGTTCAGAGATTGACTTGATGGTAGAGAATGGTGTGCTACGTAAAAGCGGTAATACCTATTTCTACATTGATGAAATCATTGGGGATACGATTGACGAATCAATCACCTTCTTTAAGAACAAGAAGAATAGTTCTCATGTATCTGATATGAGAGCAAAACTTAAAGAGCTTCGTTAATGAATATCCAAGAAATGCATATTGGCGTTGGACTTGGCATACAGAAAGTTAATTCCAATGCGTTTGATAGCTTTATTGATGAAGAGATAGATTACTATCTAAATAAAGCGCAGAGAGAATATGTCCGACGCCAAAATGTATTTCTAAAAGATAGGCTTGAAAATCTTAGCCGCCCTGATAAAATTTCTAGTTCTGAAGCAAGAGAAAATTTAGGCCGACTAATTGCAAATGCTAATCGCAGTACTCCTGTTAATGAGATTAGTTTTTCAAATGCAGTTAGTTTTACTGCCCCTTCAATGTTTCAATATTTGTATGCAAATGCAAGGGTAAATGGTGCTACTGGTCCTTGGGTTTCTTGTAAATTAATTTCTCCTTACGATGTACATATTTATTCTAACTCTGAACATAATAAACCATTGTTTAGAGAAATACCGTTGTTAATTGCAGGAGATAAGTTTATATTGTTTAAAGATTCAAGAACAAGTTCTATTGAAGAATTAGAAGTATTTTACATTTCAATACCAACTACTGTTTCATTATCTGGTCCTACTGATAGTAATTTACCAGAGCATACACATGATGAAATTGTAGATATTGCAGTAAATATGATTCTTGGAGATTTGAAAATAGCGGGTCCAACACAACACGAACAGCAATCCATTAGAGAAGAGACATGAATGTTTTAGATATGCTCTATAATTTTAGAGTAGAGTTTGGTGGATTTCTTCAAGGCCCTAATGCATATGAGCCTACTTCTGATGATATTCTTTATTTCCTAAATAAAGCACAAATTAACTTTGTTAAAAACAATTTTAGCGGTCTTAATGAAAGACGAGAAGGTTTTGAACAAAGTCAACGAGTAATTGATGAACTTCGCGTTTTTCATAAAAAGAATATAGAAGCACCAACAACATACGCAGGTATATCAAAGTCAGGATATTATATTGATAGAGCAAATATACCATCAGATTCTATGTTTATTATTAGCACCGCTTCAAATGTAATTTACCCACAAGGTACAGATGCTATTAATGCAGGTATTATTGGTTCAGTTAGAGAATTAAAACCTGGAACAAATGTTTACAAAGAAATTATTGTCGATAATGACTTTTCACAAAGTGATGATATTTATTCATTACTATCAGACCCATTTAATACTACAAAGAAAACATCCCCACTTACAGATATAAATGAAGATTATATAAATGTATATACAGATAAAACTTTCTTTGTAGATAAGATATTTATTAACTATATTCGGGAACCGCAAGAAATTATATTTATAGATAAAGATGATGGCGGAAACAAAGACTGCGAACTTCCAGATTTTGTGCATACAAAGATAGTAGAAGACGCAGTAAACCTTTTGCTCTTAAGTTTGAGCAAACTTAGCACAAATAATAATACTAATTAAAGTATAAAAAAATGAAACATATATTTTTTAATAACAGTTCAGACTGCGTTTATACTGGATCTTCTTTTGATGCATCAACTGGTACACCAAATGATCCTAGAATTCGTATTTTTAATGCAGATACAATCACGGCTCTTTCTTTTGATGAAAATGATAATCCAGATGTTTGTTCAGATAGATTTGTAATCGTGCAATCTTCTAATCAAGGAATTGTAACATCTCCAATTCTTGAAAAGAAAAATGTTGTTAAAGTAAAAGCAACTCAATATGTTAGTCTAGCAGGACCAACTTTTTCAGGGCCCGTAGCACAAGTAACCACGCTTGGAAATTTCCCAAACCCTGTTACTGGTACAGAATATAGCGTAAAAGTTGTTGATGTCACCAATGGTTACGAGCCTTATCCTGTACAAACTGCTACTGTAGTTGCTACTTCTGCTATTAACACTGTTGCAAAACTTATTGAAGCTCTTGAAGATGCTTTTAATAATAATAGCAGATCGCTTGTAGAAGCAAGTAGTACTGACACAACGCTTGTTCTTACTGGTGCGCTTCCTTCTCTTCAAACACAAGAAGGTATTTATGTTGGAGGTTCTAGCACTGCACAATCTTTTAGTACAAGTTTATCAGAAGAACTTGCAGGTGTTACTTTAACTGCTACAGCTGCACCTGTATTTGGAACAGGTTCTTACAACCATGTTCGATACTTAGAAGAAAATTCTCAAGCAGGTCAAGGTTTCCTATATCGTATGACTCCTT
>JGI10211J34971_10003121_pt1 | contig 13341 bp, 12 predicted proteins | sample Etolagsediment_FD_34971 | JGI IMG/M metagenome (IMG submission 34971) | reverse complement strand
TTACTATTGTACTGTCTAATCCACCAGATAATAAACAACATATACTTCTATCACTCATTAATCTTTTATTTACTGCCTTTTTCATTAAATTTCTTATATTCTTAATATGAATTTTTTCATCATTAATATTATAAATTGTATCTATTTTATTAAATTTTAAATAAATATTGTTATAAATTTTATTAGTTTCTATATCTATTATCATATAACTTCTTGGATTAAACTGCTTAACTTCGAATGAATTATTTATTGATTTAACTTCACTCGAAATAATATATTCATTGTTATTTTTCCCTATGAATAATGAACGAATTCCTAATTGATCTCTTGAAATAAATATTTGTTTAGTATTATTATCATATAAAACAAAAGCAAATTCACCATCTAATAATTGAAGTGCTTTTTCAATACCAAATTTTTGATATAAATGAATAATAATTTCACAATCACTATTTGATTGATAAACATGATTAAAATTATATTCTTCTTTTAATTCTTGATAATTAAATATTTCACCATTACATATTAAATATATATTATTAATAATAAAAGGTTGATTACTTAATTCATCTAAACCATTAATACTTAATCTATGAAATCCAAAAAATAATTTTTTATTTTTAATTCTATTTTCATTTATATTTTCATTATCATTATCATTATCATTTATATTTTCATTTTCATTTTCATTATCATTTATATTTTCATTTTCATTTTCATTATTAAAATCTAAAATTTTAACAAGAGAATTAGAAGGTCCTCTATGTTGTATTTTATTAAATTCACTATTTAAATAATCATTACTTAAAGTAATACCATAATAAAAAAATATTCCACACATAATTTTTTATTAAAAAAAAGATTTTAAGTTATTTGAAACTTTTTTTTAATAAAATTATTATTTATTATTTTTAATTTAATTCAATTTAATTTAATTATTTATTAAAACAAGGATAATTATATTTTACAATATAATCTAATAATGATTGACATCCATTCTTTTGAATATTACTTGAAATTTCATCTTCATTTTTATTTATATTATTATCTTTAAACACATAAAATAAAGTAGAAATAGCATTTGTTGACAACATATAAGGAACTAAAATATATATAAAAAAAACTATAAAAATAAAAAAAGCTCTCTTTTTCCATCCATCTTCTATTTTTTTATTAACAGGTTTGTATATATAATGTAATATTAAAAATATAAAAATAACAAATAAAAACATGTAAATTATAAAAAAATTTAAATTAAACATTTGTTTTAAAAATTTTATATATTCTTCATCTTTTTGTTCAATAAATGGATATATTGTAGAAAATAATGTAATAGAACTATGTCCAGTTAATCTATAAAATACTAATACAATAGTTGGAAAAATTAATGATAAAAATATATAATATTTTAACCATGAACTTTTCTTTACATCATATTTATCAGCTTTTATTACTTTTCTTAATATAAATGTTGTTAAAAATGGTATAATAAATAAAAAACTCAAAGTAAATAACTTACTATAATTAGCATTTATGTAAGTTGTTGCTGAATCCGATGTTTTAGATACACAATTAGGATTTTTATAAGGATTATTATTAGGATTTTCTTGAACAAAATTAACAATTATTGAAGAAATCATATTTTTCATTTGTGCTTCGACAATTATAAAAATTCCTATTAAATGAGTAATAATTATAAACAAATATGTTTTTTCCGAAAATCCACAAAAAATAGTTGGCTTTTTACCTTCATTAATTTCTTCTTCAGTTAAAATTTCTTCAATACCATCTTTTGGCATATTAATAATATTCATTGGCGATTCTAAACAAAAATCTTTAAAATAATTGTATATACTTCTATTTACTGAAACATTACTTTTTTTATTTTCTTCATCTTGAATTTCAGTTTCATTACTTTCATTACTTTCATCATTAGGTGTAATATATCTATCAACCGATATTCCTGTCATAAAAAATGAACCTGTTAAAAAAAAGGTTGATATAAAAACAACAAGTATATAATTGAAGATAAATAATGATTTATTTCCATTAATAATATTATAAAAACTACTTTTATTAAATGAATATGCTATATTTCCAATTCCTTGATTAGCCATAACTATTATAGATTAATATAAAAATAAAATTAATATACCCCAAAAAATCCACAAATTATAATTATAATAGCTACTATTATATAGATAAAAGCAATAAATACACCAGCTGATGAACCACATTTTAATATATCCATAAATTCATTCATTCCACCAATATTTTCAATTATTTTTTGTGCTGAATTAGTAGTTGTAAAAAAATTACACAATACACCAATAAAAATTGTTTTTATTAACATTTTTGTTGTATCATTTTGATTACCTTTAACATAAGATCCGTCTTCTTTTNTCTTCATATTTTTNATTATCTNNTTCTAATTTAGCTATTTTTTCTTNAATATCTTTTATTTGAACATNATTTTGTAAATTATTTTTTGATAAATATCTATTTATTTCATTTTGAATTTTTTCATCAAAATCATCATCTATTTTATTATCATGATGTATTTAAATATTNTTCTATTTCTTTAATTAATGAGTCAAAACTATNTTTTTTTAATTGTTCTTTATTATTTTCTAAATAATNTTTTAACATAATTTTTTTTTCTACAATATTTTTATCATCAAAATTAATTGGCTCATCATTATTATGCATGACTTTTTCATAAATTCCTATTAATGCTAAATTAATACCACTTTTTANTCCACTATTTTCAANTGTTTGTTTAACTANTTTAGCTGAATTNCTNTNTGAATNNATTAAATCATNAAATAAATTTGCAATTTCCAATAACATTTCTTTANTNCAACATGAACCAGNAACATCTTCTNCACAAGTTTTATTTTTTACTGGTTTTAAACCTAATTTTAATTCTTCTAATATACCATCATACAAACTATTATCAACAATTCCATTTGTTTTTATATTTTCAAAAATATTTATATCATATAATTTATTTACATCAATATTTTTATAATATGTAGGATAATTACCACCAGACATACCATTTTTATTTTCTACCTTAATTTTATTGTTTTCATCTTCTTTCTTTTTATTATTCATTTTTTTTAATTCACCCATTAATTTATTTTTTATTTGTCCAAAATTTACTTTTGAACAACCAATTTTTGATACTTCTTCTAACATATAAATAATCCCTGGAAATGTGACATCAATAGAAGTATGCATAGCTTTTAAAGCTTGTCCAAATCCCGGGATCATATAAGAAAATGTAAATTTTAAACTTGTAGAAATAGAAATAATTAATTTAATAAATGGTTTAACTAATAAATTTGTAACAAAATTTGATTTTGCCCAACTTTCAATTGGATTTAATACTTTAACAGAATATCTCATCCAAAAATAACTCATAAAATAAAATACTGTTAAAACTAAACCTGCTGTTGAGCCAATTTTATAAGGAGTACATAATTTATTCGGATTATCTGTTAAACTTAATCCTTTTGGAAGACATGCAGCCGTCATACAACCTACACTTATTAATGTATAAGTCGCTAATATAAATAATACATATTTAATAAAATTTATAAATGTAGAAAATCTTCTAACTAATGTACTAAATCCTAATTCGCATATTAAATATCTACTTAATTCATCTTTAGCACGCATCATAATTTCTGCTATAAATGAAACACCACCTGTATTTAACCCTGTTGGTAAAATAAAAAATGGTATAAAAATAATAAAAATACAAGTTAAATAAAATATAATTTTTTTAAATATACCACCACCTTTATTTTTATGATAAAGATGTAATATATCATTTTCTTTTATTTTTAATTTATCACAATAATCATTATTTTTTAATAATTTATTATTGTAAAATAATTGAAAATCTTCAATATTACACAAAAAATGTTGTTGAATATAATTTTTTTTATTCTTTAAATATTCATTTATATCATTTTTTATACTTAATATTGAATCATATTTATGAATATTTATTTTATGTACTTGTTTATTATATATTATATTAATATACATCTATTTTATAATTACAAAAAAAATCTGTAATTATATTTTTGTTATTTTTTTATTTTATTCTTTATTATACCTAAATATATAAAAATTTATATTATTTTTATTTAAATAATCATTATATAAATTTCTTATTTCTAAATATTTTTCATATCCTTTTTGACTAAATGTAAAAAATATAAATACATCTATATTTTTTATAATATGATTATTTAAATAATTAATTAACGCTATTTTTATATTTTCATTTTTTAAATTATCATTTTTATTTTCATCTTCGTTATTATTATTTTCATTATTATTATTTTCATTATTATTATTTTCATTATTATTATTTTCATTTTCATTATTATTTTCATTTTCGTTTTCGTTATATATTTCCTTATTTGTTTTATTCTTTTTATAATATTCAATATTATATTTATCAAGATTTTCAACTAAATAATTTAATATTTCATTATATTCACTTATAATTAATATTCTTCTATGATATTCTTTATGAATTATATTTTTTAATTTATTTATATTTACATTTATTTCATCATTGTTTTGTATAATATTATATATCATATTATAATTATATCTACATATTGGACATTTACTCTGATTATTATTTAATTCTTCATTTATTTTATGCGTTAATATACAATTTTTACAAAAATGATGAGTACATCCCAATATACATATTTTATGTTTTTCTATTTTTGATAAACATATACTACAATTTGTATTATATTCTTTGTTTATTAAATTATTAATATTATTTTTATTTTCTTGAATAATACTTTCTATATTATTTTCATCCATTTTTTGTATATATTTATTATTTTTACTTAATAATATTTTTGCTATTTCTAAATCACTATTGTTTAATTTACTAATAATTTTACTTTCTTCATTATTTTCTATGTTGATTAATTCATCTATATTATTTTTCGTTTCATTATTATTGTTTTTAATTAATAATTCATTTTTTAATATATATTTATAATTTATAAATCTGTTATTTATTAATTCATCATTATTAATTAATATTTTACTTATATTTTTTAATAATTGATCATTTATTTCATTTTCATAATTTATATATATATTATTATACATTCTTAATTCTTTTATATATTGAATATCACTCTTATTAATCTTATTAAAATTATCTATAATAATATTTGACCATCTAAATAAAAATATATTTTTAAAAGGACTATTTAGTAAATCATTTTTCATATTTTCCTCCATTAATGAATTTATAATATTTTGTTTTATATCAACATCATTATATAAATCAAATTTTTTAAAATAACTATTTAAACTATTCATATTAATAAATATATAATCACATTCATCTATATGATTGTTTTTTATATCTTTTATATTATTTATATTATTTATTTCTAAATATTTAACATCATAATTTATTGATTTAATTATATTAATAAATAACTCTATTTTAATTTTATTTGATATAATTAAATTACACTTTGACTTTATTAAATTATTCTCTAATTTATTCTCAAAAACTTTTATTTTTTTATTTAAATTATTTGAGCTTATATTATATATACAATTTAAAATTAATATTAAATTTTTTAAATATGAATAATTATTAATTATAAAACCCTTTCCCCTAAAATTAATCTTATAATTTTCATCTATATACTCTAATTTTGAAAAACACATTCTTTTTATATCTGCGTATAAATCATCATCTAATTTATATATATAATTATTTCGTAATTTTATAGTAGTTATATCAAAATATCTTGACAAAAATATTATTTTTTTTATATTTTTAATATCATAATTATCTATTATTTTATTATGTTGAATAATATTTATTGACTTATTATTTATTGTCTTATTATTTATTTTTTTATAATTGATACTATAATTTTTTAAACTTTTTTTGTTTATTATATTTTCTAAATACAAAAATATGAATTTTCTATATTTAATTTCCTTTCCTTCTTCTATATATTTCTTCAAATAATTAATATTTAAATATAAATTTACATTATTTCTTTCATTATTCATATCATGATTGACATCATTACTAACATCATTGTTTTTAAATTCAAAATATTCTTGATAACTTATTAATAAATTATTAAGATCTTCACTATTATTAGTATTCAAAGTACATAATAATAAATTCATTCATAAAGTAATTTAATTTTATTTTTTTAAATAGTTAGTTTTAATATTTTTAATAATAATCTAAATTATTAATAAATAAATGAAACCAAATTTAACTTCAAATTTGTTAATAAATAAAATTATGAAAACAAATACAAAGGTTTCTATTCAAAAAAGAATTATTTCAAATACTTATTTTTTTAATTTTATTTATTTTACATTTTTATTATTAATTTTATTATTTTTAATTTATTTATATAATGATAAACAGTTAAGAAATAAAATTCAAAAATATTATAAAAAAACTAATAATAAAACTAATAATAAAAAAACTAAAAAAACTAAAAAAACTAAAAATTAAAAAGTAAAAATAAAAACTAAAAAATTAAGAAAATCTAAGAAAATTTATATTTGTTTTATTTTATTCTTTTTTCATTTAAATTAAAATATTGTTAATAATTATAATGAGTAGAATTCCCTTATACACTCAAACGTCATATGATTGGCATTGTAATAAAAATCAAAATCCTAAACCATACGCTGTAGATTTAAACGTAGGTACAAATGAATATATTTTTGGAAGGGTCACTCCTGATAATAAATTTATTGTATCAACAGGATTAATTAATGATCCAAAACCATATGGAATTCAAATGGTTGGTGGTAAAAAATCTAAATCTAAATCTAAATCTAAATCTAAATCTAAGAAAGGTGGAAGTAATTTATATGAATTAAGTAATTATAAGAATAATGAATTAATTTATAATGCTTTAGATAAAATTAATCAATTAAATGGATTAGGTGCTAATACTAAAAATTCAATGATTAATGCACAAAATAATATTGTAGGTGGTAAAAAACCAGTAAAAAAAATGAAAGGTGGTAATAAAGTTAATTTTTCTGGAAAATTTAATTTTAGTGAAAATGAAAAAAAAAATATTTCCAATAAGTCTATTAATAAATTAACAAAAGACCAAGAAAGACATATACGCGAGGTTTTTAAAAATCCACAAGAATTTAATGGAAATTATTTAGTATGGAATAATCCTAATTTTTTAAAACTTATTAATGAAGATATACCTGTAGAAGAAAAAAATAAAATGATTTTTATGGGATTTATGGATTATAGTGAAGAATATAAGAAATATGAAATTAAAGAAAGTGGAGTTGCTACTAATTTTTTTAAAAAAAATAGAAATACAAGTAAAAATAATTTAAATAAATTTGATGAAAGTAATATGGTTTTTATGAAAGGTGATGGTTGGTTTGTTAGAAATGTTTATAATAAATCTTCTTATCTTAATCCTTGGGAAAATGTAAAAATTATTATTGATGAAGATGAAAATATTCCATTATCTAAACCATTAGATGAAAAAAAATTAAATGCTAAAAAATATTATGTATTTAGACCAAATCAATATGAATTTAGTTGGGGTGGTAAGAAAAATAAAAAAACAGTAAAAAAAACATCCAAAGAACAATCAACTAAAAAACCAACTAAAAAATCTACAGCAAAAAAAATATCCAAAGAACTTACAGTAAAAAAACCTGTAAAAAAAACAACAACAAAGAAACCATCAATTAAAAAAGTAAAAAAAACACCTACTAAAAAACCTATGAAAAAATAAAAATAATTATTAGAATATTTTTTAATTAATAAAATATATAAATAAAATATATTTAATTATTATATAAATATGAGTAATGAATCTATAGGATTACAAGCTTTATTTAATCAAACAAGACAAAATATAAGTTGGATAGATTATACAGATTTATTACTTCTTTATGAAAAAAAAGGAGAAATAAAAAACACTAATAATAATAAAAAAGAAAATGATTATTTTGTAAAAGATGATACAATTAGATTTAATACAAAAAAAGTTTTTCAAAAATATACAGAACAAAAAATTCATACCTTTGCACAAAATATGTATTATTTTTATAATAATAAAAATAAATTTACTAATATAACAAACACAAAATATCTTACTGTAGAAAATATTCAAAAAATTTTAACATCTATATTAAAAAACAAAAAAGATCCACAATTTGAAAAATTTTACAAATGGAATAGTAATTCACCTTTATTACCAGAAGGAGATAGATATAAATTTTTAGCTTATGATATTCAAGATTTTTCTGTATTTGAAAAAGAATATACAGATATTATTAATCAAATTGAAAAAAAATTTAATAATAACGAATTATATAATTATAATAAAAACAATTCACAAATTCAAAATCAAAAATATATAAATAAATTAAAAGAGTATAATGAATATTTAAAAGAAAATCATTTTATTACTTATGTACTAAATAATATACAAAAAGCACAGAATTCTGCATGGTACAAAGGTAAACCGTATAATGAAGTAATAAATAGAAATATAAAACAATCATTTAAAGATTTTGAACCTGCTAGTAATTTAAAATTTAAAAAATTAAATCAACAACTTATGAAGAGTAGAAAAATATATATAAGTATGATAAAAGAACAATTTAAAAAAAATGAAAATAACACAAGAATAACAGATAAACAATTAGACTTATTCAGTTTCTTTAATTTAACACCTGATAAATTACCATCACAGGAAGATAAATTTCCATTAAATTTAGTAAATAGAGATTTACAAGATAATACAAATAGAGGTCCTTACATATATATGGGAAGATTACTAGATGATAAGAGTTATTTTGGATTAAGTTGGACTAATGAAAGAACACAAAAAAATGTTTATTTAAATGGTTATGGAGTATTTGTAATTAATGTTACATGGAATATGGATTTTTACAAAGCAACACCATTAATAAAAAAAAATATAAATGGAAAAGAACAATTTGAAAAATATCCAACTTTTAAAGAAAATGGATTTAAATTTGATACAGCAACAACAAGTTTTGATTATAAATGGACTGGTGGAAAACCAACAAAACCAAAAGTAGTAAAAAAAAAACCAGTAAAAGTAATTAATAAAAAAAGACAAATAAAAACAAAATATTCAAAAAAATAAAAATAAAAATAAAAAATCAAAAAAAATATTTAAAATTCTTTTATAATATTAATATATGGAATATTTAACAAATATTAATAATATCCAAGATTTATATAAAGTAAATAGAAATAAAAATTTTGAAAATTATGAAAAATATTTAAGTTATTATTATCAAAAACCAAATAATAAAGATAGTTATATAAGAAATCGTGAAAATAATAAATATATATTACAAGAAGTAAAAAATCCAAAGAAAAAAATTATTATAGAACCTGCAGTATATGTAAATTTATTTGATTTATATAAAAATTTAAAATTATATAATGAAATTATTTTAGATAAAGTGTCATTATTAATTGAAAAACCACAAAATATTGATGCTAATGATAGAGAATATTTTGATGAATTAATAAATAATTATAAGATTTATAATAAAAAAATACAAGAAATAGATGAATTAAATAAAGAACATTTTAAGGAAATAGAAAAATTAGTAGAATATAAAATAGAAAATACAATTTTAATGGCAAAATATTATAATGAAAGAAATTTAGTATTTAAAAAAATTAACAGTACTATAGAAAAATCATCAAAAGATAAAATCATAAAAAAATTTAATGAAAATAAAAATAAAATACCAGATCAATCAGAAATAAATAAAACAGCAAAGTTATTAGATATACCAAGTAATGAAGTACAAACATGGTTTGANTGGATAGAAAAATGTTTTNAATATTTAACTGCTAGAAAAATAGTATATGAAACAATTACAAATATTAATAAAATAACTAAAGAATTTGAATATAAATGTGAAAATTTTATAATTAAAAAGCCAACATTAGAAAATTAAAAAATAAATAAAGAAAAATTAAATATAATTAAATAATATATGGCATTAATAAAATTCACAGATTATATAGATGCAAATGCTTTTTTTATTAGTTTAGCATTAGGATTATTATTTTTTTATGTAATAGCACCACAAAAAAGAATAATTATTAAATATCCAAATCCTGAAAATGCAGAAAAAACAGTATATAAAGATAATAATGAGAATTGTTATAAATTTAAAGCAGAAGAAGTAAAATGTCCTGCTAATAAAAGCTTAATAAAAGATCTAAGTAATAGTGATGATTAATAATATTATTTTCTTTGTTTAAATTATATGAATATATTTAAAAATAAAATAACAAAAATCATATTAGGATTATTATGGGGTTTTGGATTAGCAGTTATTTTTCGTCATGCATGTTTAGGAAAAAATTGTATTATATATAAATCACCAGTTCCCGCAACTATAAAAAATAATATTTATTCATTTGACGAAAAATGTTTTAAATATAAACAAGTTAGTACAACATGCACAAAAGATGCTATAGAAAGTAATTAATGCGTAAAATACTTTTTTTATTTTTCAATTATTATTTTAAAAATATGTCAGATAGTAAAAGTACTCCTATTGCAAGTCTTAATAATAAAAAAGATGACTCCACAGTTGTAAATGATATTTTATCTAAGTATAATAATCTTCAAGAAAACCCTGATGGAACATTACCGCCTTTAAATCCAAATGTATCACAAATGGAAAAAGATTTTGAAAATCGCAATATGAATGATCAATTATTTAATTTAAATTCTGATAATACACAATTTAAAGAACATTCTATGAATGAACAAAAAAGAATTTCTAAAATGAATAAACCACCTCAAGAAGAATATTATGATGAAGAAGATTTTGATGAATATGAAATAGAAGAAATGCCATTATGGAAAAAAGTAGTAAATGAAATTAGAGTTCCATTATTTATATTTTTGATGATATTATTATTTATGTCTCAATTTATGGATAAAACAATGATACAAAAAATGCCATTTTTAGGAAATCAATTTAATGAAATAAATACTAAAGGATTTTTAGTAAAAGCGGTATTATGTTCATTAGTAGCATATGTATTAATCAGATTTATTAGAGTATAATTAAATAATTATTTTTTAAAAAAATATTCTTTGTTTATATTAATTATGACAAAGAATAGTTTTAATATTAATAAATATAATATTAAATTAAATGATACTTATAAATTAATTTTATATGGAATTATTGCAATATGTTTTTTATTATTATTATTAAAAAAAAATTTAAATATTTATATTGAAAAACTAAATTTATTTGTATTAATTCTTTCATTAATAATAATAATTACTAAAAATTGGTTTGTTTCTATTTTAACATCAATTATATTATTTTTAATATTAAATTTATTATTTAATTTAAATAAAAAAAAAAATAATTATAAAATAGAAAGTTTTTCTAATAATGATAAAAATGAATCAAATAATTCAAATGAAACTTCTCAAGATAATTCTGATAATTTAAAAGGTAAACTTGAAGAAAAAAAAGATGAATTAATGAAAAAATTAGAATCAAGTAATTTTTTAGATAATATTACAAAACAAATGCAAGATTTACAAAGTAGTGATAAAGCAAAAAATGCTGTTGATGGATTAAATGATTTATTAGCACAATTAGATGGTGGTATTAAAATTAATGATAGTGATAAAAAAGAAACAGCAAAATTAAATGTTGATGCTAATGAATTTAAAGATGAAAAAAAACCTGATACTATGAGAAAAGCACAACAAGATACATATGAATTAATTAATATGGTAGATAGTTTAAAAAATACTATGGAAACTTTGGCTCCTGTTTTAAGTCAAGGTAAAGAAATTATGAATATGTTTGAAAATTTTAAAATGTAATTTTCTTGTTATATATTTAAAATAAATATATTATTTTAAATTAGTATTATGAATAAATTTATTCAAAATTTAGTATTATTAATGTTATTAATTACTCAATTTGTAGTAATTTCTAATTCTACTACAACTACTGCTTCAAAAAAACAAAGAAAAGTAGATATAGTGAATGGATTTGAATTATTTCAAAAAGAATATAATAAATTAGAAAATAAAAATACAACTCTTGAAAAATTAATTAATAATTCACAATCAACAAATTTAATTAAAATACCAAATTCTAAACAATTAATACCAGCATTAATACCTTTTTATGATTTAACTACAAAACAAATATTTAATAATTTATTTAAAATAATAAAAGCACAACAAGAAGAAAGACGTTTAGTTATTTATAAAGGTGATAATAAATACAAAAAATTTTTTCTTAAATTTGAAAATGTAATAATTAATTTATTAAAAAAATATGATTTTTCAAATTTAGTATTTAGAAGAAAAGATCTTCCAGAAATAGAAGAAGTATCACCATCATTATCATCATCATCACCACCATCATCATTACCACCATCATTATCATCATCATCATCACCATCATTAAAAAAAAAGCCAATTATGAAAAAATTTTATGATTACCTAGGAATAATACCAGAATCATTAAGAGGACTAGTACCACAAAGAAGACCACCAGGAGCACAGCCAGGAGCACCAGCACCAATAAGACCACATACCTACCACCACCAAGCACAACCAAGAGGACTAACAGCACCACCAGGAACAGGAGCACCAGGAGCACCAAGACCATCAGTAGCACCAACAGGAGCACTAACAACAATACCAGGAATAACATCAAGTACAGGATTAGAAACAGTAAAAAAACCACAAGTAGAAAAAATATCAGGTAATTTAAGTAGAGAAAATACAAAAGATTTTTTTAAGCAACTAAAAAATATAATAAAAATAAGTAAAAAACATTTATCTAAAAAAGTTGAAATTGCAAATGATTTAACAGGTGAAGAAATAATAAGTTCATTATCTGATTATAAATTATTGAAAAAATTTAATTATAATTTTTACAAATTATTAAATGATTTTATAAATGAAAATGATATAGAAACACTTGAAACAGTAGATGATAAATTAAGATATGTTGAATATTCAAGAATTGTTAATAATAAAATAAATACTAATTGGCCATCAAGAGAGCAATTAAATCAATATGATATATTATTGAAAACTACACCAGTAGCACCTGCAGCACCAGTACAATCATACGGAGGACAACCACAAGGACAACCACAAGGACAACCACAAGGACAACAATCAATAGCGCCAATAACTCCAACAATAGCATCATCAACACAGCCAGAAAAATATAATAATATTAACTCTTTAAATACAA
>JGI10211J34971_10003119_pt1 | contig 13350 bp, 20 predicted proteins | sample Etolagsediment_FD_34971 | JGI IMG/M metagenome (IMG submission 34971) | reverse complement strand
CCTGCCTTTAGTGTGCCTGTTATTCCTGTTATATCAATGGTGGTATCACCTGCTGAATGGCTACCACTAACAGTCACTGTTCCAGACACATCACCTTTGGCATTCTTTAAATCTGGTAAAGCAATTTGGAATGTTTCTTTTTGACTGCGTTGTTTCATTATGAACGCATAGACAGGAGCAAATTCACTTCTATTCATTGGTGGATATGATGCTGAAAATTTAAATCTTTGTCCGTCAATCTGAACTGCAAACATCTTTCCACTATCAGTCGTAGATGTAATAGTTGCTTGTTCTGAACTAAATCCGACAGATGCAAATTCTGGTGTTGTTGGATATGTACCTGCCATTAAACTAACGCCTCTTTCCCTTGACTATTAAGAGCATCATTTATCACATTAACAATAACACTTCTACGTTTAACTAATAAATCATCAAATCCTTGAGTATCGTTTGCCATAATATTTACATTAACTGTTGTTGCTCTACCTAAATCTTTATTGGGTATAATCGTTCCAGATTGATTAGGTACAAACATCTCTGGACCTTGTTCACCAACCATATAGGTACTTCCGTCTTGTACTCTACCACCTAAAGCACGACCAGAATATTGTTGTGATCTGATAGCTGAAACTTGAGCCAATCCTTGAGCAAGAGATACACCTGCCATTAAAAAGTTAAATGGTGGTGGGTAAGTTGCCATTGCATTTGACGCACCTTTGTAGGCGTTTATGGTGGCCTCGGCTATTTGATATGCTTTATAGGCTTGGAATGCTTGTTTATTTACTGTTGCTAAATTTCCTAGAATATCTTTAGCACCACCTACTATGATTTGTTTCTTTTGTTCTTGTGTTATTTGTTCAAAGGCTCTTTCAGATAGACCTTGCTGTTTTAAAATATTAAATAAATTTTCACCACTTTTTTTATATGAATCTTCTCTTAATTTTAAATATTCTTGTTCACTAATTAATCCATCATTTCTTAATTTATTTANTTCAATTTGTTTATTTTGTTCNGATTCTATTTCAGTTAAACCNGGATCAAACTTTTTTAAAAGTTCTCTATCTTTTTGGATATTTGCAATTTGAATTTGCCTTAATTTTTCTTCTGCCTCAACTTGACTTAATATTGCTTTGGTTTCTCTAGATATAACATTTATTTTTTTTTCAGATGTTTCTATATCTTCTTCTTTTAGACTTGCTTTTTCAATTAATTTGTCTATTTCACCACCAATAACATCTATTAGTAATTCATTTGTTTGTATTTGTTGTAAAATTGATTCTTTTAACTTTTCATTTTGTTCTTTTAATCTGCCTTTTATTTTTGATAATTTTTCTTCTAATTCTATATTTTTTATTATTAATACTTCTTGTTTTCTATTTTTTTCAGCAATTTGTTTACCCAATTCTAATTCTTTTATCATGTCTGCAGTATATTCTCTTACCGATTCACTTGCTTCTTCGGTTGCTTTTACTGTGTTCCCTAATACTTCATTATATTCATCTTGAATTTTTTTTGCTTCGTCAGTATTTTCTGTAAGTTTTTTTATTTCATCACCATAAACAGCAACAGCAGTTAATATCAAGCCACCAATAATGATAAATGGATTTTTTGCAACAACAGCATTGAGTGCCACAAAGGCTTTTGTTAATCCTTGTGTAGCGATTGTTATTTTATTAATATTTAAACCAACTTTTAAAGCGATTAGTAATAAAAATGAATTTCTTATTAATTCTGCATTATCAAATAAATTTTTGAAACCTTGATTAACTTCACCTAAAACAGTACCAAGACCTTCACCAAAATCTCTAATTAAATCTTGATTAGCATTTATCAAATCTGTAAGTGAAACAGTTATATCAGCAATTACAGGTGCTAATCCTTGCCCTAAAATATCTTGGGCATCAGTTATTGCTATGCCTAAATTTGAAAATTGAACATTTAGATTCTTTAATAAATTAGTAGTAGCATCACCAAATTCTTCTTGTATACCTTTAGCAAAGGCATCAACAATTTTTTTCGCTCCTTCTGCAGTTTTACCAAATTCAGATATTTCACCTCTAGATAAATTTAATTCTTTCTTTAATATTCTTAATACAGGTACACCTCTATCACCGAGTCTTTCTATTTCTTCTAAACCTAAACCACCACCTACAGTTCTGGCGAATAAATCGGTAACTGCTTCTAATGTGCCTATTTGATCTGTTGTGATTGCTGCAGTATTTGTGAAAACATTTAAAATTTCTGCGGAAGGCGTGATACCGGCTGCTTTCAATTTAATAAATGATCTTGATAAATCTTCTACTGAGAATTGTGTTTTTGTAGCAATATCTGTGATAAATCTAAATGCTTCTGCTCCTTCTTCTGCACTACCTGTCACTGAAGCTAATGATGTTCTTAAATCTTGAAATCTTGCAGTAGTATTGATGATTGAACGAACTACTACACTAGTTCCTAGTGCAATAATGGCATTTTTTAAATTAACTATAGATTGTCTTGATTTTTCAGCATTACCTTGAACTTGTTTAAATGCTTGCCCTGTTTTATCTTTGCCAAGTATTTCTACAATATATTGCTGAGTCATTATCTTCTTTTACCTTGCAATTTTGCTTTGTTCAATGCTTCTTTTTCTTCATCAGCTTTTAACTCAAAATAAGAATACCATAAATCAAATTCTTCAACAGGCATAGATAATATCTCGCCTATCGTCTTATGTAATTTTTCAGCTAAATAAAAATGAAATCTAAGGGTATTGTCTTTTTTTATTTTTTTTTTAAATCAGCAGGTGATGATTGAGTACCCATGATTAGACTTGCTACTCGACCAAGAACATCTGGGTCTACAAATTTTTTCATTTTAATCTTGCTCTCAAGATCAAACATTTTTTCACCGTCTTTTGTTTCGGCTTTTTTAACGATAATGTCTATAAGAACAGTTAAATCATTATTGTCTTTAAACAATTCAGATTTTTCAAGTAGCGTAAAAGGTTTAACATAAATGGCATCTTCGCCTGTTAATCCCCATTCCTCAACTTCTATAATTTTAATCTCTTGATGCTTAAAATGATTTATAGCACCTTCAAGAAAATCCTTTTTAGGCATTCAATTATACTGTTGTAGTGCTTACGCCACCTGAAAACTGAACATTGATTGTTCTTGAGATCACGCCATCTAAAGAAACGTTCTGAGATACGCCAGTCACGATTGCAGTGCCTGTGTAATATGTATCNCCAGATGTATCNCCNTCTGGGTATAAGTTTAAAGTCACTTCTGAGCCAACTGCTAATGCACCTTGACCTGTTGTGTCAGTTTCGTCCCAATGACATTCAACAGTTCCTGTAGCATCTTTTCTTAACGCCTTATAGGATTTCGCAGTATCAGTTAGAGAAGTATCTTCAACTGTATCGTTGGATTCATCAATGGTAAAACCTGTGACTTCTGCCACTGCGTTTGAACCTACTTTGACTACTCCGCTTGTTCCGACATGTGTTGCCATTCTTCATTCTCCTTTGTTTCGGTTTGTTCTTCTACTTCTACATCTTTTTTCTTAGAAGTTCTAGTAGATTTTTTTTCTATTGAAAGTTTATAACCCTTCGCCAGAAACTTGTCTAGTTCATTATCCCAAATAGATATTGTTCCTAACCCGTTTGGCATAAATATTCTAATACGTTTAGCCATTATGATGTACCTCGTATAAATTCATAAAATACTCTTACCACAATACGCACTGCCCCCAAAGGATATAATGTGCCTTCATCTGAATTAACCTCAATAATTTTTGTTTCTAGTGCATTACTACCTCTAGTTCTATCAGTATCAAGTATTTCTTCTACCACTTCTGCTAATTCGTTTCTTTTGGTATCTATATTTGTTTCTGTACCCTTAACATATCCTACAATAATAAAATCTATTGTTCCTGCCCTTTTACCTGCTGAATAATCACCAAGGGCAAAATCTTCTCTCGTTTCATCTGAGGTTGTTATATACAATGCAGGGAACTGAGGGTCAGCTAATTCTTCTACTTTGAATGGCTCTCTAGTTATTTTTTTAAATTCAATAGGTGATGTGACTGCATCAAGGGTAGTTATTATATTACTTGCTATATCTTCTCTTAAACTCATGCTAATGCCTTTTTAATATTTTTTCTAATAATTGCATTAATTTTCTTTTGTTCTATTGTTGATATACCAAAGAACTCACGTTTAGGCATTTTGCCCTTACCTTCATTATGAATTAATGCTTTCTTAGTTTGTTCTGCACTTCTAAAAAATACAATACCACGACTAGGTCTAGTAGTGAATGTTAATGCGCTAAACATTTTACCTGTCATATTTAAATCTACAAAATTCTTAGGTGTTGTATCTTGATTGCTAGGGTCGTTATTTCTTTTTCTTCTAGCTTGAATATATCCTTTTGAATAAGGTTTAAATGGCCTACCCTTAACATCTTTACCTCTTTGTTCTGTTCTATCTCTAATAGCACTAACTTGAAAAGCTGATGCCTCTCCTAAAGCTAATTGAATTGATCTATGAAGTTTTTCTGATTTCTTCTTTAATTGTTGTTTGAAGAATTTACTATTGTCTTTGACATTAAGCATTAACGAACTAATCGTAAATGGTGAATAGGCTCTTTTTCATCAACAGAAATACCACCAGATTCATTTTCATCATATTCTACTCCGTCACGCAAACATGCTTGAAATTCCTCGTTATATTTTTGTCTGTAAAAATCCATTTTATTTTGAAAAGTATCTTTTCCGTCACCACCATCTGGGTCTTTAAACTTTGATAATTGGGGATAAATATATTCTGCCATACCTCTATAAAGAACTGCTCTTTTCCATTGAGAAGCAGTTAATAAACTTTCATTCATTTCAATAGTGGTTACTTTGGTTATATCTTTGTATCTAACGGTATGACGATATCGCTCCCACCATTCCTCTCTTATTTGACGAATAACATCATCTTCAGCAAATTGTAATTGAGTATCAAAATTAGCTATACCAAATCCTAATATATCTGGTTGATAATCTTCTAAATCTGCACTTGCTATTGAAAATGTTGTTGTTGCCATATTTTATCCTTAATCAATCCCCCAATGGTACACCAAAGGGGGATCGAACTCAATTATTATAATGTTGCATCAACAGTCACTTGGCAACCATAGTTATCTTTAACTACGTCTTGACCATAGGTCATTGTACCAACGATTTCTGTTGCTCTTAGAGAAGCATCTCTTTGAGTTTCTAGTCTGAAGTCCATCTTCATAGCAAGACCTAATGAGATTGGGTGGAATACACCGCCAACACAATCACCATCTGAGTCAATAGAGATGTTTGCGTTTTCATATACGTCAATACCAAAGATGTTTCCTACAAATCCAGAACCATAAACATTTTCACCTACTGATGATAATGCAGTTGCTGTACCCGCATACCCTGCTTGTGTAAGAGTTTTCTTTAAATTGAAAACTGCTTTAGGGTGGAATACTGCGTGATATGGTCTAGGAACATTTAATGCTCTTAGTGTAGATTCAGCTTTTAATAATAGATCAGCAGTTAATTCTGTACCTGCTGCTCCAAGATCGTTGCCTGTTGCAAATGAAGCAAATAATCCTGCTAAGTCAGTATCTACTTTCTTTGCAATCGCTTCACCAAATACTTTACCAATATCTTGTGCGATAGGTCTAGATGATGATTCTCTTGCTAGGTCAGTAAGTGTAGTCATTACACCGACTTCTGAAGCAGTGATTGTTTTTTCTGTAGGATTGACTTCGGTATTTGCTAAGTCAGAACCCTCGGCTACTGCGGAAGCAGCAACTGTTGGGAAAATTGGCACTGCAACTTGTTTGCCTTGCCCTGTGATGTTGTAAGTAGTAACTAGTGGACGCATTACTGAGGTCTCTTGGAAAGTGAAAATCGCTTCCTGTATAATCTCAGTATATAGTTCACTAATACTAGTACTTGTTGTTTCGTTAGCCATGATTGGCTCCTTTCTTAATATTAGTTGTTAGTTATAATTTTTGGTCTTAAATTAAAACCAGATTTAGTTTTGCGATATTCTGCATATTGCTTTCTATCCTCTGGATTGTTTAAGTCCAACTCCGCAAGATTAAAAGGTTCTTGGTTGACCTTGCCCACATTACTCCTACTTCCTGTACCACTTGGGGTGGCTTGTTGAAAATGAGGATTCTGCGTAAGAAATTCAGAAACATATTCTTCAACAGAATATAAATCTCCGTTTTGGTTATATCGTGGAGTACCACTTTCTGCAAGAACTTCTACTTGGCCATTATCATTTAATTTGACGTTATTCTTTAGCAGTTCAACTACTTGTTGCGGATTGATCGCTTTATGTTTTGAAGCTGAATTTAGTAATGCGTCATTAACTTTAATGGTGCGTAATTGTTCTTGATACTGTGATATTTCAGATTGATATTTTTGTGCTTGTTCTTTTAAAATATCTTCGTATTCACCACGTTTCTTTTTTTCTTCAAGTTCAAGTTTTTGTTTTTCTTCTTGGGCAACCTTTGCTTCATCAAAAGATTTAACGCCTAATTCGTTTAACCAAATTTTGCGTTCTCTATCGAGTCTATCCCTAACAACTTTATCAATATCAAATTGTTTAGGTTTTTCTTGTCTTGATTGCTCTTGAACTTGTTCTTCGTTTGCAGTTTTATCTTCACGAACTTCTGCTTGTTCAACCGTATTTTGCTCGTCAGCCATGAGTATACTCCTTTATGTTTAGTACTAATTTTGTTTGTAGCGAATATTTATTCAAACTACAAGATATTTTCCCATTCTGGATTATAGATAATCCAAGAATGTCGGCACCGATAACCACCTCTATCAATAAATGGGTCACTACCAGATTTGCCTTTCCAACTGTTATTTTCCCATAATCTTCGTGCTTCTTCATCAGTAAAGACCTTACCAATATTTCTTGCACAGAAATCTCTAGTGGTATCTATTCTCGTACCAGAATATTTATATTGTTTTATACCTAATTGATCGCCTTTGTATTTAGTGAACTTTCCGTCAAATTGCATAACAGAATCATGGGCTATTTGACTAGAATACTTACGCATATTGTTCCCTAAGATATCTGCACCATATTTACTAGCCAATGTTGATTTAGCACTATTCACACGCTCTAAAATGGCTTTATTAGAGCTATATCTATTCTTTTCTATAAAATCGACTAATCGGTTAATATCGTTCTCATTTGATCGTTGATAGATTCCGTTGATAGCACCAGATATATTTTTTACCATTTCATTAAATGGTTTGCCTATAAGTGCTGATTGGTAAACCTCATTAGAAATAGTATCAAGAAATGTATTAGCAATATCTTCAAACCCACTGAAAGATAAAAACTTTAATTGATTAATAATCTCTAAATCTGTTTTCTGTAATACCTTGAACTTTCTATCAACCGGTAATCTTTTAACTATCTTTTGATATTCTTTAACGATCTCATCATATTCGTTAATTATGGCATCAGCTTCTTTTAAATAAATACCTTGAATTAATGTTTTGATGTTAGGTCTAAATGCTATGGCAAACTGTGTATTGAAACTTGTACCACCTTTTGTTCTTGTGGTTAATTCTGCTCTAATTCTATCTTCTAAAGTTTTTAATACGCCTATAATACGTTCTTCATGTGTATCTATTAATTTGTTGAGTGTATCTTGTTTTGCCATTCATTATAAAGGGAAGTTTTTTTTCCACGCCCTAATTGACCAATATGCAGGTGATAGTGTTTTTTGACCTTTGACTTGTTTTAAAACTCCACCCATTCTAGCCAAAAATGATCTTTGTCTAGCAGGGATATTTTTTTTAATCTTCATATTAGGGTCACCAAATCTAATCTTCTTTACATTTCCTGTAGATTTATCCTTAACATAAACACCAAATTTTTTTGATTGATTAGGTGTTCTAAATGGTTTGTTTAGTTTAACTTCTCTACCTCTATATTTGGCCATTACTCTTGATACCACTCTATGAAACTACGTTCAATATAATCTTGGATAATTTTCTTTTCTTCAATAGGGTTATGTCTTGCCCCATGATATTCTTGATGCCTAAATATTCTTTTCGTATATCTATTAGGCGTTAAAAAAAAATCAAACTCATCAATATATATTTTGTTATTTAGATTGTTTATTGCCCAATAAATAGAAACAAAACCTGCGGTGGGGAATGTCATTTTAGTTTCTGCAGTCATTACTTGATAATCTCTTAAATCCCATTCGTAAGTATATTGCTTCATATATTCTGGGTAGTGTTGCATACGCACACCAAAATCTTCACCACATAATCTAACAATATATTGACTGTGTTTAGAAATATCTAAATCTTCTTTATTGATACCTGCTAGAGATAAATTGTTAATCCAAATATCGTGTTCATCACGATATCCAAGATTCATTCTAAAGGTAATAACGTTTTTATATTCTTTATCCCTAACAGGCTCTTTGTTGCCGATAATGACGATTGGTTTATCACCAATAAAATTTTGAATGTCATTTAAAGTTCTCACTTTTTTGGCATTACTTCTTTTTCTTTTTTTTCATAGTAGACTTAGATTTCTTGGGTGGTCTACCTTTTTTGCTTCCGTATGTTCCTTTTCCTTGTGGCATGACTTAATCCTTTCTTGATAATGTTTAAAACATAATAACTCTAACATACCAAATTTATAATTAAAACCTATACAGGCATATTCGCCACAAAAACATTTTTGATCTTGATTGCGTTTGGAATGACTCCAAGTCACAAACTCATTTGCGTTTACGACTTTTCCTTTTGGTTGCTCTGGTGACGATATCTTTGTCAAATGTTGATGACCTTCCCCTGCTGATTAATTTATTAACACGAGCCATACTCCATTGTGCCATACCTATTCTTGGCCTTGACCCACTAGAAAGAAATGCACCCTGTCCTCGTCTATAAGATGCTTTTAAATCACTGAATGTAAATAATTTAGATTTCTTTGCTTTTGCTTTAAGATTGGCTACTGTTGATGCTGATAATGGTTTACGTTTGACCATTAATCTATTGCGGAAATATTTATTTCACCAGAACCTGCACCATGCCCAATAAATGCAATTTTATCACCAGATTTAAATCTAAATATTTCAACGTGGTTAGTAGGCATTAATAAATCTTCTTCAGTCGCTGTTGGGTCAGAACCAAATTTAATATGTGCGTGAGTAGTCACCGCAATTCTTATTAAACCACTGCCTGTAGTAATAACGCCAGATTGTGCTGAGGCGTTTCCTACTGTATGCGTTTCTGGTGCAAAATCATTATCTATTATTGTAGGTGTTGTTGTGTTTGTCATATCTTTGTCCTTTGCTTTAATAAACTTAGAGGTATTCTTTTACCTGCTTTATAAAGTGCTGACATTCTTGTAAGTAATGATGCTCTCTTTTTTCTTTTACCACCTTTTAAACCAGAAAGATACTTTTTTGGTATTTTGGTTTTTTTATCTTTTTTAACCTTCGGCAACTTCTTCCCCTTCAATAGCAGGAGTACTAAATTGACCTATGGGTCTAGCTTGAGCATCTATTTCATTATTGATGTCATTAATTTTTTCATCATCATCAACGACTGCCCTTGCAATCTGTTTATCAATTTCTTTAATGAAAGTATCTGATTGAACACCACTTGCTTTTGCCATTTGTAAGAATTGTAAGTCACTAGCATAATCTCTAAGATCAAATGAATCTGGGTACATAATTTCACCGTCAAATGTTGTATCTTGCCATTTAGCATATAAATCAAATATTTGTTCTTCAGTGTTTTGTAATAAATCTGCCTTTTCTGCTAATCTTGCATTTAATAATTGGAACTCAGTTTGTAAAGCAATACCACTATTTACAGTTTTTTCTGTACCTCTTACTGCTCCCATGTGAGTAATACGATCAATCGCTTGTACTTTCATGTTGATTGTTTTCATTATACTTTCTAGTGACTGAGAACTTGGTTGAATAATGTAAGGTTTTAATCCTTGATCTAAATCTTCTGGCATTTCAATAATAGAACCTGCACCTGCACTTGCTTCTACATTCGGTGTTTTAACTAGACTAGGGTGATTAGATAATCTTATTAACTGTTCAATTTCAGAGTACTCGTTATAGATAGATCTTTGTAATTCTGCAACATCAGATAGATCGGATATACCGATTGCTTTCTTCATTGATTTTTGATTGTAAAGAATAACTGCAGGAATGATTCCTAAGGGGTTAGGTTGCTCATCAATCTTAATAGGTTTCTTGGTTGTGTAGTCAATCGTGTAATCTTCAATCTTGTAAGTGGTTACATCTTCCATTGACCATACTTTAACAATAGCATCTTTTTCCATAATGCTTTCAACGACTGTTAATGATGTTAAATAATATCTTCCATTGATAGCACGTTCGTAATTCCAATTAGTAATATTCTCTGGTGTATAAATTGAAATATAAGGTCGAATATCTTGACTGAGTTCTTCGGCTCTGGTCTTTGCGTTTGATTGTGGTTTATCAATAATTGCCCAACAAGTACCATAGATAGATGCGTTAATTTGCATTTCTCTAATAACATTGTTGTATTGTCTACCATCTAAATCAGCATCTTTAATAAATTGTTCTAATTGAGGGTCGCCTGTTAAACTTCCAAAATTTCTAGTTGGGGGAACTCTAAATAAAAATGAAGAATAAATTTGAACTACGTTTCGGCAGTGATTATCAAGTGCAGTATATTCAATACGCTTTAAATATTCTTCTTCTGTTTCTAATACATACCGGTTGAGGTAATATCCATTTGAAAAATCTTGACCACCCATATAAGAACGTACATGTAAATCCCAATCTTGCATTTTCTTTTCGTAGTCTGGGTGCTTTGCTACTAAAAAATCTCTATCGTAATTCATTATGACCACCTCGTAGGTCTAGTTGGTGTAAATTCTCTGCGTAATGGGTATAAATATTCTATCATATAACCTAAGGCATCATTAAAGTGATCGTACCCACTATCTTTGTCTGGGATTGTTGTGCCATCTTTGTAAATTTGCCTTTCCAAACTTTTTATAACATTTTTACACTTTGAAGCAATATATAAACTATTTTTGCCTTTGGCGTTTTTTAATTTAGCATTAACAGAGTTAATTCTATCTCGTATCAATGGGTGATTATTTCTTACCTTCATATTAAAACCTGCGTTCTTTAAGATAGCTAAATCAGTCACGCCACCTGCTGATGTCTTTCTTTGTTTTGATGCAGGGTCTGGGTAAACAGTTATTTGATGACCACTATATCTATTTAATATTTCTTCGGTCATTTCTTGTGTATTACTAGAATAGATTTGTATTTCATCATAGATATAAATAACATCATTAATGATTTCAGAAACTACGCAAACCATAGGATCAATATTGAAGTCCATGCCGATATGGATAACCTTTGATTGAGGTTGATAATCATCAATTATATTTTGAGTTCTATCAAAGTTATAATAGATCGCACCTGCATAATTAACAAATGATGCTTCATATTCCTGTTGAAATGTTCTTTCATCAAGATCATATCTTGCTTGTTCTATTTCATTAGCAGGTACTTGACCACCTTCTAAAGTTGTGTATTTAAAACTTGCCCATTCTTTATCTGTTTCTGCCTTCAAGAAAAGACTATAAGACCAGTTTCCATATCCTCTTGGAGTTCCTGTAAATAAACAATGCCCACCTCTATCTGACAAGGTAGGTCGTAATACTTCCGTCCATGCAGTATCTTTAATATCTGCGAACTCATCTAGTACTAAAAAATCTAAACCAACACCTCTAAGGGATTGTTCATTGTCAGCACCTCGTAGGCTAATAGTAGAACTATTTTTTAAATGTACAGTTAAGTCAGCGTGATTAACCTTATCTACCCATTTATGTTTATATAACCTATCAATCAAATCATTCCATACAATATTCTTAGCCATACGATACGAAGGAGCCACATACCAAACTTTCTTTTTAGGGTATCTAGCAAATCTTGCTAGTTCGTTTATGGCCAGAAATGTTTTACCAAATCTACGACCACTAATTAGAACTCTAAACCTTGCTTTGCTTTCTATAACTTTTTGCTGAGGTTTAGTTAATCCCATTAATCATACGACCAAGGGAGTGGGTCATTGTTTTCGCTAGTTTCTATTTTATCTTTTTGACCTAACATCTGCTTACCTAACCATATAAGCATAGTAGTATTACCAGATTGTGCTTTTTCAAATTGTAATCTTCGTAATGACATTCTGCCCTTATCTTTTCCCTTTTTTATAGTATCCGCAAAATTACGTTCTAATGTATCTACTGAACACCCAAAGAATGATGCCATTTCTTCCATAGTGCATAAAATTGATGATAATTTTTCCAACTGATCTTCGTTTATTTCTATTTTTGGTCTGCCAACCTTTTTCTTTTCTTCCATGTTTTACCTCTTATACCCAGAGTGTGGGTTTCATTTTTTTTTACCTATACCATGAAATTATATTATTTGCTAATTCTTTAGTATCATCAAGGTTATCTAAGATGTAGGTTTCAATATTAATTTTAGAATTTGTTATAATGTTTTGAATCTTTGTATATCTACCTTTAATAAATTTTTCTGATTGACTATCGTTTCTTTGTTGATGTCTTTCATCAATAACTTCCTTAGTATTATTTAAAATAATAACTCGTAAATCATAATATTGATCAATAAACTCTATATTTTTAAGGCTAAATAGACGATCACCTTCAAATAATATATTTCTATTATTGGCTTCTATGTATTTAATAAAGTGTTTATTAACTGCCATAGATAACTTATCTGTACCTAGAAAAACAGAATCTTCATTATAAATTCCTAATAAAGATAAATTGTTATCTGTATTGTAATGACCTCTTAGCAGTCCATACTGAAAATTTTGAAAATTTAATTGATTATATATTTCTTTGACTAAGGTTGTCTTACCTGTTGCAGGTACCCCACCGATAGCGATACACTTATTTGTTTTTAATTCTTTCGTATTCATCTGAAGCACTACCACATTCAACCATTTTTTTTCTAAAATAACATACGATAGATATACGTTCATAAGGCCGATCTGATGTCATAGCGGTGTTTCCATGTAGTTCATGGACATCAAATAGTGCTAAATCACAATTTCTTACATTAACTGCAATCCCATATTTAGGTAGAACAGTATATCCACCTTGATACTTTCCTGTTTCTAATACTGCTAGATTTCCAAATCCTTCTGGTAAGTCACCTGCATCATAGTGACAAGCAGTCCTAAAATTTTTATTAACAGTAACTGTTGAGAATACAGTGTTTTGGATTTTAAAGTCAT
>JGI10211J34971_10003118_pt1 | contig 13352 bp, 12 predicted proteins | sample Etolagsediment_FD_34971 | JGI IMG/M metagenome (IMG submission 34971) | reverse complement strand
GAGTCACGAAGGAGAACTGAGTCATGATGATCGCCATTGCTGGTGCCAACGCAATCTGAATCCAGATATTGCCGAGGAAATACATCCCGGTCAGGGTCGCCAGAAGAGACAGCGACAGAATCACAATGAGGGTGATGTAGTACGTGCGAGAACGACCTAGGAGGCCCTCATCCTTGATTCGGGCCAAGAGCTCAGCGAACTCTGATGTGTAGGAGTGGGGGCGAGGAAGTGGATGATCCAATACCGCGTTCGACATGGGGTTCCTGCTTGCGCTGACTTCTCAGTCGATGAAGAACCACAGTGTTGGCCCCTAGATATTTCGACCGTATCAGCTGGAATCTTTCGAGAAGCTGAATGAGGACATGACGCGAGGTGAACTTATCCACAGCCGCTTTGTATATACTTTGTATATATAGTGGGAAAGAGGTAACAATGTCCGATGTGGTGAGGACACGGTTTTTTCGCAATGGCGGCAGTGTTGCCCTGCGGATACCGGCGGGCTGGTTCGACGCTGAGCAGGATGTCACTTGGTGAGAGACCAGCGAACGGGAAGGGTCTATGTGACCCAAGGTGACGCCTTCGACCCAGAAGACTTCTTTGATTTCATGCGAGACGCTCCTTATGTCCGAGACCCCGCTCTGGAGGAGCTGTCACGGCGTGATGATCCCCCTCGACCTTCCCCCTGGGACTCCGAGGATTCTCCGTGATGTACCTCCTGGACACGGATACCTGCAGCGAACTGGTGATGGGCAACGCTGAGGTTTTCTCTCGAGTAGATGAACTCGACCGAGACGCGTGGTGTATCAGCTCGCTTGTCTTTGCGGAGCTCCAGTACGGGCTGGAAAGAGGGAAACTCTTGCCTCGCTCCAGGGACTCTCTTCAGAAGTTTTTGGGCTCCGCCCCGTGCGTCTCCTTTGGTACTCAGGCTGCGGCTGAGGCCGCCATGGTGAGAGCTGAGCTGGAGAGACTCGGGCGCCCTTCAGGGCAGATGGACTATCTGATTGCCGGACACGCTCGCTCACTCGGATTAACACTCGTTACCGGCAACACACGGCACTTCGAGCCGGTGGGCGGCATACGGGTGGAGAACTGGATTCCCCCTCGGTAGGAGACCCTGACCTCGTGTAGTTCCCCATCAAAAACCCGACTCACTGCACTCTGAATCCTCGCCGGGGGGAGTACCGTAGAGGAAACCCCAAGGAGTGCAGCAATGGCAAGGCACGTAAGAACCCTCGACCAAAAAATAACCCGACTGAGGACCTACAACGTTGTTGCAGGTTCCCTGCACCTTCTTCAAGCAGTGGGTTTGGGCTACGTGTTGTTTCTCCTTGAAGACCAGGTCACCTATGCGGTGACCGCTGACTACTTGGCGGGCCCTCCCGGCGTTCCCCTTCCTCCGGAGCGAGTAGAGCTTTTTGACATCAATGTGGGAATCGGTGTTGTCGCCTTCCTGGCTATGTCCGCGTTCTTCCACTACCTGATTTCCTCGCCGTTGTTCTTCAAGCGTTACGCAGCAGGACTGAAGCTCAACCGCAACTACTTCCGCTGGACTGAGTACTCGCTGAGCTCCTCTGTCATGATTTGGCTAATTGCCCAGATCACCGGAATCACCGATGTTGCGGCATTGTTCTCGATCTTTGCGGTCAACGCCTCGATGATCATGTTTGGCGCTATTCAGGAAAAGTATGAGCAGCCAGGCTCTGGCGGCTTCTTGCCCTTTGTTTTTGGTTCGATGACCGGTCTTGTGCCCTGGATTGTCATCCTGATTTATTTCATCGCACCCGGCTCCACATCCGGTGTCGAGGCTCCCGACTTTGTGCTGGGAATCATCATTTCGCTGTTCTTCTTCTTCAACACTTTCGCCATCAATCAGGCGCTGCAGTACCACCGGGTCGGTGGATGGAAGGACTACCTCCGTGGTGAGCGGATGTACATCACACTGAGCCTGATTGCCAAGACAGTCCTCGCCTACCAAGTGTTTGCCGGCGCAATCATTCCCGCTCTGACTGACTAACTCGATGTCGGAAGCAGAGGACAAGCTCGCAACGTTTCGTGAGCGCAGAAACCTGGCAGCGATTCAACCCGAGGGCCCTCTCGCGCTCACTAACACCCAGTGGGTGGATATGGAACAACCCATTTGGGGGGTTCCAGGCACGTGGGCGCCGCGCACTGATGGCGGTTCGGGCCTTCTGGTCACAGCGGAGGCCTCAGAGGGCATCGTCGTGGACGGTGTGACTGTGGATGGCCAGGTCAGTGTTCGAGGTAAAGACGATGAGGCTCCCTCCACGGTGGTGTTTAGCGAGACCGTGAGCGGACACGTTATCGCCGCCGAGGGCGCCTACGCTCTGCGGGTGTGGGATTCCCAATCAGAGGGCATACAGAATTTTGGGGAAGTAGACGCTTTTCCGTATGCGCACGAGTGGGTCATCACCGGAACCTGGAAAGAGATACCTGGTGGAAAAAGCGTCGGGTTTGAACACCTGAAGGACGAGGGTGTGGCACGGGATGAGGTCATCCCCGGTGAGATTACTTTCCGCCACGACGGAGCGGACTACAACATCGCCGCGTTCAAAGCGGGTCGGGCACTCCAGCTGGTGTTCTCTGACGCTACTAACGGTGACACCACGTACAGCGTGGGACGGTTCTTGTTCCTTGCCCCGAACCCCGATGGATCCATCACCGTGGACTTCAACTACGCCATCCTGCCGCCGTGTGCTTTCTCCTATGCGTTCAATTGCCCCCTACCTCCCGCACAAAACAGGTTCCCCTTCGCCATCGAGGCGGGGGAGAAGAACGTGCTCGCCAAAGACGGCTCCCTGCTGCATGGCTGAGTACCACACTTGTAATTCTTAGGGTTGATAGCGCATACTGAGACCCGGTCTTGCGACCGAATCATGCACTACTCGCGTTATTCCGCGGTCGATGGGGAAGTCGAACCAACGGAATAGGAGTAGACGATGACAACCACCCGTGCTCGCGGTGTGCTTTTTGTGCACTCCTCACCGCGCGCTCTCTGCCCCCACCTCGAGTGGGCGATTGGTAGCGCGCTGGGATACCCCGTGAACTGCCGGTGGGAGGACCAACCCGTACTGCCGGGAACATTGCGGGCGGAAATGGAGTGGATGGGTCCGGTCGGCTCCGGTGCCGCCATCGCCAGCTCTTTGCGCGGTTGGGAGCACCTTCGCTACGAAGTCACGGAGGAGCCCACACCGGGCTCAGACGGCGGCCGCTGGATGCACACGCCTGATTTGGGGGTGTTCTTCGCCCAGACCGACTCGAGTGGCAACATTGTGGTGCCCGAGGATCGCATCCGGTATGCCCTCGAGGTGGCGGAAGGCAATGCTGAGGAGATTTCACGGGAGCTGCGGGTTGCCCTGGGCGGCGCCTGGGATGACGAACTCGAAGCCTTCCGCCACGCGGGCGACGAACGCTCGGTGGTGTGGCTCCACAGAGTCGGTTAGGCCTGCAGGCCCACTTGGGTCTGGGTTGCCAGCGTCCTCTTTGAGCGAAGAATGAGGGCGGAGAGAATGTAGGCGACCACGCTCAGCACAACAAGTGACACCAGCGCGCCAAAAATTCGGGAAATGTCCCCTCCAGCCAGGGACGCAATCAAAGCATCGGTTGTCCAGCCGAGCGGTGTTGCACCGGAGATGGCTTGGTAGATGCCGGGGAGAATTTCGATCGGAACAACACTGCCCAGACTCACAATCTGCAGAATCAGCGCACCGAGGGACAGGGGAGCCAACCAACGGGGGTTCCATGCCCACACGGCGAAGTGCACAGCTGCCATGGCCAGCGCGCTCAACACGATGATGGGTCCGGTTAGTCCTAGTGCCGACCAGGCGACGCCACCCAAAGTGTGGAGAAGGGCAATAACAATCGCGCTCCAGGTTCCCGCCATCACCAGGATGGGCCTCGTTGCTCGACCCAGAAGGGCTTGGGTCCTGGCGGTGCTGCCCAGGATTCTTGAGGAATAACTGGGCAACGCCAGGAAATAAGCCAAGGCCACCAGCCACATTCCCACCGGAACGAGAACGCTGGAGAGAGTCTCCTGAAACCCAATGGTTTCCGAGATATTGCTGCCATCAAAGACCACCGGGTTGTTCAGGACCTCGAGCGCTTCATCGCTGGGCATTGTCCCTGCGCCTTCGCGGAGATCAGCAGCACCCTCGGCCACACCGTCTGCAAATTCGCGGGCGCCGTCGGCTATTTCGACCATTCCCTCGTCGAGATCACTGGTTCCCTCAGCGAGGTCTGTGAGGCCCTCGCGAATCTCTCCGGATCCTTCAGCAATATCTTGACCGGCGTCATCGAGTGCGTCCGCACCCTTGTCGAGCTCGATGATTCCGGTGGTGACACCGCTGAGCGCTGTGGAGGTTTGTGTCGATAGAGTGCCACCTCCCGCCGCGGCAGTGGCGAGCTCCCGGAAGTAAGCCTCGAGCGTTCCCTTGAGTGTGGCCTGCTCGAGTGGAGTTCCGTTTATTTTCGTCAGGTCCAGTCCAGACAGCCCTGCAGAGAGCGCGGAAATCCCATCCGTGTAGGTCTTTACACCGGTGGACAGTGTGGTGAGCCCCGAGGTTCCCTCGCCCAGAGCGTCAAGCCCGTCAGAGAGCGAGGTGACACCCTCGCTGAAGGTGCCAAGCCCATCATCAAACTCTGTATAACCCGAGGCGATATCTTCGACACCGTCGTTGAGTTCTGTTACCGCCTCGGACACCTCTTCGACTCCGTCGGCGAGGGTATCGGCACCGTCCGCGATCTCGTCGAATCCGTCCGCAATTTCCACAATCGCGGTGAAGAGTCCTTCCATGATTCCCGAGCCAAATTCGTCACTCACGCCAGAGGCAAGAGCGCTACCAATTTGGTCAGAGAGCAGTCCCGCAAGATAGCTGTGGGAGGCATCCGTGATGATGGTGAACGTCGCTTGTTCGGGGTTGTCAGTCTCAAGAGTCGTGACGGCGTGCGAGAAATCCTCGGGGATTTCGACGATCGCATAGACATCGCCGGAGGCGAGGAGGGCTCGTGCTTGCTCAGAACTGGTGACCAGCCAGTCCACAGCAAAATCATCCGAGGTGACCAACTCCGTCACGAGAGGCTTGCTCGCAAAAATAAATGTCTCTTCACCGGCGTCATCGGTTTCGGTGATGAGCTCATCGTTGTTGACCAACGCGACGGGGACCCGCTCGAGGGCGTTTTCTCCCGAGGAGAGGGCGCCGAGCAGTCCTCCGATAATGACCAGCGGGGTGAGGAGTCCGGCAATAATCCAGAAACTCAGAGGGGAGCGAGTCTTCATGTGATCACCGCCGCTTCTGGCTGAGACAAGTCAACGATGGTCGTGGAGGCGCTCACCGTGCTGAGAGCGCGAGCGGGAGGCAAGCTGAAAAGGGCAATCGTTTGCTCTGCTGTTGCCAGTGCATCGAGGGCTCGCCACCACAGTTCGCGGTGTCCCTCGTCATAGAGGGGCTCGGCGGGGGACACCAGGCACACCGGGGACCCATCCGCAACAGCGAGTGCTGCCCAGATCAGGACCTGTTGCCCTGGGTTGAGCAGACCCGGGACGGATGTCTCAGTCAAGGGCTGACCGGGGGCCAACTCGTCACTCAGGGCGCCAAGGGTATTGAGTGTTGCGCGAACTCTGTGTTTGCGCTCTGACGCGGACAGTGCGCTGAGCGACGCGGACCATTCCATCCGCTCTCGTAGGGCCTCACCCAGGGGTGTGAGGGCGTCGGAGTCTTGGGGGCTCCATACCGATACCTTGGAGCGGGCACTCCTGGTTTCACTGGGAATGGGGTGGCCCGCAACATGAAGTGACCCTGAGGCTGGGGGAAGAGCGCCCGCCACCGTCGCTGCTAAGACTCGTGCTAGGTGGGGTTCTGCCACCAGGTCGAGACGATCGCCGGGTTGCCATTCCAGCGTGAGGGGGTGGCGGGAAGCGTCACCGTCGAGCACTAGATAGTGCGCGTGAACGATGGAGGACGAGTGTTCCTGCGCCCAGGTGCTGTTGCGGATGTGCTCGCCGAGTTTTTCGCCTTCGACGTCGGCGTGGGGGATGGCGCGGTGGAGGAATTTCGGGAACCACCAGGCCTGCTCTTTGAACAGCGCCATCAACGCAGGGACAAGGGTCATGCGAACGACAAAAGCATCGAGTGCGATACCCACCGCAAGTCCCAAGGCGATCGGCTTGAGAGTGTTGCTCCCGTGGGGCACAAAAGCAATAAATACGAAGAACATAATGAGTGCCGCGGCAGTGACCACACGTGCTGCCGAGGAGTATCCCTCCTCGATTGCGTAGCGCCAGTCACCGGTGTGCACATGACGCTCTCGCATTCCTGACACCAAGAACACTTCGTAGTCCATGGCGAGCCCAAAGAGGAGCGCCATGAGGATTATGGGCATGAAACTCAGAATCGGGCCGGGGGTATCCACGCCGAGAAGAGAACTAAACCAGCCCCATTGGAAGATCGCCACCACGACGCCGAAAGCCGCAGTCACCGAGAGAACAAAGCCAAAGGCAGCTTTCACCGGGACTACCACGGACCGGAACACCGCGAGCAACAGCAAGATGGAAAGTCCCACCACCACGATTCCAAAAGGAATCAGCGCGTCCTGGATGCGTTGCGAAAGGTCAACACCGATAGCGGTAAAACCCGTAATCGCGATCGAATTACCCCAGGCTTCTTCCCATTCGGGAACCCGATCTCGAATATCAGCAACTAATGCTTTAGTCTCCGCGGAATCGGGGGCATATTCCGGGGTGACTTGAATAATTCCGGTGTCGAGCCCGGGAGAAGGGAAGGCATCCCCCACGAGCGCAACCCCAGGAATGGGCTCGAGTTCCTCCCGGAGCTCGTCCAGATCGTCCATGATGCTGTCACTGCCCGTGATATCCACCGCCACCAGGAGCACCCCGTTGTAGCCAGGTCCAAAGCCATCACTGATGTGGTCGAATGCTTTGCGCTGAGTGGACTCCACTGGCTCTTGACCTCCTCCCGGGAGATTGAGATCCAGTTCCAGGGCGGGAAGCGCCAATGACCCCAGGCCAACCAGGCAGGCGATGCTTACGAGGAGTGGTCTCCGCATTACGGTGCGAACCCATCGACGCCCCATGGTGGGCCGATCAGTAGAGCCCAACGTGAGCCGCGATGCGGCTGACCCGGACTGAGGGCGAAGCTTCTCTCCCATCACACCCATTAGTGCCGGAAGCAGGGTGATGGCCGCCAGAATTGCGATTGCTACCGCAAGAGCGCCCGAGGCACCCATGACACTGAGAAAAGGTATGCCCACCAGGAAGAGCCCCAAGAGAGCAATGATGACGGTGATGCCGGCAAAGACCACGGCGTTTCCCGCAGTGCCCACGGCTCGAGCGGCGGACTCAAGGGAATCCTCACCGGCGGCAAGTTGATTGCGGTGGCGGGACAGAATGAACAGTGAATAGTCAATTCCGACCGCGAGCCCGAGCATGACGGCCAGAAGCGGAGCCGAGCTCGATATGGATACCTCGAGAGCCGCAAAAAAGATTGCTCCGATGGCGATGGCGACCCCCACAATGGCGCTGGCGAGAGGAATCCAGGCCGGTCGCACCGACCTGAATGTGACGATGAGGACGAGCCCAGCAAAAGCCACTCCGATGAGCTCGGTGGTCGAGATGCCCGGGTTCTGATCCTGCAGTATTGAGCCCCCATATTCAATGGTGAGACCTGCGTCCTCGGCAATGCTTCTGGTCGCCAAGAGCTCCTCCACCATGTCGTCCGTCACGGCGGGTGATGCTCTATCGAACCGGACCTGGACTATCGCATATCGACCATCGTCGCTGAGAGCGTCACCGGCAAACTCATCAAAGGGGGTGGTCGCAGAGTCCACTCCCTCGCCACGTTCCAAAGCTTGGGCCAATTCTTCGATGATTGCTGAGTTGTTCGCAGAGTCCAGTCGTTCTCCCACCGGTGCTACTAACACCACCTGAGCCGATGCGCCCGCGAAGGTGGGGAATACTGCTTCGAGACGGTTGTACGCTTCCTGAGATTCGCTTCCGGGAATCTCAAAAGTCTCCTCGGTCTGCCCTCCCAGCCCGAGGCCCACTCCCATGACGGCGAGCATCGCTAACACCCACGAGATGATGACGCGACCCGCGTTCTGGTAACTCGCCTTTCCCAGGCGGTAGAGAAGAGTAGCCACTTACCGACCCGCCTCCACGTGAAGGGGTGCACTCATCACCATGGACGTGACAGCGTCGGTCAACATCGCCGTGAGGGTGTCTTCGGGCAGGGACTCCAGCTCCAAAATGGACGCTGAGACCAGGGTGTAGGTCACACCAGAGATGACGATGCCGAACCGGAGCCGGTCATACTCACCGGACGAGTACTGGGTCACAAGATCCGCCAGCTGGCCCATGAGTGCTTGGGCTTTTTTCAGCGCCGGCACCGAATCCACAAAATAGGGGTGCGTAATCACGATGTGGGTCGCAAGTCGGTGGGAGACCAAGAGCTCCACGAGGTTTTGAGCGAATGCCACCCGGTCATCATCTGAGCCAAGTCCATGGGTGGCCGTCGCGGACACGAGCTTTTCGGTGGCCTCGAGGGACGGAGTGAGCGCCTCGTCAATGAGTTCTTCCTTGTGGGAGAAGTGGTACACCACATTGGCTTTCGAGCAGTTGCTCGCGTCTGCGATGTCCTGAAGAGACGTCGCGGCAATACCGCGACGCGCACACAGGTCAAGGGTTGCCTGCAGAATCTGCTCTCGAACACTCACGTAGAGGAGCCTAAGGTTGCAGAAACCTACTTCCTGACCAAATGGTCAGTTTCTTAGAAACTTCCCAGCTAGCTCCCGGCAGACGCCATGTTTAGACGCTGCGGAATGCCACAACAGCGTTGTGGCCGCCAAACCCAAAGGAGTTGCTCACCGCCAGTTGAGGGCCCGATCCCAAGTCCCTCGGTGAGGTCACCACATCCAAGGGAATCTGTTCGTCCTGGTTCTCCAGATTGATTGTCGGGGGTGCTGTGCGCTCATGAATCGCGAGAATCGTGAAGACCGCCTCGAGAGCTCCCGTCCCGCCGAGAAGGTGACCGGTGGCGGCCTTGGTGGCCGACACCGGAATGGATTTGACTCGGTCTCCAAACACAGCCTTCACCGCATGGAATTCCGCGATATCTCCCACCGGGGTCGAGGTGGCGTGAGCGTTGATGTGGGTGACATCCTCAGGGGTAGCCCCCGCCTGAGCAAGAGCAGCCAGCACAGCCCGGGAAGCACCGAGGCCCTCTGGGTCAGGAGCGGTGATGTGATAGGAGTCACTCGTAATTCCCCCGCCGGCAAGCTCTGCGTAAATCTTTGCTCCGCGGGCTTCCGCGTGTTCCTTGGTTTCCAGAATGATGGTGGCGGCCCCCTCACCCAGAACGAAACCGTCCCGGTCGACGTCGTAAGGGCGAGAGGCTCGAGCAGGGTCATCATTGCGCTTAGACAGTGCCTGCATGGCGGCAAAAGCCGCGATAGGCATCGGGTGGATGACGGCTTCCGTTCCTCCAGCCACCACCACATCGGCAAGCCCCAATTGCAGGTGCTCGTAGGCATTCGCAATAGATTCTGTTCCCGAAGCACACGCGGACACCACGGTCCTCGCGCCACCCTTGCCTCCCAGCGCCATGCTCACTGCAGCCGCAGCGGCGTTGGGCATCAGCATCGGGATGGTCATAGGGAGCACCCGACGGGGCCCTTTTTCGCGCAGCGTGTCCCAGCCATCCAAGAGAGTCCACAAGCCACCAATGCCCGTCGCGTAGTCGACCAGGATTCGCTCTGGTGCAATATCGGGGGCACCAGCATCGGCCCACGCCTCCCGCGCAGAAATCAGAGCCAGCTGGGCCGAAGGGTCAAGGCGCTTGAACTCTTGGCGCTCGAGAACTTCTTCGGCCTTCACCTTGGCCTGACCGGCAAAAGTGACGGGTAGGTCGTATTTCTCTACCCAGTCGTGTTCCAGCGTCGTCACACCCGATTCCCCGGCGAGCAGAGCTTTCCAGGTGGAAGCGACATCGCCCCCTAGAGGAGAGGTGGCACCAATACCAGTGACGACGACAGTGGTCATGGGGGATCCCCGAAGGGGATTTCCTTACGCCTGGGCCTTGGTGATGAACTCGACTGCTTCGCCGACGGTGGTGAGGTTTTTGACCTCGTCATCGGGAATCTTCACATCAAACTTCTCTTCGGCGTTGACCACGATGGTCATCATCGAAATGGAGTCGATGTCGAGGTCCTCGGTGAAGGACTTCTCCATGGAGACCTGGTCAGCAGAAATTCCGGTTTCTTCGTTGATGAGCTCGGCAAGACCGGCAATAACTTCCTCTGGGGTGTGAGCCATGATGTTCCTTTTCTGTCGTTGTGCGTGGACCGCCTCCAATCTTAGAGCCGGCCCGTGAATCTAGGGGAGTGTGACGACCTGCGCGCCATAGACGAGGCCCGCGCCGAAGCCGATCTGGAGAGCAAGCCCTCCCGATGCTTCGGGGTGTTCTTCCAACAGCCTGTGCATGGCCAAAGGAATCGAGGCGGCTGAGGTATTGCCCGTGGTCGCGATATCGCGAGCAATGAGGACACTCTCCGGGAGGCCGAGTTGCTTCGCAAACTCATCGATAATGCGCATATTTGCCTGGTGGGGAACAAAGGCGGTGAGTTCTTCCGGGGTAACACCCGATTTTTCCAGAGCCTCGGTGGCCACTTTGGCCATTTCCCATACCGCCCAACGGAAAACCACTTGGCCNTCTTGGCGCAGAGTGGGGAATTCACCCTCGGGGTCATCAAAAGCCTCTTTGAGCGGTCGATCCATTCCGACGGAATCCCATTTGGAGCCATCCGAGCCCCACAGGGTGGGGCCAATCCCGATCGTGTCGCTGGGTCCCACAATCGCCGCTCCAGCACCATCACCGAGCAGGAAGGAGATACTGCGATCGGTGGGCTTGGCAAAGTCACTGAGTTTCTCCGCCCCCACCACGAGAACGTACTCGGCGGTTCCGGAGCGGATAAGAGCGTCTGCCTGGGCAATCCCGTAGGTGTAGCCCGCACAGGCCGCTGAGATGTCATACGCTGCCGCCGGCGTTGCTCCGACACGGTCGGCCAACAGTGCCGCCAGCGACGGGGTTTGGACTGAGTTGCTGATCGTTGCCACAATGACGGCACCAACCTGGCCCGGCGCGATGCCCGCCTTTTCTATGGCCTCCAAAGAGGCGCGAACGGCCAGGTCAATGGCTTGCTCAGCGTCACTGGAGCGGCGGCGCTCGATGATTCCGGTGCGCTGACGAATCCATTCGTCAGAGGAATCAATGGGCCCTGCAATGTCATCATTGCTGACCACGAGGTCACCTCGGGCTGCGCCCAAGGAGAGAATTCGAGTGAACTGGGCACCGTGAGATTGCGCGAGGGGACTCATGCTCCGCTCACCAACTCGACGGCTGCGGCCAGATCGTCGGGACTGTTGAGTGCCACGGTGGGGACTCCCTTCAGAGCTCTCTTAGCCAATCCCACCAATGCGCCGGCGGGGGCAAGCTCCATCATGCCCTGAATCCCATCCTTCGAGAAGGATTCCATGCAGAGGTCCCATCGAACCGGCCTTGCTACCTGGTCAACCAGGTAGCCAAGGGTGTTATTGGCCTCCACGCGCGAACCATCTCGGTTCGTGTAGAGAGGGCGGTGAGCCTCGTGCGTGGTCACGCCCGCGGCAGCTTCCGCCAATGTCGATACAGCGCTCTGCATATAGGGCGTGTGGAAGGCCCCGGCAACCGTGAGAGGAATCACGCGCATGCCCTCCGGGGGGTGTTCTTGAAACTGTGCGAGGCGGGAGAGCTCTCCCGCAATCACGACTTGGCCACCACCATTAAAGTTCGCAGCGAAGAGGCCCGCCGCATCCACAGCGTCGCCGAGCACCTCGGGGTCGCCACCGATGACGGCGGACATTCCGGTGGGGGTAGCAGCGGATGCTTCCGCCATCGCGCGGCCACGGAGAGCCACCAGAGAAAGCGCATCGTGATTACTGAGTACACCCGCGAGAGCTGCTGCGGTGAATTCACCGACCGAATGTCCCGCAAACGCCGCGTTCGTGCTCTCGGGAAGCGCTTCGAGGAGCGCTCGCCCCACGATGATTCCCGAGGCCACGATGAGGGGCTGAGCAATCGCGGTGTCGGTGATGGTCTCTTGGTCACTGGTCGTGCCGTGGGCGATGAGGTCACTGCCAATAATCTCTGACCACCGCTCGAGATCTGCTCGATAGGAGGGGGACTCAAGCCACGGTGCGAGGAAGCCAGGTTTTTGGGAACCCTGTCCGGGTGCTGCGATAACAAACATGGTCTCTAGTCTCTCGGGGACGGCAGGAAATCCTCTGGTGGAACATGCCCATGGACCACCGCCAACACTGTGGGATTCCTACAGTTTGGCCGGTCCTGGGGGCTGGGGGCTTTGATTGGGCTCGCTCATTGACCCCAAAATCAGAGCGAGATGAATGGTGAGGGCATCGCGAGGCACTCCCGGATCCCACTCCACAACCTCGATGATTTTCTTCAGGCGGTAGCGCACCGTGTTGGGGTGGACGAAGAGCTCGCGCGCCGTGGCTTCCAACGAGTGGCCTGTTTCGAAATACGTCCACACTGTTCCGAGCAGATCCAGTGCATGGTCGCGCAGGGGCTCATAGATTCCCTGGATGAGGGCGCGCCTCGCAAGTGGGTCACCGGCGAGGGCTCGCTCCGGAAGAACATCGTTTGCCAACAGCGGGCGCGGTGGNTCCCTGCGGCTCTTCGCGACCNAGAATCCGGCGAGCGCGGCTTTGGCGCTTTTGACTGCGTCCACGACTGCTGGGACGGCNGGNCCGACCACATAGGTTCCCGGNCCAAACGAGTCATCGAGTGCTCGGGCGATGTCGTCTAGAGGTTCAACGTCGTGGCTCGTGTCCTCATCGATTCGTCGACCCACGACAACTACGAGTCGGTTGCCTTGCACACCCACCAACACATCAGTGTTGTGGTGTCGTGCGGTTCTCCGGATCGCATCGACATCCACCATGCGGGGGCTTGTACCGACGATCACGCACACTTCACCGTGTCCCGTCCAGCCCAGTGCCGCAATCCGGGAGGGCAGTTCCTGGTCGTACTCTCCGCTGAGGATCGAGTCCACGACGAGTGCCTCCAAGCGGGCGTCCCAGAGCCCGCGGGCTTCAGCCGCCCTGGCATACACATCAGCTGCTGCGAAGGCGATGTCCCGGGAGTAGTGCAGGATGCCCTCGCGGAGCTCGTGAGGGGCATCCTTCAGGTAGTCCTCGACCACCTCCACGGTCACCTTGATCAGCTGCAGGGTTTGCTGGAGGCTCACCGAGCGCAATAGTTCTCTGG
>JGI10211J34971_10003117_pt1 | contig 13352 bp, 13 predicted proteins | sample Etolagsediment_FD_34971 | JGI IMG/M metagenome (IMG submission 34971) | reverse complement strand
CGCGTGTTTAACGGATAAATACGGGTTTCGAGGAACGTGGGTGATTAGCTCAGTTTGGTAGAGCATCTCGTTTACACCGAGAGGGTCGGGCAAATTGCTTACTCACAATCTCTCTCAAAACCCCATATTTACTAGGGTTTATGAAGTTCTGCAAAATTACGTAAAACCACAATCGCGCTATTCAGCCTATTATTTGTGTCACAAGATTTGTCACAAAGGCGCAAAACGAATGCTCCCACAAAAAACCCATAATTTTATTTTTGAAAAGCGAATACGCTTGCGCAAAACACAAGTCTTTTGAAATGACTTAATGGTTTACGGACGAACGCGCAATCGCATTTATGAGCGGAACTGGTGTCAAAACCCGCCCCTGATTCGGTTATCGTATGTGTACCTTGACGTCATAATAAGATATTGCTATAATGTACGCTAACGGCAAACGAACAAATGACGATGAGGTACAGATGAACGAAACAATAATAAGAAAGCCCACAGCAATAGGTTATATGCGCGTATCAACAGCTCTCCAAGAGGCGGAAGGTTATTCATTAGAAGCACAGCAAAAGATGATAGAAGATTATTGCGCCAAAGCTGGGTATGAGCTGCTCGATACATATTCCGAACAAGCAAGCGGAAAGAATAATAATCGAAAGGTAGTCAATGAAGTCATAAAACGATGTAGAAGTACGAAATCTAAATTAGTTATCGCACGACTTGATAGGTTTACTAGAGACTTACACTTCTTAACATCAATTCAAAAACAGAAAGGGCTAGAGTTCATAGCGCTTGATAATCCCAATGCTGATGCAATGGTTATTCAGATAATGATGTCCGTTGCAGAAAATGAGAGTAGAATGATTAGTACACGTACGCGAACGGCGTTACGCATTGCCAAGCAGAACGGAGTAGAGTTGGGTAATCATAGGTCAATATTAGCTACATATAGCAGATTAGAGAAAAACAAGAAGTTTGCATTAACAAGAGATAACGTAACGATATGGGACACGTTTGTTTCTTACAGAAGCCATTGGAATGAATATGTAGTCAATCACAAGAACTATAAAACATTTCGGAAGTATATAGATCCAGTTTATGAAACTGTTGATACTGGGCTTGGCTGGGAAGAATACATTAGACGTCCAAAATACTACTGGGAAGGAGAGGAATACCTAGGAGATGAAATGTCATTTTGGGAGCTATATCAAAAAGAGCTGCAACCCGAGAAACTTATTGGAGATAGATTTAAGAGCAAGGTTTTTAACTCTTCTGCTTTTGGGGATTTGTGTGAAGATGCATTCTTATTTCAACCATTGTCATTCTATGGCAACAGCTCAATATACGATGATTATCGCAATAGTAACTCTTTGGCATTTCAACTACCGCAACTGGATATGGTTAAAAACAGGAAGAAAATAGATGTTGAAGGAAAGCATATTCGAGAATACGTTAGAAGATATATCCATAAAGCTGAAATAAAGATTGGTAAAGCTGACGTAAGAGCATACGACATTGGCAGACTATGGACTCAACTAATGAGAGATAACACTCAACCAGCTACTCTTAAAAGAGTTGAGACAGCGAGAGAGGAAGCAAGAGATATTTACTTACCAGCAATTGAAGAAGCGCGCAAAAAAGGAATTGAAGGAATAAGACCTCTAGGAAGATTTCTAACCGAGCAAGGCATAATTACTCCTAAAGGTGGCAGCACCTGGTCACCTTCTTCTGTTCAATCAATACTAAGGCTGGAAGAAGCAATAAAGAACGAAGGACAAGAAGAGGGCGATGAGTTGGACTTAACTAACGATTTAGCAATGGCATTAACTTTCAATGATTATCTGAATGGTTATGGCAGCTATGGAATGGAAGTTCCTTTCAGAGATACAACAACTGGACATATCACAAGACCGATTGATTTATCCAGCCTTGATGAAACGATAAAACTAATAGAGGAAGCGAATAAAGACGGAAGAAGCAAAAGGGCAATAGGAAAGCGATTAGACTTAAAATCATTCTATGATTTAAGAGATAAAGCAATCGATAAAGAACCACTATTCGACAATCCAATATCAAGAGCATAACGTACTAAAAAACACCAAATATCAATGACTTATGCAAAAATAGTTCTTGACGTGAGGTCTATTTTTTGGTATAATTTAAGATATACAAAATAGTTAAGTTAGCTCCAAAAACTCAACTTATCAAATACACAACCCAGCAAAACTCCCGACGCTTGGCAATCGGATACTGACATATGTTTCCGAGTTGAAGAGGGGCAAGTTATATCTATGATTTGCCCCTTTTTGATGTTCTAAGAATATTCGCTTGGTTTCGCAAAGCGCCCCAAGAGTTAGATTGCGCAATTTTATTACTAAACGAGAAGATGCAAAAAACAAAGATACCAACAAGGACTGAAATACAAATCCACTCCGAAACAGGAGGAGAGGTGGAATATGTAAAGGTGCTTTATGGAGCTGTTTATCCAAATCCAAACGGGAACGTAAAAGCACCAACATTCAAAGGTAAATGCACACTAGAAATTAATAACAAGCAGATTGAGATTGATTTAGCTATTTGGGAACAAGATTACGGATTATCTATACAAGGTACTTTGATTAGATTGCTGGAAGGAAAAGGAAAACCACACTATGAATAACTTAGAGCAATTCATTACGCAAATATTACTCAATGGATTTAAAGGATTTAAGAATATGGATTATTGGGAGATTGAGTTTTTCCTACACCAGCACAAATGGGCGGACTTAACTAAAAAAGAAAACATTGAAAAGAAACACATAAAAATAAAAGAGGAAAATGATGAAGATTGATTTAACAAAAGAATCTCCTAATGTTAAGCAGAAACTGTTAGAGATTTTGATACCAAACTACGCTGAAAAAGAGATAAGCGAAATGACATCTCTTGCAGCATCTACGATTGGCTATTACAGAAGAACTTACAAGATACCGACATATCATTCAAAAAAGAAAAGCTATGAAGCTGAAGCAATGAAACAGGTATCTGACACTCTAAAACATAACAGAGAATATGCAATTCAAAGAGCATATGAAGTTTGTGCGGACTATGGAATAAATGATAACGATGCATAAACAATGGAAGATAAAGATTTAATAGACCTTCTTGGTTTAACAAAATGGCACGCGCTAGAAAAGAAAATCATAGAAGGAAAATACATAGATATTGATCCAGAGAGCTATCCTGAAAATAGCATCGTTTGGCTGGGTGGTGTTTTTGGTGCTGGTAAGACTACATCGTTTCAAAGAAAGCTCAACGGAACGATAATATCTTTAAGCCCAAGAATAGAGATTATGAAACAGAATCTCCCAAACAATCAGAATAGCTTTACTTACTATCAAGATGATAAAGGCAAGCCAATATCTAAGACTGATTTAATAGAAGCAAAGAATCTTATGATATGCGGACAGTCACTTCATAGATGCAGAAGCACAAAGCCTCTAGACGGCAAGAATATTATGATAGTTGATGAAGCAATGCTTTACCTAAAAGATAGCGTTGGCAATCATGCACATAAGCCATGGGAATGCGAAGAGGTATTTCATAGGTTAATAGCAAAATCGAATCGTGTGTTTTTACTAGGCTGGTTCTTTAGAGATAACGTATATGAATATTTGCATAGCTTTGGGAAACAGGTAATTTTTGAGAAATATCATAGCGATATAGCTAAGAATATTAAGATAAAGAAATATCCTAACAAAGACCAATTTTTAGAAGCACTTAATACTGAAGCTAAGTCCCAGCGAGCTATTGTGCTATCCGATATGGGAGAAAACGCTATTAAGACTTTTGGCAAAAACCTTGAACATTCTTATGAATGTTATTGGAGAGATAATCCACCACCAAAGGAAAAGACGCTTGCATACAACGACCCCAACGAAGAAGGTATGACAAAGCAGATTGAGGTATTTTCGCCGATTGCTTCGCATGGCTTTAGCTTCAGAAATGAAACTCCGAATACTTTTGCATACTTTAGTCATACGAATGTTTTAGACGGAGAAGGAATGATTCAGATGTTATTTCGTAACCGAGACCAGAAAACCATTCACCTTTATGTAGCCCAGCCAAAAGACGAAAAAAAAATCGAAGACTTGAAGCGAATTGCGAGAATGTCGGCGCAATTTACTCCAAAACAAGAAGAAGATTTTGGAACTTGGAATCGATTGTTAGGGAAATTAACCATTGATACAAATAGAGCCGAAATAAAAAGAAAAAGCGCACTTGATAACATTGCTCGGATTGAACAATCACTTCCTTGGGAAGTCATTTTGTTCTTCTTGAGCGAATTGGGTATGCAAGACAAAAACATGGTAATGGTAGCAGAGGACGAAGCGAGAAGGAGATACAAGCGCACAAACATAACAAAAGAAGAAATACTTGAATTGGGAAGGTTTGTGCAATTAGCCGAATATCCAACAGCCGATGCGTTTGCGCAAAGATACACCGACATATGCAATGACTTACAAATAAAAGAATTAACAATGCGAGACATTACCCGTTGGGACGGAGGTAGCTTTAGAGAAAATGAAATTAGACATAAGCAGATTAAAACAGAGAGGTTTGTGAAAGAGGCGCAAATGAAAGCGAAAGGCGTATTTAATCATACGGACTTTGCTTTGCAGCAATATCACTTGTTCGAATATATGAAAGATAGAAACACAATTACGAATTATGATTTTAGGCATTCGGAGTTTTGGCAAATGGCACTAGAACATGAGAAATCATTTAATCGAACAATGACTGTAGCTGGATTGAAAGAGCTATGCATCACTACTGACGATAAACAATGCCCATTACGTTGGCTGAAAAGGTTTCTCATTAAACATAACTTCTTCGCAGAGGTGTATCGACCTAGCAAAGACGAGAAATCAAACATAAGAAAGCTAGCAGAAAAATCTTGCAGAGAAGATTACTTGCAATGGAAAGAAGAACAAAAAGCTATAGAAGATGAAGAAGAGCGATTTAGGAAACTTAAAAATCATAGGATAGAACACTACCTTCAATATCTTGTAGCTGAAGGAAGACAAGCAGAGCTAACAGATGAAATGAAGGCGCTCCATTTAATATACGATGAATGGAACATCTCAATTGAGACCTACTAGGTCAATGCTGGGTTCTAGAAAATTGATTCTGTTATTCGCAGAGCAAATCGGTGTTCGTCACAATTGTATATTTTCATACAACATTTCAGAACCTCTAAGGAGAACCTGAAATGCAAAGGTATAAAAAGATACAAGCGCGACTCACTCTGCTCACAACAAAATCAATTGTCTATAACCCAGACGAAGAGGAATTGATAAAACTTTTAACATGGATTACGAAAAAAAATCGACACTCTATAAATTAAATTACGAAAAAATTGATGAACTAGAAGCAGAAGGTTATTCGTCATTTTATGACCATACAGAAAAGAGGTCTGATTACTGGACTGTTGACCATAACGTAATGAAGCATTTTGAAACCATTGAAGAGATTGAAGCTCCGACGGACTGGAGCGACTTTAAAAGAATTGAGAAAGGATTCCTATATCACTCTCAATATATTGAATACAACAGCCAATGCTATGAATTGGTAAGAACTAAATTAGGAGAATACTTAGATGAACTATTTTTCATACTATCAAGAACTAATGCAAAAAATAATGCCAGTCAAAAGCAATACTGCTATGACAAATTATCACAAGGCATTAGACATAAACAAAACAGCAACTAGAACAGCCTTTGAGGATTTTGCTGGAAGAACATTTTCAGACATTGAGTTTGAGAAACTATTAACACTATGCAGAAATGCAGAAAACACTTCGCCTTACACGACATGGAAACAGGTTAAATATTCGGAAGATGGATTGTTTACTGTATCTAGGCAAGGTCACATAACGAGGATAAATTAAATGGCAAACGTAAACCTAGCAATTACACAAGATATGGTGAATGCGTATCACCTATATAGAAAAACACCCAATGCAAAGAAAGAAAATCTATACAAGATTTGGGAGCGAGAATTAAAACAAGACTTAGATTTAACTCAAAGAAAATGGATAGAACAATCTATTAACGGAGAGCGCAAACAAAACATAATCAGCAGACACAACAGGCATTTCGTTTCGCAGCAGCAAATGATGAAACCGACTTCAAATTATGAAAAAGGATTCAATCACACGCTAGATGACTTGCCAAAAGAGAAATATGCAAGCATTCAAAAATCACTAAAAGGATAAACCATGAGACAGGAACAATTAAAAGAACAAATAACACTTCTACAAAAAGAGAATCTTAATGTTGAAGGTGAACTTAACAAACTTTACGACGAAGAAAGGCAAACAAAAGCAAAGCTCGTTTCAATTGATAAAACACTTGGATTCAAGCAAAGGCGCATTGATGAAATTAAGCGCTCTGTTTTTGAAATGACTGTTGAGCTGAACAAACTTAATGCGCAAGAAGAAAGAAAAATTAGGCTGAAGCAGATTGAAGATAAACTAGCAACTCAACCAACCTTTGACGATATTGTTTCAAAGGAGCTTAATCTAATTTTATGTGAGCTACGAGAATTAAACTTCAATCTTGGAGAGGAAATTACTTTTGATGAGCTATGGAATAGATACCAAGCCATAGTTAATGAGAGGGGGATAACTAGAGCTTCGACAATTAGGATTGAAGCAATCAAGCAATATACAGCACTTTTAACAGCCTTGATTGAAAAAGAGCTAGACGGCGAACAAGTTGGCGGAATTGAAATGCGCAGCCTAAAGCAACCGATACAAAACTTCTTATCAAATCAATTTGTAAAAACGGAACTCAAACTTTGATTTGCGTTTTTTCAAAAAATTAAAAAGCCTATTGGTCAAAATTAGGCAAAGGAAATAAATTACGGAAATAACTTACTATGAGCTTACTTACGCGTGAGAAGAAATATCAATACATCGCACTAACGAACTCTGGATTAAATCTACATGAAGCAAACACATTAGCTAGAATTGTGAATGTCGCATCTATGCGAGGATATATGAGCGATGAAGATTTCAAAATATTAAATGAAATATTAGACAAGCTAGAGAGGTTTGCTGGCTTGCTAGAAACAAAATCCCAAGCGAAAAAAAGAATAATAAAGAAATATTCTAGGCAAAAAGGAGAGGATAGAATTGCTAACTTTTTCACAACTGGATTGGGAGCTGGACTTAATAAGAAAACTGACTTCAAAAGGTTTGGCATTCTCAAAAGACGTGTCATGAAACAGAGAGCGCCTACTCGCCCTGGATCATCAATTGGCAAGATTGGAAAGACTAGGGTTATTGGTCATAAGAAGCTGAATAGAGATATTGATAATCTAGCAAAATCATTGAACAAGATGATTGCGTCCTTTGAAAGGATAGGCAACAAGAAGGCTGGAGCAAAAGCCAAAGCTGGTGCAATCAATAATTTCATAAACAGCATTAGAACAGAGGTCAAAATAAAAGGCAGAAGGTAACCTTGTACCTTGTCGAGTTACTCTGTACACGAATAAAAAATCGTCTATAGAATGGGGAGTTATCTTTAATTGAACTTTCAGATTAAAGACGGAATAGAGAAAAGCAAAAGCTATATCGTTCCTAACTTGAAAGAAGAGGATTATCAAAATGATAACATCACATCAAAGTCCAAGCGACTATATAAAAGGTAAGGCGGCTAAAACCAAAGACGAGCTTTATAAAGAAGTCTTAGGAAAGCCTTACAACACCCAAGAGAAATACCAATCTGGAAGAAGAGAGGTAAATAACTTTGTTGAAAGCGTAGAGGAAAATACTGGAAAACCTTGTACAACCTTTACTCTCAAATATGGAAGGAAGCCATTGGCAACTTTTCCATATGACGAAGCAACATATCCAAGCAAAGAAAACTTCATCAAAGAGGTTCTCGAATATGCAAAAGACAACAGCTCACTCAAAGATGCTGTATGGGAAATGCATAAAGATATGGCAAAAACTAATGGAGAAAATGCTAGAGGTGGGGAGCAGCCTACAACTGGCACTTCATTACAGGAAGCAAGCTAGGAGTAATTGCTTCCGAAACAAGCTCCAGTTAATGCTGGAGCTTGCTTTTAATCCAGCATGAAAGATAAGATAGAACAGCAGAGCTTCATAAATCCTCTCTTAAAAGAGGAGATTATGAATAAAAAACTAATCAGATACAGGAAAGACAACGCCAAATGGTGCTTAGATTTCTCCCACCCACAAACTAAAAAGCGTATAAGGAAAACTTTACCTTTTGAGCTTCATCAAGAAAAAGAAGCTAGGGAACACGCAATCAAACAATATGCAAAACTTGTACTAGAAGAACAAACTAGAGATTTGTTTGCAGAACACACATTTTATGACGCCGTAAACGATTACTTAATGTTCAAGGATAGAGGTGATACAGATAAAGGAATAATAAGAGACCTGAAAGAAGTTATCGGCAACAAAGATTTAAAGCTAATTATACGAAAAGACTACAACAAATTGATTAGCAAATGGCAATACATATTAAACTCAAACAACACAATCAATAGAAAGCTATCGATACTGCGAGCCATTTTAAATATGGCAATCGCAAACGATTGGATTGAAACCTTTCCAAAGATTGTCGATTTACCAACACACAAAGAAAAACTCTCCTATAGATACACTAATGAAGATTTAGAGTTGTTGCTATCTAAGATGACTGGGGATTATCAATTCTTACGAGACCCATTTTTATTTGCGCTTGAAACAGGACTAAGGAGAAAAAACGTAATGAATATTACTAAAACTCATATATTCGATACAACACACGGCAAGGAGATTAGATTTCGTCCCCACGAAATGAAATCAAAACGAGCATTTCGTTTACCTATGACAACTGAAATGCAAAACATAATAAATAGGAACATTGATGATGATAGAGATTTCATATTCAAAGGCTGGAGAGGTAAAGAAAAGCTTGGCGACCCAAAGAACGCCTTTAACACTATTAGAAAAAGAGCTGGCATCATCAATCCAAAGAAAGATAGGCTTGCAGAATGGCGTGACTTACGCGGAACTAGAGCTTCATATTTAGCAGAGAAGGGCGTTGGTGTGTTCCAGCTTATGAAGATAATGGACTGGACAACAATTGAGACTGCTCAATACTATGTCGAGATGTTTGCGCCCGATATAAAGGACACACTAGAAGGAATAGAGCCAATTTTTGTCACAGAAAATGTCACAAAAAATAACTCTTGTAATAGGAAAAATCCTTCTTATAATGTGCGGTAAGCTGAAAAGCGCGTGTTTAACGGATAAATACGGGTTTCGAGGAACGTGGGTGATTAGCTCAGTTTGGTAGAGCATCTCGTTTACACCGAGAGGGTCGGGCAAATTGCTTACTCACAATCTCTCTCAAAACCCCATATTTACTAGGGTTTATGAAGTTCTGCAAAATTACGTAAAACCACAATCGCGCTATTCAGCCTATTATTTGTGTCACAAGATTTGTCACAAAGGCGCAAAACGAATGCTCCCACAAAAAACCCATAATTTTATTTTTGAAAAGCGAATACGCTTGCGCAAAACACAAGTCTTTTGAAATGACTTAATGGTTTACGGACGAACGCGCAATCGCATTTATGAGCGGAACTGGTGTCAAAACCCGCCCCTGATTCGGTTATCGTATGTGTACCTTGACGTCATAATAAGATATTGCTATAATGTACGCTAACGGCAAACGAACAAATGACGATGAGGTACAGATGAACGAAACAATAATAAGAAAGCCCACAGCAATAGGTTATATGCGCGTATCAACAGCTCTCCAAGAGGCGGAAGGTTATTCATTAGAAGCACAGCAAAAGATGATAGAAGATTATTGCGCCAAAGCTGGGTATGAGCTGCTCGATACATATTCCGAACAAGCAAGCGGAAAGAATAATAATCGAAAGGTAGTCAATGAAGTCATAAAACGATGTAGAAGTACGAAATCTAAATTAGTTATCGCACGACTTGATAGGTTTACTAGAGACTTACACTTCTTAACATCAATTCAAAAACAGAAAGGGCTAGAGTTCATAGCGCTTGATAATCCCAATGCTGATGCAATGGTTATTCAGATAATGATGTCCGTTGCAGAAAATGAGAGTAGAATGATTAGTACACGTACGCGAACGGCGTTACGCATTGCCAAGCAGAACGGAGTAGAGTTGGGTAATCATAGGTCAATATTAGCTACATATAGCAGATTAGAGAAAAACAAGAAGTTTGCATTAACAAGAGATAACGTAACGATATGGGACACGTTTGTTTCTTACAGAAGCCATTGGAATGAATATGTAGTCAATCACAAGAACTATAAAACATTTCGGAAGTATATAGATCCAGTTTATGAAACTGTTGATACTGGGCTTGGCTGGGAAGAATACATTAGACGTCCAAAATACTACTGGGAAGGAGAGGAATACCTAGGAGATGAAATGTCATTTTGGGAGCTATATCAAAAAGAGCTGCAACCCGAGAAACTTATTGGAGATAGATTTAAGAGCAAGGTTTTTAACTCTTCTGCTTTTGGGGATTTGTGTGAAGATGCATTCTTATTTCAACCATTGTCATTCTATGGCAACAGCTCAATATACGATGATTATCGCAATAGTAACTCTTTGGCATTTCAACTACCGCAACTGGATATGGTTAAAAACAGGAAGAAAATAGATGTTGAAGGAAAGCATATTCGAGAATACGTTAGAAGATATATCCATAAAGCTGAAATAAAGATTGGTAAAGCTGACGTAAGAGCATACGACATTGGCAGACTATGGACTCAACTAATGAGAGATAACACTCAACCAGCTACTCTTAAAAGAGTTGAGACAGCGAGAGAGGAAGCAAGAGATATTTACTTACCAGCAATTGAAGAAGCGCGCAAAAAAGGAATTGAAGGAATAAGACCTCTAGGAAGATTTCTAACCGAGCAAGGCATAATTACTCCTAAAGGTGGCAGCACCTGGTCACCTTCTTCTGTTCAATCAATACTAAGGCTGGAAGAAGCAATAAAGAACGAAGGACAAGAAGAGGGCGATGAGTTGGACTTAACTAACGATTTAGCAATGGCATTAACTTTCAATGATTATCTGAATGGTTATGGCAGCTATGGAATGGAAGTTCCTTTCAGAGATACAACAACTGGACATATCACAAGACCGATTGATTTATCCAGCCTTGATGAAACGATAAAACTAATAGAGGAAGCGAATAAAGACGGAAGAAGCAAAAGGGCAATAGGAAAGCGATTAGACTTAAAATCATTCTATGATTTAAGAGATAAAGCAATCGATAAAGAACCACTATTCGACAATCCAATATCAAGAGCATAACGTACTAAAAAACACCAAATATCAATGACTTATGCAAAAATAGTTCTTGACGTGAGGTCTATTTTTTGGTATAATTTAAGATATACAAAATAGTTAAGTTAGCTCCAAAAACTCAACTTATCAAATACACAACCCAGCAAAACTCCCGACGCTTGGCAATCGGATACTGACATATGTTTCCGAGTTGAAGAGGGGCAAGTTATATCTATGATTTGCCCCTTTTTGATGTTCTAAGAATATTCGCTTGGTTTCGCAAAGCGCCCCAAGAGTTAGATTGCGCAATTTTATTACTAAACGAGAAGATGCAAAAAACAAAGATACCAACAAGGACTGAAATACAAATCCACTCCGAAACAGGAGGAGAGGTGGAATATGTAAAGGTGCTTTATGGAGCTGTTTATCCAAATCCAAACGGGAACGTAAAAGCACCAACATTCAAAGGTAAATGCACACTAGAAATTAATAACAAGCAGATTGAGATTGATTTAGCTATTTGGGAACAAGATTACGGATTATCTATACAAGGTACTTTGATTAGATTGCTGGAAGGAAAAGGAAAACCACACTATGAATAACTTAGAGCAATTCATTACGCAAATATTACTCAATGGATTTAAAGGATTTAAGAATATGGATTATTGGGAGATTGAGTTTTTCCTACACCAGCACAAATGGGCGGACTTAACTAAAAAAGAAAACATTGAAAAGAAACACATAAAAATAAAAGAGGAAAATGATGAAGATTGATTTAACAAAAGAATCTCCTAATGTTAAGCAGAAACTGTTAGAGATTTTGATACCAAACTACGCTGAAAAAGAGATAAGCGAAATGACATCTCTTGCAGCATCTACGATTGGCTATTACAGAAGAACTTACAAGATACCGACATATCATTCAAAAAAGAAAAGCTATGAAGCTGAAGCAATGAAACAGGTATCTGACACTCTAAAACATAACAGAGAATATGCAATTCAAAGAGCATATGAAGTTTGTGCGGACTATGGAATAAATGATAACGATGCATAAACAATGGAAGATAAAGATTTAATAGACCTTCTTGGTTTAACAAAATGGCACGCGCTAGAAAAGAAAATCATAGAAGGAAAATACATAGATATTGATCCAGAGAGCTATCCTGAAAATAGCATCGTTTGGCTGGGTGGTGTTTTTGGTGCTGGTAAGACTACATCGTTTCAAAGAAAGCTCAACGGAACGATAATATCTTTAAGCCCAAGAATAGAGATTATGAAACAGAATCTCCCAAACAATCAGAATAGCTTTACTTACTATCAAGATGATAAAGGCAAGCCAATATCTAAGACTGATTTAATAGAAGCAAAGAATCTTATGATATGCGGACAGTCACTTCATAGATGCAGAAGCACAAAGCCTCTAGACGGCAAGAATATTATGATAGTTGATGAAGCAATGCTTTACCTAAAAGATAGCGTTGGCAATCATGCACATAAGCCATGGGAATGCGAAGAGGTATTTCATAGGTTAATAGCAAAATCGAATCGTGTGTTTTTACTAGGCTGGTTCTTTAGAGATAACGTATATGAATATTTGCATAGCTTTGGGAAACAGGTAATTTTTGAGAAATATCATAGCGATATAGCTAAGAATATTAAGATAAAGAAATATCCTAACAAAGACCAATTTTTAGAAGCACTTAATACTGAAGCTAAGTCCCAGCGAGCTATTGTGCTATCCGATATGGGAGAAAACGCTATTAAGACTTTTGGCAAAAACCTTGAACATTCTTATGAATGTTATTGGAGAGATAATCCACCACCAAAGGAAAAGACGCTTGCATACAACGACCCCAACGAAGAAGGTATGACAAAGCAGATTGAGGTATTTTCGCCGATTGCTTCGCATGGCTTTAGCTTCAGAAATGAAACTCCGAATACTTTTGCATACTTTAGTCATACGAATGTTTTAGACGGAGAAGGAATGATTCAGATGTTATTTCGTAACCGAGAC
>JGI10211J34971_10003115_pt1 | contig 13358 bp, 7 predicted proteins | sample Etolagsediment_FD_34971 | JGI IMG/M metagenome (IMG submission 34971) | reverse complement strand
TATAAAGTTCCAGGTGAAACAAATACAGATGATTTATCTCCAGCATCTGAAGCGTTTACTCGTTCAGATATTCCTTTACATGCAAATTCATTACTTATTAATAGAATGGAAAAGCCATTAGAAACACTTCAAGAGCTTAAAGCAAAAGGTAATCCAATTGCTTACGTTGGTGATGTTGTTGGTACTGGTTCTTCACGTAAATCAGGGGTTAACTCTGTTCAGTGGCACATGGGTGAAGATATTCCTGGTGTTCCAAATAAACGCACTGGTGGTGTTGTTCTTGGTAATACAATCGCTCCAATTTTCTTTGCAACTTGTGAAGATTCAGGCGCTTTACCATTAGAACTTGATGTTTCTGGAATGGAAACTGGTGATGTTGTTACTATCTACCCTTACAAAGGTGAGGCACACAAAGATGGTGCATGTATTGCTACTTTTAAATTAAACCCCAATACTATTACTGATGAAGTACGTGCTGGTGGTCGTATTCCGTTAATTATTGGTCGTGGTTTAACTTCTAAAGCACGTGGCGTTTTAGGTATGGGTGCATCTGATGCTTTCTTAACTGCTCAACAGCCTGCTGATACTGGTAAAGGTTTTACTTTAGCACAAAAAATGGTTGGTAAAGCTTCTGGTCTTGCTGGTGTTCGTCCAGGTATGTATGTAGAGCCTGAAATGTCAACTGTTGGTTCTCAAGATACAACTGGTCCTATGACTCGTGATGAGATTAAAGAACTTGCAGCACTTGGTTTTAATGCTGACTTAGTAATGCAATCATTCTGTCACACAGCGGCATATCCAAAACCATCTGATGTTGTAATGCACCATAACCTGCCTGATTTTATTTCAAATCGTTCAGGTGTTGCTCTTCGTCCTGGTGATGGAGTTATTCATTCATGGCTAAACAGAATGGTTCTTCCAGATACTGTTGGTACTGGTGCGGATTCACATACACGTTTTCCTTTAGGTATCTCTTTTCCTGGTGGATCTGGTGTTGTTGCTTTTGCTGGTGTTACTGGTTCTATGCCTTTAACAATGCCAGAGTCAGTTCTTGTTAAATTTTCTGGAAAAATGCAAGCAGGTATAACTCTTCGTGATCTTGTGAACGCAATTCCTTACCAAGCTATTCAAGATGGCCTTTTAACGGTTCCTAAAGCTGGAAAGAAAAATATTTTTGCTGGTCGTATTTTAGAAATTGAAGGTTTACCTGATTTAAAAGCTGAGCAAGCTTTTGAGCTTTCTGATGCTTCAGCTGAGCGTTCAGCTGCAGCTTGTACTGTTCTTTTAAACACTGCTCCGATTCAAGAGTACTTAAAATCAAATGTAGTTCTTTTGGAGTCTATGATCAAAGATGGTTATGAAGATTCTCGTACACTGCAACGTCGTGTTGACAAAATGAATGAATGGTTAGCTAATCCTTCACTAATGCAACCAGATGCTGATGCAGAGTATGCAGCAGTCATTAACATAGATCTAAACACTATTACAGAGCCAATTTTAGCTTGTCCTAATGATCCAGATAACGTAAAACTTCTCTCAGAAGTTGCAGGTACAAAAATTGACGAAGTATTCTTAGGTTCTTGTATGACAAATATCGGTCACTATCGTGCAGCTGGTGAAGTTATGAGAGGCGAATCTGCTGTAGCAGTTGAGAAGTTCTGGATTGTTCCACCAACTCGTATGGATGAGCAACAACTAATCAATGAAGGTTACTATGATGTCTTTAAAGCAATTGAAGCACAGACTGAAGTACCAGGTTGTTCTTTATGTATGGGTAATCAAGCGTCTGCTCGCGTAGGTTCTACGGTATTTTCAACATCAACTCGTAACTTTGACAATCGTTTAGGCAAAGGTACTCAAGTTTATCTTGGTTCTGCTGAACTTGCTGCAGTATGTTCAAAGCTTGGTAAAATTCCTACAGTAGAGGAGTATATGAGTATTGTTCCATCTAAACTTGCTGGAAAAGAAGAGGATGTTTATAAATACCTAAACTTCAATGAAATTGAAGGCTACCACTTAGAAGAGCGTGACCTTGCACAGAGTAAATATGGTGTAACTATTAAACCTGTTTAATCTCCAAGTAATTTCCCCTCTAGAAAGAGGGGAGTCTCTCTCTTTTATAAACTAATCTCTGATAATATCATATTCAAAAGGTATGTTTATAGTAAATACGTCTTTTGAAATTTCTTTATTTTTTGTTTGATGAGTGAAAAAAATAGTTACTTTATTTTCAAACTCATCCATATATGATATGGATTGAATAAGAGAATTGTCCAATAAAATTGTATATTGTGATGCGTTCAAAGTAGCAATATACTTATTATTTGTTATTTTTTTAGCTTTTTGTATCATTTTAAAAAAATCTAAATCGGAACTAATTTTTCTAATTACTGCTTGTTCTATGTCTGGTTCCACTACAGTGACGGAGTTTGGGGTCATATAGACATTTTTAATCACAGGTTTTTTGTAACTCCATAATGCATATTGTGGTTTTAATGCTACTACATATCCACTATAGCTTAATTTTTTACCTTTTTCATCAATAATGATCTGATTAAAATCAGCCTCAAAAGAGTCCATATTTAGAACAGATGAGCTTAGTAAACTACTTATAATTAATAAATAAAAAATTTGTTTCATTTTTATCCTTTGTTTGGGATTATAGCAAAAACACTATTTACATATTACTTAATATAAAAACAAGAAAAGAATCATTTCTTCTATTTATAGTCTTTATAATAATTTATATGGTAAAATTATTTTAATTTCAATAATTACTATATAGTAATTTATATAGTAATTTAAATAAGGTTTAGAATGCTACAAGCATTAATGGGTAAGATTTTTGGTACATCAAATGATCGTGAATTAAAAAAATATTCAAAAAGAGTAAAGAAAATAAACTCCTTGGAGAGTCAATATGAAGTTCTAAGTGACGATGACTTAAAGGCTGCGTTTACAGAACTTAAAAATAGTGTTTTAAAAGAAGAGAAGACTTTAAATGACGCTTTAGAAGATTCTTTTGCTATTACAAGAGAAGTTGGTAAAAGAGTGCTCAATATGAGACACTTTGATGTTCAGTTAATCGGCGGTATGGCTCTTCATGAAGGTAGAATTGCTGAGATGAAAACAGGAGAGGGTAAAACTCTTGTTGCTACTCTTGCAATAGTACTAAACGCGATGACAGGCAAAGGTGTTCATTTGGTAACAGTGAATGATTACTTAGCAAGTAGAGATGCCGATGAAATGGGACCTCTTTATAATTTTTTAGGTTTTAGTGTAGGTGCAATACTAGAAGATTCACATGATCAAGAAGCTAAAAAATCAGCTTATGAATGTGATATTACTTATGGTACAAATAATGAATTTGGTTTTGATTATCTAAGAGACAATATGAGTTACTCAGCAAGTCAGATGGCTCAACGTGGACATAATTTTGTTATTGTTGATGAAGTTGACTCGATACTAATTGATGAAGCGAGAACACCTCTTATTATTTCTGGGCCTACAAACAGAAGTATGCAGGACTATTCAGATGCTAATACAATAGCTCTTAAACTTGTAAAAGATGAACACTTTACGGTTGATGAAAAAGACAAGGTTGTTCTTATAACAGAAGAAGGTATAACTAAGGCTGAGGAACTCTTTAAAGTTGAGAATCTTTATAGTGCTGAAAATGCATCTCTTCCTCATGCTCTAGACCAAGCTTTAAAAGCAAACTATCTTTTTGTAAAAGATGTGGATTATGTTGTTAACAGTGGTGAAGTTGTAATCGTTGATGAGTTTACTGGCAGATTAAGCGAGGGTCGTAGATTTTCAGAAGGTTTACATCAAGCATTAGAAGCAAAAGAAAATGTTGAAGTTAAAGAAGAAACGCAAACTCTTGCTGACATTACTTTTCAAAACTACTTTAGAATGTATGATAAACTAGCAGGAATGACCGGTACAGCCGAAACTGAAGCAACTGAATTTGCACAAATATATTCACTTGATGTTGTCTCTATACCTACAAATATTCCTATCACAAGAAAAGATTTAAATGATCTTATATATAAAACTGAAGATGAAAAATTTTCTGCTGTTATTGAAACAATTAAAAAGCTTTCAAAAACTGGTCAACCGGTTCTAATAGGGACAGCCTCTATTGAAAAATCAGAAATACTTCATGAAGTACTTAAAAAGCAAAAAATTGCTCACACTGTATTAAACGCAAAGAATCATGAGCAAGAGGGTGAAATCATTAAATCTGCTGGTGCTAAGGGCGCAGTAACTATTGCAACAAATATGGCAGGGCGTGGTGTTGATATTAAAGTTAATCAGGAAGTTAAAGAGTTAGGTGGTCTTTATATTATCGGTACAGAAAGACATGAAAATCGTCGTATAGATAATCAACTTCGTGGACGTTCAGGTCGCCAAGGTGATGCAGGAACAACACAGTTTTATCTATCTTTAGAGGATAATTTGCTTCGCATATTTGGTTCTGATAAAATTAAATCTATTATGGAAAGACTTGGTGTTGAAGATGGCGAATACATTGAGTCAAAAATGGTTACTCGTGCAGTTGAAAAAGCACAGAAAAAAGTAGAAAATATGCATTATGAAGGTCGTAAACAAATTGTTGAATACGATGATGTGGCAAATGAACAAAGAAAAATTGTTTATAAATTTAGAAATCAACTTTTTTCAGATGAGTATCATATTGGTGCTAAAATTGATGAGATTAGATCAGAGTACGTTCAGCATATATTAATACTCAGCGGTATATTTAGTGGTGGGGCAAGAGAAGACTTTAATCTCAAAAAAACATCTGAATTATTAAAAGAAGAAATTAATTTTGATTTAGATATTGATGCATTGCTAGCATTAGAATATGAAGAATTATATATGGCTGTGATAAGTTTACTTAAAGAGGCTTATGATAGTAAAATGGGTGTTTTAGAGAGTAAAGTTCGCATAGATATAGAGAAAGAATTCTATCTAAAAGAGCTTGATAACGCTTGGAGAGAGCATCTTTATGCAATGGATAATATGAAAACAGGTATTAGACTACGAGCATACAATCAAAAAGATCCTCTTGTTGAATATAAAAAAGAGAGTTTTAATCTTTTCTCTGAGCTTATTAATGATATTAAATTCAATACTATCAAAACTCTGCAAATTATTCAGTTTAAAATGGAATCTGCAGAAGAAGAGGCTGCAAGAATTGCCGAGAAACTAGCAATGGAACAAAAAATAAAAGAAGCAGCAAGAACCTTTAATCATACCCACTCTCAAGAAGAAGAGTCTGTTTCAGAGAAAAAAATTGCGCGTAATGATCCATGTCCATGTGGTAGTGGTAAAAAATATAAACAGTGTTGTGGGAAAAGTGGTCCTAAAAAAGGAGTTTTCTCTGAAAATGGTACATTCAATTCTTGAAAAAATCGATAGTTCCTTATTTAGTAAAAAGATTTCTTAGGTTTGATAAAGATCAGCCGTTTATCTTTTTATCTGCCCTACTTGCATTTTTAGGCATTACTTTAGGTGTAACTGTCCTTCTCATCGCCATGGCATTGATGAATGGATTTGATAAAGAGTTTAGAAAAAAACTCACCATTATGAACTATCCACTCACTATTGTTCCCAAATTCTATGGCTCAGTTAATGAAAATTTACTTATGAACTTAGAAGAAAACTTTCCTGACTTACAATTCAGTCCCTATGTACAGTCTGCTATTATGGCTCGAAGTGGCACAAAACTTGAAGGCGGTTATCTCTTTGGAGTAAACTTTGAAGATGAAGCAAAGGTCAATAGTGTTTTAAACGCAGCTATTAAAAATAACTCTTTTAAGAAGTTTGATGTTCTCATTGGCAAAAGCCTTAAGGAAGAATTTGATATTTATAAAAATGATAAGTTAATGTATATATTCACTCAGGTTGAACCTGGCGGTTTGTCTGTAACTCCTAAAATAAAGCGGTTTAAGGTTAGATCTGTTTTTGATTCAGGTCTGACAGCTTATGACAAAGCATACAGTTACACAACTCTTGAATCAATGCAAATAATGCTACACATGCCATCTAATCTTTATGATGGAATACATATTTTTTCAAATAATCCACATCAAGATATTTTGAAAATTAAAGAAATGCTTCCTATCGGCGCTAGTGTTAGAGGATGGTGGGAGGATAATCTTAACTTTTTTGCCGCCTTAGAGCTTGAGAAGGCTTCACTTTTTATAGTACTAATGCTTATTATTTTAATAGCAGCAATAAATATTATATCTTCACTCTTAATGACGGTTATGAATAGAAGAGGAGAAATCGCACTTCTATTATCATTAGGTGCAACAAGTGGGGAAGTAAAAAAAGTTTTTCTCTATTTAGGGATAGTTATTGGTATGGGTGGTATTTTAGCAGGTATTGTCTTTGGTATGAGCGGTTTATGGATTTTAAGTACTTTCGATATTGTCTCTCTTCCTAAAGACGTCTATCCAACAACAACACTCCCATTGGATTTAAGCTTAAAAGACTTTTTAATGATTGTTATTGGAGCATTTGCAATTGTTGTTATTTCTGCTTATTATCCAGCTAAAAAAGCTAGCGAAGTTGATATCTTAACTGTTTTGAGAAATGAATAAATAACCCTATTTATTCTCTTTGGTATTTTGCTCTGTTTTTAGTAACTCATAAGGGAGAAAGAGCGCTCTTTTTATAATATTTATAGGAGCAACAAGTATCTCTTTAGCAATGAGTGATTTGACATCAGGGTCGCTCAATTTACCTGTAATACTCATAGTTGTAGATACTGTATCTTTTCCAAGTATAATATATCCTACAAGCGGAATATTAGAGACACTGCTTCCTAAGTCTGTTTTTAAGTTTAAAGTTATGTCTACCTTGTCTTTTAGTAAGTCTGCTGTGCCTGAACCAAAAATATTAATCTCTTTTGACTCTAGAAAAAAATCAGAAATGTCAAATAGACTATGTTTAGCATTAAAATTCATATAAGCACTGTTTACTTTAAGCCCTGATTTATTATATCCAGGAAGAGAGAATGTTGCGAGTGATGGTACTGTATTGACAAATGCTAAAATATTATTAAGCATCCTATATTCAACAATTACAGCATCGCTTATAAAAAAGAGACCATCGTAATCTTTTATATTTCCATCCATAGAAAAAGTAAGATTGCCACCTTCAAATTTAGAAAAAGAGATAAGATTCTCCATAAACACATCACCAAAACCATCTCCGTAGAGATGAATTTTGTCATTTCCAAGTTTAAAGATAGCAACTCCTTTTTTGTGTTTTAGCTCTGCTTTTGTAATATTATTGTGATGCTCTAAATGTATAATATCAGATAGAATTTTTCTATTGCCGCCTAAGTCTAAATTTGTATTGACTGCGTTTAGTGTTATCTTTTTGTTCTCTTGTGTATTTGAGCTGTTTATATCATTGAAGCTATTCATTAACGCAGGAATATTAAGAGTATTCTTCTGTATATCAATTTTGATCTCTTCATCTACTGCAATATCAATGCTGTTATTTATGTTGAAAAATGATTTTATGGCACTAAACTCGCCTTGTATATTGTAATCTAGAACAGGAGTGTCATTTTGCATAAGAAATTGGTATGGATATTGTATAGTAGCATTAACTTGTATAGAATCATGAGCATTTTTTTTGTAAAAATTAATTTTTCCCTCTTGGAGTTTAAATTTTTGTAAAAGTTGGGAATCTTCATAGAGACTAGCTAAAGAGTGAAATTTAGTACTCCATCCTGTATCTGTAGTGCTAAATTCTAGGCCAAGCTCTTGTGAGTTTGCATGGAGATTGTTTTTTATGACGGCAAAAGAAAACTCTACTTTTTCTTTCTCATAAAGAATCTGATCTTTATTTTCTATTTTTAAGTTTTTGAGGCTAGCAACTCCTTTGTCTTTATTCATATTATAAGCTGCGCTTGCCTGCATTGCAAGCAAACCATCAGTACTGAGTAAATCAGCACCTCTTAAATACAAAGTATCACCCTCTATGCCAACTGCAAAATTGTTCATATCAAATGCATAGTCATTAACATGAAAAAGGATATTAGAATGGGAGACTATACGAAGTTTTTTCTCATAAGAGATATTAAATGACGCCATAGATTGAGAAAGTTTTAAACCAGAATAATTAAGCTTCAATATATCTGCTTTTAGTTTCATTTTCATTGTATCAACAGCTATGGATCCAGATACAGAGCCAGATCCAACAGTATCAACCTCTACAAAAGTATTTGGAATCGTAATAAGTAGCGTGTTTAAATCAAAAGGAAGAGTGGTTTTATCAATATTTAAAGTTATATCTTTATATTTCCATTTTGATTTTTCTATGTTAATGGTGTCGTTTTTTGGTGCAATATTGTACGTAATCTTGAGAGGGGATTTCTCTTTAAGAAGTGTTGCTCCAGCTAAATGAATAAACGCAGGCTCAAAAGAGAGCGTTCCTGTGGAATCTTTTGCATTAAATGTAACATCCACATTACTTCTAACTATGTCTTTATATTGAGCCTTCATGTCATTAATTTGCACATCATAATTGTTCAGTTTTATGTACGCATCAAAAATATCAATATTTAAACCAAGGTAATCGAAGTTGGCACTTTTTGTAAAAAAATCACCATTTACACTTACATCAACACTCATCAAGTTGACTACCAACTTAAGATTTGTACGTACAGTTCCTTTTTTTTGTAAGAATGGCAGTTTTATTTTATACCTGTTTAATACTTGTAATAAATCTTTATTTAACTTACCATCAAAAAGTAGGTGTAGTGTTAATATTTCGTCTTTTTGAGTGAAGTCTATCTTTAACCAGCTTTGATCTAGATACATATTATATGTGTAAGCTTCTTTAGGATAAATAAAAAGAGTGCCATCTTTAAATTCTAAGAGAGTTTTATGTGTATGAATAGAATCTAGTGTTGTGTCGTAGGCATAATTTAATTTATTTACTGTTGCTTTTATATGTATGTTTTTATAAGCATCTTTGATGTTGTTAAAATCTATATAACCTGTTGCACTATCTAAGGATACATCGGACATTTTAATAGCATCTAAAGCCCAGTATCTTGCTTCTTTTGGTAAATTCGCTATATTGATGAGATGTGATATGTCTTTTATGTTTTTATTGACTTTGAGTTTGTATTTAAGTTGATTTACATCTGTGCTTATAAATATTTTTGCATCTAAATCATTGTTTATGTTAATATTTATATCAGAGTATAATTCCATTTTGGATCTATTAAAATACACTATGCCATCCAATGCAATATTTCTCTTGTGGTCTGTAAATGTAGCAATGTCCATATTTAAAAATTGTGATTCATAATAAAGAGAACTTTTAAAATCAAAATTCTCAGACGAAGCAATTATGTAACCTTTTTGCCCATATTTATATTTAAATGAAGCAGTTATATCATCAAAGAGAACTTTTTCAATTGTGATACTTTCAAACCAATGGCTTATTTGAGAGAGTTTTTTTAAATAATTTCCAATATCTTCAGGCTCTATTTTTGTGTTACTTTGAGTTTTTTGTGATGTAAGTAGTATCTCTTTTACTGAAACTTCTACTTTTTCATGCCACTTTATGTATAATTGCTTCACCTTGATGTTTGATAATGATACATCATCAATATACAATCCGTTTTGCAAAATAACAAAAATACTAAAGAGAGTTAAAAAAATGAAAGATAAAAAACTAACAATTGCAAAGTGTATGGTTGATATCATATTAATAATTGTTTTGTCGTTCATGTATTACCTAAATAAGCCTATTCAAACGCAAAAAGTACTTTACATACCAAAAGGTTCTATTAATCAGATTATAACACAAATGAAAGAGAAAAATAACGAAGTTTCCAAACTAGATTCATTGCTTTTAAGAGTTATTGGTTCTCCTCAAAGTGGTTGGATAAACATAGGCGAGACGAGAATCACCAAAGGTGATTTTTTATATAAATTAACAACTGCAAAAGCTGCACTCCAAGATGTTACGCTTATACCAGGCGAAACTACTTATATATTTTTAAATCAACTTTCAGAGAACTTTAATTTAGATAGAAAAAAACTACAAGAAGAGTATGATTCACAAGCAAAAATAGCTGAGGGAGTATTTGTTCCAAATACCTATAAACTCCCTATAGGCATAACAGAAAAAGAGATTATACGACTTTTAATAAGCTTGTCAGAGTCTAAGATGAAAGAGTTTTCTATAAAAATTTTTGGAAACTATAATGAAACGAAATGGTTTCATTATGTAGCAATCGCATCCGTGATACAAAAAGAATCAGCAAACATAGAAGAAATGCCACTTGTAAGTTCTGTAATTTATAATAGAATCAACAAAGGTATGAAATTGCAAATGGACGGTACACTTAATTATGGAAAATTCTCACACGTTAAAATAACTCCAAAAAGAATCAAAGAAGATAATTCAAAATACAATACTTACGTATACAGGGGTGTTCCAAAGACTCCTGTATGCAATGTTGGCTTCGAGGCAATAAGAGCTGCTATCTTTCCTGCAAAAACAGATTACTTATATTTTATGAAATCTAAGAGTGGAAAACACGATTTTTCATGTAACTATTCTACTCACTTACGTAACATAAGGCGTGTTACTAAATGAAACAAAAAGCAAATATAGTGAGTTCTTTATGGAAACTGGTACAAGGATTGCTCCTCTTAGTGGTATCATTATTCTTGTAAATTTCCGTAGAGTTATTGCTGCTACAGGAAATAAAATATTAACCTAAGGACAAGATATGTCAAAAATTATTTGGTCAAAAATTGATGAAGCTCCGGCTTTAGCAACTTATTCATTACTACCTATTGTTAATGCTTTCACTAAAGCTGCGGGTGTGGAAGTGGTCACTAGTGATATTTCACTAGCTGGTAGGGTTTTAGCTGCGATGGGTCTTGCAAAAGATGAGCTTTCAGAGCTTGGTAAAGTTGTTCTTCAAGCTGAGGGAAACATTATTAAACTTCCAAACATTTCTGCTTCTGTTGGTCAATTAAAAGATTGTATTGCTGAACTTCAAAGTCAAGGCTATGATATCCCTAACTATCCTGAAAACCCAGCAAACGCAGATGAAAAAGCACTTCAAGCTAAATACAGTACATGTTTGGGTTCTGCTGTTAATCCTGTTCTTCGTGAAGGTAATTCAGACAGACGCGCCGCAGTTGCAGTTAAAAAGTTTGCTCAAAAAAATCCACATAAGCTACGCGCATTCCCAGAAAATGCAAAATCATATGTTGCACACATGGAAGGTAAGGGAGACTTTTTTGGTAACGAAAAATCGGTTACAGTTGCTTCGGCGCAAAAAGTTACTATTGCACTTAATGGTAAAGAATTAACCTCTATTAACGCTCTTGATGGTGAGATTCTTGATGGTACATATATGTCTATTTCTGCGCTTAATACTTTTTATGCAAAAACAATAGAAGATGCTAAATCAAATGATGTTTTATGGTCACTACACTTAAAAGCAACAATGATGAAAATTTCTGATCCTATTATGTTTGGTTACGGTTTTAAAGTATTTTTTAAAGACGTATTTGCTAAACATGCAGATACTTTTGCATCATTAAATGTTAATGCTAACCAAGGTATGTCTGACTTAGAGAAGAAAATTTCTGGTCATGCAAAAGAAGCTGAAATTAAAGCTGATTTCCTTGCTGCACTAGAGTCTGACTCTCCTAAGCTTGCAATGGTTGATTCTGATAAAGGAACAACAAATTTCAATGCTTCAAATGATGTAATTATTGATGCTTCTATGCCAGTTGTTGTTCGTGAAGGTGGTAAACAGTGGGATAGAACTGGAGCTGCAGTAGAATGTGTTGCTGTGATTCCTGATTCTACTTATGGCATGTTTCATGCTGAGATGCTAGCTGATTGTGTTAAAAACGGTCAATATGATGTTTCAACTATGGGTACTATGCAAAATATTGGTCTTATGGCTCAAAAAGCTGAAGAGTATGGTTCTCACCCAACTACATTTGAATTAGCTGAAGCTGGTACTGTTACAGTAAGTGGTACTGATGGTGTTCTTATGAGTTTTGAATGTGAAGCTGGTGATATCTGGAGAATGTCTCGTACTAAAGATATTCCAATCAAAGACTGGGTTCGTTTAACAGTTGAAAGAACTAGAATTGAAAATGTTCCTGCAATCTTCTGGTTAGATGAAAACCGTGCTCACGATGTTGAAGTTAAGAAAAAAGTAGATGCTTATCTTAAAGATCACGATACTGCTGGTTTGGATATTCAATTCATGAATGTTACTGACGCTACACGTTTTACAAATGCTCGTGTGCGTGAAGGCAAAATGACTATAGCAGTAACTGGTAACGTACTTCGTGATCACTTGACAGATATGTACCCAATTCTAGAGCTTGGAACTTCTGCTAAAATGCTTTCAATTGTTCCTTTGTTAGCTGGTGGTGGATTGTATGAAACTGGTGCTGGTGGATCTGCTCCTAAGCATGTCGATCAATTTTTAGCTGAAGGTCACCTTCGTTGGGATTCTTTAGGTGAGTTTTTAGCACTAGCTGAGTCTTTAAGATTTATTGGTCAGAAAAATAATGATTCAAAACTTACTGCACTTACTGCGGCTCTTGACGTTGCTAATGATGGTTACCTAGATAATAACAAAGAACCATCACGTAAATGTGGCGAGCCAGATAACAAAGCTTCTCACTTTTTCGTAGCTCAATACTGGGCTAAAGCACTTGCTGAAGGTAATAATGCTCAATTAGCTGCTAAATTTGCTCCTGTTGCTGCAGAACTTACTGAAAAAGAAGATATTATTCTTGCTGAGCTTCTTGCTGCAGAAGGTAAAGCACAAGATATTGGTGGTTATTTTAAACCAGATGATGCGAAAGCTGAAGCTGCGATGAGACCATCTGCTACATTAAACGCAATTATTAATAATATATAATTGCTTACCTGCGTTTACTTAAACGCAGGTTTATAACTTTTTGTTTTTAGCTAAATATATTATCCTTTTAGCTAAAAATCAAAAGTTAAATATAACTCAAAGGGAGATTGATGGCAAATAAAGTAACAGTCATTGGAACGGGTAATTTTGGATCAACTGTAGCATTCATATTAGCTATGCGTGGGGCTTGTCATGAAGTTGTACTGCTTGGTAGAAATATCGACATAGCCAAAGGCAAGGCTCTTGATATGTCACAAGCTGCGAATGCTGCAAGAGAACACACAGTTGTAAGAGCAGCCAACGGCCCTGAAGATATGAAAGATAGTAAAATCGTAGTTATTACTGCTGGTGCACCAAGAACACCTGGGATGAGTAGAGATGATCTACTTGTAAAAAATGCTAAAAT
>JGI10211J34971_10003113_pt1 | contig 13361 bp, 8 predicted proteins | sample Etolagsediment_FD_34971 | JGI IMG/M metagenome (IMG submission 34971) | reverse complement strand
TAAATTCATATAAGAACCGGGATTTTCCTACACCCGCCTCAGACATGATGGAAATGGCTTGACCTCTGCCTTCCTTTGATCGCTCAAAACTATCGAGTAGGAGTTCAAGCTCACGTTCCCTACCAACAAATGGAGTCAAACCCCGCTCCGCACTGACATCAAATCTCGTTCTTCTTGAGCTGGGTGCGATTACGCGGTAGACATGTAAGGGCTCTTCCTTGCCTTTGATTTGTTTTTCTCCAAGGGCTTCAAAACGGAAGAGTCCCTCAGTGAGTTTGAAGGTATCTTCCGTTACATAGGTAGCCCCCGGCTCTGCCAACCCTTCCATCCTGGAGGCCAGATTAACCGTATCACCTACTGCCTTGAACTCTACTCTAAGGTCGTTCCCCAGGATGCCCACCACAACAGGTCCCGTATGAATACCTACCCGCATTTTGATCGGCAATGTAACTTCTGTCTCTTCCTTTATCCTGTCACTGAATCTGGCCATCTCACGGTGTATCGCCAAGGCTGAGCGAATCCCCCGCTGCGGGGCATCCTCTAGTGCAATGGGAGCACCGAAAAGGGCCATGATACCGTCGCCTGTCATTTCATTCACTGTGCCCTCATAGTCATGCACTTTATGAATGAGGATCTCGTAGACCTGATCCATAATAGAGTAAGCCTCTTCAGGGCCCAAGCTTTCGACAAGGGAGGTAAATCCCTCCATATCACAGAACATAACCGTGACCTGCTTGCGTTCCCCCTCGATTTTATCCCTTTGGCTTAGTATTTTTTCAGTAATGCCTTCAGGAAGGTAACGCTGGATCTTTTCTATTTTTTCATCAAAAGAGAGCTCTTTTGGGGTTGGCTCAAATGGAAGGGTTAGGTTGTAGCCGCACTCACCGCAGAATTTATCTCCAGGCAGGTTTTCAGCTCCACATTGAGGACATGCTAAAAGGAGCTTTGCTCCGCACTCACGACAAAACTTCCTCTCATCAGAATTTTCAGCCTGGCATTTTGGGCATTTCACTTTGCCCTCCAAAAAGTATTATAACTAAATGTTATTATGATAGTGCTGCCAATTCCTTTTCAGCTTTATTCACCCACCCATCAGCACCACATTTTTTGAAAATATCGGTGGCTCTGGTCAGTTGTTCCTTCGCGCTTGATAGATTTCCCTTCTTTTTGAACCAGTCGGCATAGAGGGCATGATCAGTAGCCAGATACCATCGAGTGCCGTTTCTGGTGTCTGCCTCAATGGATTTCCTGATCCATACCTCTGCATCCGCCATATGCTCATCATCCACTTGCAGAAGGATATCTCCTATGTTCCTTGCCATCACGCCTTCGCAAAACTTGAGTCTATTATTCTCGAAATACTCAATCAGCCCGTGGAGGTCCGCTTCCAGTTCTTTAGTGCGTGCCCATGCTCTTGCCAAGTCTGTTTTTATGGCGTTAGCCCATGACGGGAATATTTTGGCCCCTTCTAAGCTTTTAATTGCATTGATATAATAGTCCTGAGCTTTCCCATATGCTCCCGTATCGAGATACAAATTGCCAAGGGTCCAAGCCGCCCAAGCCTCCGAGCCACTTAAAGATGTTTTTTGAGAAAAAGTCAGTCCTTCCAAAAGATATTTTTCTGCGGCATCAAAAGCGCCCTTATAGTACAAGACACAACCATATTGGGTATGGGCCATACCCTTGGACCATACATCACCACTTCCTTCAGCAAAATGTGATGCCTCTTCGCCCACCTTACATGCGAGGCTGATGTTTCCCTGGATGAAACACACTTGGGTAATCGAAGCTTTTGAAAATGAGATCCCCGGTGTATTGTCTGCCAATTCACTCAAGTCCACGCATTTCTTGAAATGTGTTGATGCTCTTTCAAATTCGCACTGAAAAAACAAACAGGTGGCCAAGTAATAGTTTGTGGCCCATAATGATACAGAATCCCCGATCTCCTCTGAAAGCCTCAGGGCATCGTTTATGTATGGGGTCCCGCTTGAGAAGTCCTCTTCAACCCAAAGGGCATGCAGCCCCATGGCCGTGTAGATTCCAGGAAGCCTCTTTCGATAATTCAGCTTCAATGCCAGATCCATGACAGGCTCAACGGCATCCTTTGCCTCGGAGTTGTGGCTCAAGGCTAAATGATAACCGGCGAGGATCGTTCTGGCGTCAATGATCTTTTTCTGGTTTACTTCTGTCTGAGATAGTTTTTCCAGGCAGTCAATGCCCCTCTTCTGGTGTTCAATGGCATCCTTGAACAATGCCGCCTTCTGATACTTCCTCGCTTCGAGCCTGGAATACTCCGCCCCCTTCTCGTAGTTCTCGCTGGCAATTAAGTGACTGGCTACCACACCGTAATGATCAGAGATGTTGTCCTTGTAGATTTCCTCCATGGTATTGGCGATTCTCTCGTGGAGCTGCTTTCTTTTTCTTGTCAAGATGGAATCATAGACCACCTCTTGTGTGAGGGCATGTTTGAAGATATAGGTCGACTCGGGATAGATGCCCCTTTCATAGAGAAGCTCGGAGTCTTTGAGCGAAGAGAGATGGGAGAGCAGCTCCTGTTCAGGGAGTCCTGCCAGCCGCTTGATCAGATCATAGCTGAACTCCCTCTCAATGACAGAGCCTGTCCTCAGCACCTCCCTTGCGCCCTCGGGAAGGTTGTCCACCCTGGCCATGATCATATCCTGGATCGTAGAGGGGATGGTGAGTTTCCCGATGTCCTTGGAGAGCTGGTATTTCCGGCCCTTTCTCTCGATGCCCCCAAGATCTTTCAGGGACTTGATGAACTCCTCGATGAAGAAGGGGATCCCCTCGGTCTTTTGCAGAATCAGCTCTTCCAGGTCCCGGTCAATATCCGAAGTGCCCAGGATGTTGGTCGCCATGGTCAGGGACTCACGGTTGGAGAGACGGTTCAGGGTCACCTGGCTGTGGTAGGACCGGCTCCCCCAGGTGTGGACAAACTCTGGCCTGTAGGTGAAGATCAGGAATATCCTGGTTGCGGATATACTTTCGAGAAGCTCTTTGAAGGCATCCTCGGAGCTTTTGTCCATCCAGTGTAGATCCTCTACGGACATGATGAGGGGGCGAAGCTCGGTACCTCTGAGGACAACCCTTTTCAAAGCCTCAAGGGTTCGGTCTTTCCTTGTCTCGGGGCTCATGGGAATCTTGTCAATGCCGCTCTCTTTCACGGAGAGGAGTTCCAGGAGATAGGGAAGGGTGGAGGCTTCATCGATTTTGAAGAGCTGAAGACCCCTGGCGACCTTTTCCCTGATCTCCTGATCCGTATCGTTATCGTGGATGTCAAAGTTGGCCTTCAGGACATCGACTATGGGATGGTAGGCGACGTTTCTGCTGTAGGAGAGGCATCTGCCCTCAAGGAAGATGATGTTTTCATTGGTAACCGTTTTTCGGAATTCATAGAGGAGCCTCGACTTTCCGATACCTGCATCGGATATAATGGAGACGGCCTGGCCCCTGCCTTCCTTTGACCGCTCAAAACCATCAAGCAGAAGTTCAAGCTCACGTTCCCTTCCAACAAAGGGGGTGAGGCCCCGTTCGGTACTGACATCAAAGCGTGTCCTTATGGTACTGGGGGCGATCACACGGTAGATTTTGACTTGCTCTTCCCTGCCTTTAACTTCCTTTTCCCCCAGAACCTCAAAGCGGAAGAAACCCTCCGTAAGCTTGAATGTCTCCTCGGTCACATAGGTTGTTCCTGGCTCTGCCAGTCCTTCCATTCGGGAGGCTAAATTGACGGTATCACCCACTGCCTTGAACTCAACGCGAAGATCATTTCCTAAGGTGCCTACGACCACAGTACCGGTGTGAATACCGATCCGCATTTTGATATGTGTTATGCCTTCTTTCTCTTGCTTTAGTTTGTCGCTAAACTTGGACATCTCCCGATGAATCGCTATAGCGGATCGGATTGCCCGCTGAGATACATCTTCCAAAGCGATGGGGGCTCCAAAAAGGGCCATAATCCCGTCACCGGTCATTTCGTTGACTGTTCCTTCATATTCATGAACCTTATGAATGAGGATCTCGTAGACCTGATCCATGATGGCGTATGCTTCTTCAGGGCCTATTCTCTCGACAAGGGAGGTAAATCCTTCCATGTCACAGAACATCACTGTGACCTGCTTGTGCTCTCCTTCGATTTTGTTTCTTTGGGATAGGATCTTCTCTGTGAGGCCTTTGGGAAGATACCGTTGGATCTTGTCTAGTTTTTCATCAAAGGAGAGGTCTTTAGGCGATGGTCCTGAGGAAAGGGTTAGGTTGTGGCCACATTTGCCGCAAAAAATGAATTGAGGTGGGTTTGGAAAATTACATTTCGGACAAATTCTTTCTAGTTTTGCCCCACATTGGCCACAAAATTTTATCTCTTCAGAGTTTTCAAATTGGCACTTTGGGCATTTCATTTTCCATTCCTTCCATTAGGATTGGTAGCGAAGCAATATATTGACTGGAGATAATAAATTGAAACCCTCTTTAAAAAAGTCAATATGATTTGAATTTAGGCAAAGAGAGATATCTATATCAGGGCACATTTGTTCATTAATAGCTCGTATTATTCTTTCCAAGATACTTCATACAATTTCATGCTTTCACTAAACCCTTTAGGTTTAAATCTCCCCCTCTCGACAAACGAAAATCCACTTCCAGCTGTTAGATGCTTGGTAACATCAGAAACTAAAATTTGCTCACCTTTTGCTCGAGAGAGTATCCGAGAAGCAACAACCACTGCCTGCCCAAAAGGATGCCTGCCTTCACGCCTCACCACTTCACCAGTATTAATACCGATACGGACTTTGATTGAAGCTAAATTCTTGGTTATTTCCCTTTGAATGTCACAGGCACACTTTATGGCTGCTGATGCTGATTCAAAGGATAGCATGAAGCCATCCCCAAGGTTTTGTAGCTCTTTTCCCCGGTACTTTTTTATTTGATCGCGAACAATCTTGTCGTGTTGGAGAAATATGTCTCGGGCAGTAGCATCACCGAGTCGAGTGACCAGGTCTGTAGATGAAACGATATCTGAAAAAACAATGGTAGACTGTTCAACAATTTCAGATCCGTCGATTAGAAGCTCATCCACATCTCCCAGCCGATCTTTTTTAGTCATGACATCTAAGCTATCACTAATTGGTCCCCCTGATTCCCCTCTGCCAATGAATTCTAAAATTTCTTCAATTATCTGAGTTGTTTCGCCATACCACCAAGGATGAATTTTCCCTTTCAATACCTTAAATCGAGCGTTGGGAATCTCAACAGCTAGCTGCCTGCCATGATCAATTGTCACAACTCTGTCACCATCCCGGTGCAAGATCAAGGTTGGAATATTAATACCGGAAAGAAGTTCGGAAACATCGAGTGAAAAGCAAAGCTCCAAAAGTTTAGCTGCTATTTCAGGACTGGCCGAATCTCGCTGAAACTTGGCAAGGCTTTTAAGTTCTTCCGTGTTGGCTTCAGGATAGAACATATCGGCAAGGGCCTTGGAGCCAACGCCCCACGATGCTCTAATAAGCGAGGTTAAGGCAGATCTAACTTCCTCTTTGGCAAGGTCTTTTCCGCTGGCATAGGCTCCATAGAGAATCAAACGCGTTACCCTTTTCGGATGCCGGGCCGTATATTCTATTGATACGGGACCCGCCATAGAACTGCCTAATAGATTAAATTCCTTAAGACCTAAATGGTTTATTACCGTTTCAAGGTCTAATAATTCGGTTTCAAGAGTAAAGTCCTTTCGATTCCTATCAGATTGCCCGCATCCATGCTTATCGTAAGAGATGATCATCACTTCTTGGGCAAGCTTTCCCCAAAATTGTTTAGCAAACGGATCCTCAAAAGTATATGAAAGACTCGTTACCCAAGGGGAGGGGAAAACCAATGGTTGGCCCTTACCAAATTTTGAGTAAGCAATCTTTACACCATCTGCTCTTTTGACAAATTGGATTGAGGGTTTCACCATGATAAATTTCTTGTCTCACGGTTTTCGATTTGACATTTTGAGCATCTCACTCTTTCCTCCAAAAGAATTGGAAGGGCATTTTATTTTGAAAGCGTGGCTAGTTCTTTCTCAGCTTTCTTTACCCATCCATCAGCACCGCATTCCCTGAGGATTTCTATTGCCTTGCTCAGATTTTCTCTGGCTTTTGGCTGATCGCCTTTTCGTTTGAACAGTGCAGCACAAAAGGCATAGTCCTTACCCAAATTGAACATCATGCCATTGCGCTTATCAGCTTTAATAGCCTTATCGATCCAAGTTTCCGCTTCGCTTATGGAACCATTGTCGCTGTTCAAAAGAATTTGTGCCATATACCTGGCTGCCCAACCTTCATTCAATTCTGTCTTGATCCCATTTGCATATTCTCGCAACAATTCTAAATCCATGCGTTTATCAATCTCCATGATTTCAGCCATTGCCAAGGCAATCCTAAGCATGCTTTGATGGCAGGGATATAGATTAACACTCTTCGCACTCTCAAGCGCCTTCCGGAAACAGTAAGCCGAATCTTCATACTTTTTATTCTCAAAATGGATATCGCCCAAGTTCCATTGTGTAATAGAATTTGTGGTGAATGCGTCGATCTTTTCACAACACTCAGCCCCCTTAGAAAGATATTCGCTAGCTTCTTTCAGTAAACCTTTCCCATGGCAGGAACATCCATAGGCCAAGTATGCCCAAGATTTTGAGAAAATATCTGCACTCTCTTCTGCCACTGACACTGCTTCTCCACCCATCTCATAAGCCTTGCCGATGTTTCCCTGGTGCCAATAAGAAAAAAAGGCCCAATTGCTTTTTGTTGTTGATATGCCCCAAAGGCTATTTGCAGCAACGCTCATCCTCAGCGCTTTTTCGAAACATTGAGAGGCTTGATCAAACTGGCAAACCAAAGACAATACACACCCTAACCAGAAGTTCGCCTGAGTAAAAGCCAATATATCGTTAATCTCCTCAGAGATTTTTATTGCTTGTTTTAAGTATTCAATACCCTTTTTTTGGTTTCCTCGAACAGATCCGTGATATGTCCCGAGTATGTTGTACATCCTGGCCAGCGTTTTTTTCAGGTCATGCTTTACAGCTGGAGCAATAACAGGATCAATAACCTCCTTTGCTTTCACGAAGTCATTTAGCTGGCTATAGTAGAGACCAAGTGCAGTCCTTGCGCTGATTATGCCTTTTTCCAGCTTCTCAGAGTGCGGCATTTTTTCAAGGCAATCCACCGTTCTGTGAGCGAATGCTATTGCATTGTTTACCGATGCTGTCTTAGCCGCCTTTTTCCCGGCCAACTTCGAATACTCCACGGCTTTTATAAAATTGTCAGCTTCACTATAGTGCTCTGTAAGAATTTCATATTGCTCATATAGATTCTCTTTATATAAATCCTCAATGGCATTTCCAATCTCTTCGTGGAGGTCTTTGCGTCTGGTGCTCAAAATGGACTTATATACAACTTCTCCGGTAAGGGCATGCTTGAAGATATATGTGGTTTGCGGAAAAATTCCCCGCTCGTAAAGAAGTTCCGAATTCTTTAAAGCTGATAGATCCGCAAGTAATTCGTGCTTAGAGAGATCTGCAACTCTACTTATTAGATCATAACTGAACTCCCTCTCTATAACGGAACCAATCTGAAGCGTTTTTTTTGCGCTATCTGGGAGCGGATCAACTCTTGCCATAATCACATCCTGGATCGTAGAAGGAATAGTCACCCTCTCTAGGTCTTTTGCTATCCTGTATCTATTGTCTTCCCTTTCTATGATCTTCAGGTCTATGAGTGATCTAATAAACTCTTCAATGAAAAAAGGCACTCCGTCTGTTTTCTCCAGAATCAATTCCTCAAGATCCCTATCTATGTTTTCTGTACTCAAAAGATGAGTCACCATTGAAAGGCTTTCCCGGTTGGAGAGCCGGTTCAAAGTTAGTTGATTGTGAAAAGACTTAGCACCCCAGGTGTGCACAAACTCAGGCCGATAGGTGAATATTAAAAAGACTCGTGCACCTGCAATATTGTCTAATAAATCCTTTAATGATTCTTCGGAGCTCTTATCGCTCCAATGAAGGTCCTCAAAGGCCATGATGAGGGGGCGGAGTTCGGAGCTCCTGAGAACAATTCTGTTTAACGCGTCAGTAATTCTTACCTTCCTCTCCTCAGGACTCATCGGTATCTTATCAATACCACTCTCTTTGACCGATAAAAGCTCTAAAAGGTAGGGAAGGGTAGAGGGTTCATCTACTCCCAGTATCTTAAGGCCTTCTTTGACCTTTTCACTGATCTCTAAATCCCCATTCTCCTCATTTATATCGAAGTTCGCCTTCAAGATGTCTATGACCGGATGATATGAAGCGCCTCTGCTGTAAGAAAGGCATTTACCTTCCAGAAATATTACATCTTCGTTGGCAACAGCCTTTCTGAATTCATACAAGAGCCTGGATTTGCCTACTCCTGCCTCGGACATTATGGAAATGGCTTGGCCTAGCCCCGCCTTGGCCCTCTCAAATGCATCTAATAGGATCTCAAGTTCTCGTTCTTTTCCAACAAAAGGAGTCAGACCCCGCTCAGCACTAACATCAAACCTAGTCCTTCTAGTGCTCGGGGCAATCACTCTGTACACATTGACAGACTCCTCTTTGCCCTTAACCTTCATCTCCCCTAGGGCTTCAAATCGAAAGAATCCCTCGGTGAGCTTGAATGTCTCCTCAGTCACATAGCTTGTTCCAGGTTCTGCCAATCCTTCAATTCGGGAGGCTAAATTGACTGTATCACCCACAGCCTTGAATTCAACCCTGAGGTCATTACCAAGAGTGCCAACAACCACTGGCCCTGTATTGATGCCGATCCTCATTTTGACAGGTGGAATGTATTCCTTCTCTTGTTTTAATTTGTCGCTAAACATGACTATCTCTCTGTGGATGGCCATTGCTGATCGGATCGCCCGTTGAGGTGCGTCCTCCAACGCAATAGGTGCTCCGAACAGGGCCATAATCCCGTCACCGGTCATCTCATTCACTGTGCCTTCATAGTCGTGGACCTTATGAATAAGGATTTCATAGACCTCATCCATGATGGCGTATGCTTCTTCAGGGCCGAGTCTCTCGACCAGGGGAGTAAACCCCTCCATGTCACAGAACATCACCGTAACCTGCTTGCGCTCGCCTTCTATTTTATCTCGTTGGCTTAGTATTTTTTCAGTAATGCCTTCAGGAAGGTAACGCTGGATCTTCTCTATCTTTTCATCAAAAGAGAGATCTCTGGGGGCTGGCACAGATGAAAGGGTTAGATTGTGGCCGCATTCACCGCAGAATTTATCGCTGGGAACGTTTTCAGAGCCACACTGCGGGCATACTAAAAGGAGCTTTGCCCCGCATTCACGGCAGAACTTCCTTTCATCAGGATTTTCAGCCTGACATTTTGGGCATTTCATTGTGGATACCTCCTTGTTGAGGTTCCCAGTGATTCAAACTGATACTGCTTGGATCTTTAAAGACCAGTGGCTTTCTATACCAGATTTAACGTGAGTTGAGTTTTAGCGGATGGTGATTTTTTCTCCCAACAGAACTTTGACATTCTGTTAGGAGATGAGCGGGCACATTTTGAGGAGTTTTTCCATGAAAAAATGGTAGTTATAGGTTTTGTGATTTCTGTTTTGAGAATACAAAAAGTTGAAGAAAAAAACAAGCCTGAATTGTTACTCAAAAAATACAAAATGAAAATAGCATTTGGGGATATGCATATTCTTTAAGAAGTTTCTTATTTTCATAAAATTCATTAATCTTAAGATTACATATAATCACTGTCTTCTTTATGTGTAAAACCACATCAAGTTATTATCATGTTTACGCTCATAGAAAAAAGCACGACTGAATCCAGACCACTCTATGGAATAAAGCCACAATTTGCAAGTGTGAGGTATCCCTCGCATATGTAAGGGGAGGTCCCAATGCCGGGTGAGCCAAAACAGGCGATTATTTCAGCAAAGCACTCCACCAACGCAGTGTTTGTGGAGCTTTTCTATATCTATTCCGCTGAATGACACGTGCTGTTAAGCAAAAAAGCAGGGCATGAGTCAAACGAAGATTTGACCTGACCCCATTGATTGACTTTCCCCTTTCGCTGTTGGCCTTTCAGCTTAGCAAGTTCCCGATCCCTGCTTTTAAACCCCGACCCTTATTTTTAATCCTAAGTAAGTTTACATATTGACAAGATAAATAGTACGATTTATTATCGTATTATTGATACGACAAAAAGGGAGGTATAAAATGAGAAGCAAAAGAAAGGTCAGCTTAACCCTTGATGAAGAACTTTGTGCAGACATAGAAAAGGCATCAAAGACTCTTAACATGGCAAAAAGTCAACTTGCCCAGAAGGCGTTCAGGTTATGGCTAACAAAGGAGACTGAGGCTCTTATGGCAAAAGGTTATGAAGAAATGGCAGAAGAAGATAAGGTCTTTGCCGACCTCACCTTTCAATCTCAAAAGGAGATCATATAATGAATAGTTTTCCCAAGCGCGGTGAAGTATGGGTGGTTAACTGGAATCCTGCCAGGGGAAGTGAACAAGCGGGCAAGCGGCCTGCACTTGTTATCCAGAATGATATCGGCAATGAAAAAGCGCCAACAACTATTGTGGCGGCAATTTCAAGCTCTGTGAGACTTTATCCAATGAATGTTGAAATCAACCCTCCTGAGGGGGGAATAGACCGTCCTTCGCTTATAAAAACGAGTCAGATACTTACTGTAGCAAAGGAAAGACTGGAAAAACGACTTGGCCAGCTTAGCAAAGACCAGATGGATGATGTTGATAAAGCCATTAAATTGAGTTTGGCATTATCATAAAAAGGGAGTCATGAAAGAAGAGAAATCCGGCAAGCCAATGGCGCTTTGTGCTGAAGAGGCGCTAAAAAAAGCTGTTGCCCATGCCATTGTCGATCATAAACGAACAGTAGATCCCCGACCCTCGATCCTTGTTTTTCACCTCTCACTTTTCCTCCTTCACCCTTCACCTTGTGTCCTCTTTCGCAGGCTTTCTTTCCTTGACAAACCCCAACCACAGTCATAAGCTTGCCACAACAAAATGTAGCCCTTCAAGGAGTCTGCTTTGATCTGCAATTCCAACATGAGGTTTTTCAAAAAGCTCCACCGATGCAGTGTTCGTGGAGCTTTTTTACGTCTATTTGTGTGGAGCCCCACGGGAAATCCCGTGGCGCCAATTGGTTCCGCAGATTCGCTTCGCGAACTGCTGGACTTAGTGGCACGACATCCCGGCCATAAAGGCATTCATCCACGGCTAAAGCCAGGCTTTCTGCGATCGGGGTAAATGACACGTGCTGTTAAGCAATAAAAACAGAACATAAGGCAAACGGAGATTTATCCCGTTAAATGCGCAGCCTATTTAACTGGGACTTGACCCGAAGCACTATTTCCGTAGAAACACCGAAGTAACTTATATTTTGCACAATAACGTAATGTATGTTACTGTGCAAAATATACTTTAACATTGAGGGCAATATCGGAATGAAAGATTTAGTTAATCGGATTAAAAGACATTTATTGGATACGCTTGGCATAACGGTAACGTTATCGAAACCGACAAATCAGGGATCGCTTCCTTTTTTCCTTCAGGATATTTATGATGTGTTCCAGATCAATTTGTTGAATGAAAAATTTATTGTTTTGGCCTTAAAAAACGACAGCGAGCTTACCCCTGCGACAATTCATAAACATATCGATATCGTGAGACAACAGCTTAAAATGAAAGCTGTTTTTGTACATTCCACCATTTCATCGTTTAACAGAAAACGGCTGATCGAGCACAAAGTCCCTTTTGTCATACCGGGTAACCAGATGTATCTCCCGGATTTAGGTATTGATTTGAGGGAATATTTTACTAAAAAAAGATCAAAGCCAGTCAGCTTGGGACCATCCACTCAGGCCGTTATTCTCTATGCATTGACCCAAACTATAAGTGAACCTTTAACCCCAACGCAATTAGCGGAAGCGCTTGGGTATTCACGGATGACAATGACCAGATCGCTCGATGAGATCGAATCCCTCGGCTTGGCTGAGGTATCGGTCACGGGCAGGAAAAGATTGGTTTATTTTGACAAAAACTGCAGGAATCTATGGGAAAAAGCGTTTCCTCACTTGAGATCGCCGGTAAAGGAAAACGTGTGGCTGAAAGCACTGATCGATGAGTTGCCGGTCTGTCAGGCCGGCCTGACAGCCTTGGCTTACTATTCAATGCTGACTCCGCCGAAAAGACAGGTTTACGCAGCTTTTGCCAAAGACTGGAAAGCCATACAACGTAAATACCCTCATGAAATTATTTCTTATCCGGATGAGGCAGCATATGAGCTGGAGGTCTGGAGCTACTCTCCGGGCTTATGTGCGAACGGTAAAATAGTTGATCCGTTCTCTCTATATCTGAGTTTAAGAGATAGTAAGGATGAACGCGTTGAATTCGCCATGGAAGAGATGATGGAGGGTATCGAATGGTAAGAGGACTTGATCTTTTCCGGGATTATTTCAAGGATTATACGGATAAATATATTCTGATTGGCGGAACTGCATGTGATTTAGAGATGGAAAATATGGGTCTTAATTTCAGAGCGACAAAAGATCTGGACATTGTCTTAATCTTAGAAGCCCTGGATGTTGAATTCGTAAATGCTTTTTGGGGTTTTATTAAAGAAGGGCACTATAAAAACAGACAAAAAAGTACCGGCAAGAAGCTATTTTATCGTTTTTACGATCCCGAGAAGGAAGCCTTTCCTTATATGATAGAATTATTTTCACGAAAACCGGATGTATTCGAATTGTCCATCGAGAGTCATTTAATCCCGATTCCCATAGATGAGACGATTTCCAGCTTATCGGCTATTTTAATGGACAGCGATTATTATGATTTTATTAAAAACGGACAAAAGGTCACGGACGATCTTTCGATAATTTCACAAGAATATTTCATTCCATTGAAATCAAGGGCCTGGTTGGATTTATGTAAGCTCAAAGGTTCAGGTAAGACTATCGACAGTAAAGATATAAAGAAACACAAAAACGATGTTTTCAGGCTTTATCAGATCTTGGCCCTGGACACGGATATTGCATTACCTCAATCCATAGCAGATGACATGCGGATGTTTTTGGAGAAGGTGTCTGATGGGCCACCTGATTTGAAAAGTCTTGGAATACGCAATACATCGCTGGAGGCTGTAATCGGTAATCTCAAAAAGATTTACAACCTTTGATGACTGAGAAAACAGTTCATGCTCATTATTGATACGTGGGCGTGGCGGCGGGCAAGCCACAACCCTGAACGTTTACCCCGTTAAATTCACGGCAGTGATAGCTTGCCAAGTTAAATTCAT
>JGI10211J34971_10003112_pt1 | contig 13361 bp, 12 predicted proteins | sample Etolagsediment_FD_34971 | JGI IMG/M metagenome (IMG submission 34971) | reverse complement strand
TGTAATATTGAATGTTCCTTCTACTTATCCCGCCAAGCCTATGAATGGTTTTCATGTAGCGGGTTTTGTTGCCTTGGACTTAGAAAATGCTGTTTATCCTAAAGAATACATACCGAAATTAGAAGAATTGAATTACAGAATTGATGTTGATTCTGAAAAAGGCCATCAGTCAAAAGAATTGTTTATGAAAGATTTATTCAGAACATTAGAAGCAAGGCATGAAACAGCAAAGCATTTATGGGATGATCTAGATTGGCAGACCTTTATGTATGTCATTACAGGAACTGACCGGCTTGGTCATTTCTTGTGGGATGCTTATGAAGACAAGAATCATCAATTCCACCAGCAGTTTTTGGATTATTTCAAGAGAATTGATGAGATGATTGGTGAAATCTCAAATAAGATGTCTGCTGATGATTCCTTGATTATGATTTCAGATCATGGCATGGGATTGACAGAATCTAATGTTTATGTTAATGCTGTTTTAAGAGAAAAGGGTTTTCTTGAATTAGAAGAAGCAGACAGGATTAATCATAATCACATGAAAGCAAGCACCAAAGCTTTTGCTTTGGATCCTGGAAGAATTTACCTAAATAAGGAGGGAAAATATCCTAAAGGACCTGTTAAGAAAGAGGATGAAGAAAAGATTCTTGCTGAATTAACCAGTATTTTTCAGAATCTTGAGAAAGACGGTAAAAAAATTATCAGGAAAATCTTCAGAAAAGAAGATGTTTATAGCGGCCCTTATTTAGATGATGCCCCTGACTTAATACTCCTATCAAACGAGGGTTTTAATTTAAGAGGCACTCTTGCCAAGAAAGAATTGTTTGGTAAAGATATTTTTACGGGAATGCATACTCAGGACGATGCGTTTTTGTTTGTCAAGACACCAAAAAGCATAAATATTCCTGAAAATCCCTGTGTGACAGATGTTGTCAAAATCATGAATGAGATAAAAGGTGATAAATTATGAAACCATGTAATGCAAACAGGACTTGCTGGAATTGCCCTGCAGCAGTATTGAAAGGCAATGTAGATTTTAGGGCTTGCGGCCAGTCTAAAGAAAAGAAAAAGCAATTGTCAGAGAATCAGCAAGTTTTGATTGAATGTTCTAGAAGAAAGGAATTAGGCCATTTTGCTCCCACTATCACTTTTGAACAATGCCCTGAGTGGGAATTGAATGAAGAATACCAGCTATACATGCTCAAAAATATGCGCGTCATGATTCTTGGTCTTGATGGTTATCTTGGATGGACCCTTGCTCTAAAACTCGGCAAGCGGGGTTTCAAAGTCAGCGGCATTGATAATTACTGGAGAAGGGATTGTGTTATGGAAAAAGGCGCTCATACAGTTGTGCCTATTGCAAGAATGACTGAAAGACTGCGTGCTGCTAAAGAAGTGTTAGGAATAAACATTAATTTCAGAAAATTAGACATTTTGGATAGGTCAAAATTAAAAGAATTCCTTGAAGAGGTCAAGCCAGAAGCAATTGTTCATTATGCAGAATGTCCTAGTGCTCCTTATAGCATGGTTGATGCAGCGCATGCGGTTAAGGTTCAGGAAAATAATGTCTTGGGAACATTAGGATTGCTATGGCTGATGAAAGAAACTGTTCCCGAATCTTGCTTAATTAAGCTTGGAACAATGGGAGAATACGGCGCCCCTCTTACGGGAAGGCCTTTATTTGAGGGAATGTTTCCTGCCAATGCTGTCTTGAAATGGAATGATAGGGAATGGAGTCTTGGTGGAGAATTGACTCCAAGAGATCCTGTTAGTTTCTATCACGTAAGCAAGGTTCAAGATACTTTTAATGTTTACGAAGCCTGCAAATATTGGTGGTTGCGGTCTTATGATGTTATGCAGGGAGTTATTTATGGTGTTCACACAGACGAAGTTGCTGCTGATCCAAGATTACGAACGAGATTGGATATGGATGAGTGGTTTGGTACCGTCATTAACAGATTTGTTACCCAATCGATTTTAGGAATGCCTTTAACAATCTATGGTGAAGGAGAGCAGATAAGAGGTTTTATTGCCTTGGATGATGCCATGCAATGTATGGTTCGTTTGATTTGCAATCCTCCTGAAGCTGGCCAATATGATGTTGTTAATCAGGTCTCTGGATTAATTCGAATAAAAGAGCTTGCTGAAACTGTTGCAAAAGTTTCTAAAGACTTTGGAATGAATACAAAAATTCAAAGAGTCGAAAATCCGCGGGTTGAAGCAGACAAACATCCGTTAGAAGTTATTTCAACAAAACTGCCAAATACTCTTGGTTTTGGACCAAAAATAACTTTTGAAAAAGAAATTACAGAAATGTTCAAATTATTAACCCAGCCAGAGATTAAAGCAAGAATTGAAGAAAAGAAACACGTTATTATGCCTAAAACCCGCTGGGATGGCGTAAAACAAGAAAGCGAAACTTTTGAAACATATAATCCTGGGACAAAAATTGCAGCATCAGATACAAAGATCATAGAGATGCTTAAAAAAGGGCGCGAAAAATTCGCAAAATCTCAGCAAGAAGGAAAGATTTTTTCGGCAGTAATAGCAAATCATTTGGCAGGATTAAACATTGATGAAAAAATGGTTGAATCTGTTATTAAGCTATGTAACACAAATTCAGTAGATCCTATGCAATGGAGTGAAAAGGATTTGGGCAATATTGCGGCTGAATTAAGAAAAAGAACAGATGGTTATCGAGGAGTCTTACACACAAAAGAATAAAATGGAATTGACAGATGATAATTTTAATGCAGAGGTTTTTCAATCGGATATTCCGGTTTTTGTAGAATTGTGGGCATCCTGGTGCCCGCCTTGCAAGATGATGGAGCCTGTGATGAATTCATTGGAAAAACAGTATGCGGGCAAAGTTAAGGTTTGCAAGATTAACATCGACAAGAATCCTGAGACATCTGCTAAGTTTGATGTTAAGGGCGTTCCTACCTTTATTTTGGTGCAGTCAGGAAAGATAATTGATAGAGCAGTTGCAGCAAAGACCGAGGAACAGTTAAAGGAAATGATTAAGAAGGTGTTAGAATGACAAAAGTATTGATTACCGGCGGTTGCGGATTTATCGGTTCAAATCTAGTTGAATTTATTTTAGAAAAAACGGACTGGGAAATAAATATTCTTGATAATCTCAGTGCAGGCAAGCTGGAAGACGTAGAACAAATATCAGGATTCAAGGAACGCATCAATTTTTTAAAAGGCGATATTAGAAACAAAGAAGACGCATCAAAAGCAGTCGATGGGTGCGACTATGTTGTGAATCTTGCTGCACAAGTAGGGGTTATGCCGTCTATTAAAGATCCTTTATTTGACGCTGATGTTAATATAATTGGAGCGATTACTCTACTCAATGCTTGTGTGGAACGGAAAGTAAAGAAATTTATTCAGGCATCATCTGCCGCTCCGCTTGGTGATCAAGAAATGCCTATGCATGAGAAAAAAGTTCCTCAGCCGCTTTCGCCTTATGGTGCCAGCAAACTTGCTGATGAAGCATATTGCAGTGCATTCGCCGCCTCTTATGGGATTAATACAGTTGCATTGCGGTTCTCTAATGTTTATGGCCCGAAATCTTACCAAAAAGGCAGTGTCATTCCTCTGTTCATAAGGCAGATTCTTAATGGAGAGATATGCACTATTTTTGGTGATGGAAAACAGACAAGAGATTTGCTTTATGTTGCAGATGTTTGTAATGGAATATACTTAGCTCTTACAACAGAGCTAAAGAACAAATTTGAATTAATTCAGCTTGCCACAGGCAAAGAAACATCTATGAATGAGTTATTCAAAGTAATGAAAGAAGAATTTGAAAATCAAGGCAAATCTGTGCTGGATGCAAAATATGCTCCTGCAAGACCCGGCGAAATTATCAGGAATTATGCAGATATAAGCAAGGCAAAAAGATTATTGAATTATAATCCTGAAGTTGATTTGAAAGAAGGTATCTCAAAGACAGTTGCCTGGTTTTTAAGCAAGAAAAAATAATATTATTTGTTTAAGTATTTTCTTCCAATTCCCACATAATCAAATCCAAGCATATTGATTCTTTCAGGATCATATATATTTCTGCCGTCAAATATGACCGGAGTTTTCAGGTTTTTAAGCTCTGCAAAGTCCGGAGACCTGTAATCTGTCCATTCTGTCAATAACAGCAAGGCATCTGCATCTTTTATGGTGTCATATTTCCTGTCGCAATATTCTATCTTGTCTCCGAATATCTTTTTTGCATTTTCCATGCCTTTTGGGTCATGTGCTTTTATCTTTGCACCCTCTACAAGCAAAGAATTGATTATGTCGATAGATGCTGCTTCTCGCATGTCATCTGTTCTTGCCTTGAATGTAAGCCCCCATATGGCGATTGTCTTATTTGCAACTCCGCCCAGTTTTGAGAAATATTCTTTTATCTCGTCTGCCATGAAGGCCTTATGTTCGTTGTTTGATACATCAATTGAAGACATTATTCTTGGGGAGAATCCTTTTTGCTTTACTGCTGCAACAAGCCCTCTTATGTCTTTTGGGAAGCAGCTTCCACCGTATCCTGGGCTTGGATACATGAATTCCCAGCCGATTCTTGAATCAGAGCAGACACCATCACGCACATTCATGATATCAGCATTAAACAAGGAGCATATTTTTGCAAATTCGTTTATTCTTGCAACCTTATTTGCTAAAATGGTGTTTGCAAATAGTTTTGTCAGTTCAGCTTCAATCGGCTTCATAAAAATAAGTTTTTTCTTCTTCAAAGAAAATGGCTCATATAATGCTCCTAACACAGTTCTTGCTTTTTCTGAGCTTGCACCAATAACAATTCGGTCTGGCGAGTCAAAATCTGCCACTGCTTTTCCTTCTTTCAAAAATTCTGGGTTTGAGACAACTTCAAAATTAGTTTTTTCTTTCAGTTCCTCTGGTATGTTTTCTTTGATTATGTTTGTTACCATCTCTGCTGTCCCTGGCGGAACAGTGCTTTTGTTGACAATTATCTTGTAATCCTCACATCCTGCAATTGCTTTTCCTATCTGGGCAGCAGCTGCCTTGATGTATTTCAAATCAAACTCTCCTTCATCTGAAGAAGGCGTTCCTACTGTTATGAATATGATTTCTGCATCTTTAGCAGTTGCCTCAAGTTCTGTAGTGAATGTCAAGAGCTTTTCTGAAGATGTATCAAGAACTATCTGTTTTAATCCTGGTTCGTAGATGGGCATTTCTCCTTTATTGAGCATTTCAATCTTGGCTGCATCAATATCTACGCAAGTGACTTTGTTTCCTACTTTTGCAAACATCGCGCCTGCGACAAGGCCGACGTAGCCTGTTCCTATAATGCAAACTTTCATTTTTTATCACCTTTTTGGGTTAGCATACATATTCTTTTTGTACCAGTCTATTGTTTTTTTCAGTCCTTCTTCTATGGATACTTTTGGGTTATAGTTTAATAATTTTTTTGCTTTGCTGAGATCCGCAAAAGTTATATTTACATCTCCTGGTGGGATTGGCAGTTTTTTTATTTTTGCTTTTTTCTTCAGGTTTTTTTCTACTAGTGAAATGAAATATCTTAGTTGTACTGGCTTGTTGTTGCCTAGGTTGATTATCTCGAACTGGAATGGTTTTTTCAGGGCAGCGATTATGCCGTCAATTATGTCGCTGATGTATGTGTAGTCTCTTTTTGTTGTGCCGTCTCCGAACATTTTGATGTGTATGCCTTGGCTTATTCTGTGGGGGTACATGATTGGTATCATGTCTGGCCGGCCTCTTGGCCCGTATACTGTGAAAAATCGCAGGCAGGTCACGTTCAGTTTGCATAGGTGGCTGTAGGTATAGCAGAATAGTTCGCATGCTTTTTTTGAGGCTGCGTATGGCGATATTGGTTTGTCTACTGGATCATCTTCGCTAAATGGAATTTTTTTGTTGTTTCCGTAGACAGAGGAGCTTGAGGCAAAGACGAATTGTTTTGTTTTGTATTGTTTTGCAAGTTCCAGGAGGTTTAATGTGCCTGATACGTTTGTGTCTTTGTACCATAGTGGTTTTTCGATAGAGGGCCGCACTCCTGCTCTTGCTGCCAGATGTACTATTTTTGATATCTTGTGTCTTTTGAAGATGAGTTCTAGCTGGTCTTTTTTTTGTATGTCTATTGAGATGAAATTAAAATTTTTGTTGTCAAAATTGTGCTGTATATTCTTTACTTTTCTTTTAGGAGAATAATAAGAATTAAGATTGTCTATGCAAACCACCGTCTTCCCCATACTTAATAGTCTATCGCACAAGTGGCTGCCGATAAACCCTGCTCCCCCTGTTACTAAAATGGACATCAACTATAAATGAGCAAGAGGCCATTTATAAAGATATTGTAAAAGCACACCACAGGTTTTTTAAATGCTTTTACAAAATTGATTTATTAGACAAAATGCATGCATAATTGATTGCCGTCTTTTCATCATCTGGGCGCTTATTAGGAAATACTGGCAATACCAATTCTTTTTTAATATTAAAAAAAGAATTAATTAAAGTCCTTACTTCTTTAACAGATTTAAAAAGAAAGATATGATCTATTCCTGCTGCCCAAATTGCAGTTGTTAAAAATAATTCTCCGTCTTTTGAAAGCAAAGAGTTTAATTTTGAAAGCAAGTCTTTTGGATTTTCTACATGCTCTAGTAATTCACCGCAAATAATTTTATCATATTTTATAGTTTCAGATATATCAAAAACATTTTTTTGAGCTACTTCTATCTCTTGAGAATTATTTATTCTTATTATTTTTTTGGCAAAATCTACAGCGCTTTTGCTTAAATCATATCCTTTTCCTTTCCATGCAGGATTATTACGTATAAATTCTGAGATAAAGATGCCTGTTCCAATAGGAACCTCAAGTATATTTCCTGAAGAGATATTGCCTTTGCAAAAATTTTGAATAAAAAAATCAAATAGTTTATAATGGTTTATCCAAAATGCTTGGGATAAAAAAAGTCCGTTTAAATAACGTTTAGCCATTATCTGGGGATTGTCTAAAACTTCTCTCTTCGTATCTTCAAATTTTTTGAATTTATATGTGCCTGTTTTATTAAGTTCCATTTGTAAAGTCAAAAATTCCGCACTAAAATCGATGAAATCTTTTATCGTATCCGCATATTTATTTAAATCTTTATCATAAAATTCAAAAAGTAACTTACAAATTTTTTCGCCAAAAAAAGGATTATATTCTGCAATCTGAAGTTTCTGCGGAATAGTTCTTGTCACAATATTTTCCTTAAGTTTTTCAAGCGTGTACTTAAACAAATTTTCCGAAGACATTTTAATATACCCCTTTACTTTAAAATAAAAGTAAGTTATTTATATACTTTATGGTACTTAAGCAATCTGATAAACGAAATCTTTATATTATATCAAAATTTTGTTATCAAATATGATTTTAGGAATAGGGGTAGATATCGAAGAAATTAATCGTTTCAGAAAAATAGAAAAGAATAAAAGATTTTTAAAAGCAGTATTTACAGAAAGAGAAATTAAGTATTGTCAACAGAAAAAAGAACCGTTTAGAAGCTATGCAGGAAAATTTTGCGCAAAAGAAGCAATAATTAAAGCGCATTATAAACCCCTTCATTTTAAAAATATTGAAATATTTAATATGAAATCCAGCAAACTTAAAGTGTATATTAATAACAAAGCAAATCCTAAAATTAAATGCAGCATATCCCACTGCGCAAATCATGCATTAGCTTTTAGTATTATAGAAAAATAGAATTTATTCACTATTCTTTATTTTTTATCTTCAAGTAATTCTATAAGCCCGATGGGAGTATATAAAAATGCAGCCAATTTGTTATCGTACAATTTTCCAGGTTTGGGAGGAGAAACTAGTATTGCATTACATTCCTTTTTCAAAAACTCAATTGCAATAATTATATCTGCTACCAAATAACAAGTATGATAATAAAATATTCCTTTTTTTATTATACTTTCAACTACTTCTCCTGAAATTAATTCTATTTTTGACCCATTTTCTAATATTACAAGACAAACGTATGCATTTTGATGTTCATCAAAAAGTATATCCGTATATTCTTTTACATTCATAGATTTTTTAATAAAGGCTAAACAGATTTCAATATTTCTACATGCAATTCCCAAATGATGGAATTTTAATTGGTGCTTATTCATTTTTTCCGCAAAATACAGGCATATGCTCTAGAGAATGCATTAGGATTTTTGCTTTTTTCTTCATAAAATGAATCAATTATAAAACCATTTTTAATTAATAAATCATCAATTTCTTCACGCGTATTAAAAAATTGCAAATGATCTTCTGCGGGACTTTTTATTGGTATGGATATCATAAATTTAGCATCATCCTTCATTAAGTCTTTACATTTTTGTAGAAATTTATCAGGCTTTTCTAAATGTTCCAAAACTTCACAAGAGATTATAATATCAAATTGGTAGTTTGGCTGAAATTTAAAAAAATCTAAATTTAAAAAAGTAGCTTTATCTGCTGAAAGTTTCATTGAGTTTCTTAAATCATCTGCGTATTTCTTGCTGTATACACTTATATCTATTCCAATCCCTTTAAAATCCTTTTGAATACTTAAAAAAGTTAACAAGTATGCTCCGTGACCGTATCCTATATCCAATATTCGCCCCACATCTGTTTTTAAGTTAGTGCATACTTCTTTTCTAAAAAAATTAAAGACCTGTGAATAACCATGCCAGAATATTAAAGCCAAATATAATCCATCTAAATAATATCCTTCCATAACTTCTTTATTATCATAAACCGTCTTACTTGCTTCATCAAAATTTTCCGGACCAAATTTATTTGACCGAATATACTGCATAGGATATTTTACAGAATAATTTATTGTTGCTGAAATAAAATTATCAAAAATTTTATTGAATGATTTAAACTTTTTCATATTTTTCATATGTATTAAATGCCTTTCACAAATTTCTGCATATTCTTTATTAATATTTCCGTTTTCGTATTTAAATAAAATTAAAAAAGTATCATCTAGTAAATTAGTTTTCTCGGCAATGTATTTAATTGCCTGTTGCGTAAATGGAAATTCAATAAGGCAACTGATAATGTACTTAATTTGGCGATTCATTTTTTTCTGTTAATTCAAGATATCCTATTTAATCTATTCCTTTTTTAATTCCTTGTTTTTTAAGCGCGTTTTTGATTGCTTTATATGAATTAATATTCATCACTGCATCCATGGAAAATTTGATATTGAAATTTCTTTCCACTTCTGACACGAGCATAAGCCCGTTAAAAGAATCCCATGAAGCGATTGTATCAGGAGATGAATCATCATTAATTTCTTTTTTATCAACACCTAAAACTCTTGCAATTAAATCTTTTAGTTTTTCCATTCTTTTACCTCCATTAAAATATCCTTATTTTTCTCTTTGCCCACTTCTAATTGATAATATATTTCGCCGTTCTGTTCTTTAATCTTATTAAATCCGCAATCTGCAAGGAAATTTTCTGCAGGTTTATTCTTTTTTGTTGGTATAAATTTAGCAGAGATCTTCTTGATACCTTCTTTTTTCGCAGCGTCTATAATATTCTTCATAAATGAAAATTCTATATCTTTTCCAAGTATCCTGCAGCTTAAAAGAAAAGTATCAATTTCCCAATGCTTCTCCGCAGCACATTGCCTGATAATGGCTGCTCCAGTTATGCCATATTCGCCAAATTTATCTACAACATCTATGCATTTAACTAAATAATCTTCAGAATCTGAAAAGGATTTAATGTTCTCCACCTCGTATCTTTGGGTGGTGAGATTAAATTGGTTTGTTTTTTTGGTAAGCTGAGATATTCGAGGAATTGATGTTTTTTGTGCTTCGGAAATTGTTACAGCTATTTTTAATTGTTTAAGGAAAGATGTAAGATTTTTAACTTCTGACTTTAATTCGACCCGTTTTTTCTGATCCACATACATTTTGCCTTTTTTTAAGTCAGAATCGGTTATATTAAATAAATTAAAAACTGTCAAATCTTCTATTACTTTTGGATAAAGGCAAGAATCCTCTGGCATATCTACCACCAAAACTTCAGGAACAAATTCTTTTATTAATTCTCTATTAGTCTTATCGTCATCTATAAATATTAAACTGTCAAGACCAATGTTCAATTCCTTAGCAATTTCAATCATGTTTGCTGCTTTATTTTGCCAGTTAATCCTCATGCAGGCAAACATGTCTTCTCGTAACAGCGTATATGGGTGGTTTCTTATAACTTCTAATGCATCATCATAATTATTTTTGCTGTTTATTGCAAGAATTATCCCTCTTTCGAACAATTCGAGCAATCTTTTTTGGAAATCAAGAAAGGGTTTGCCCTCTTTCTCAGGACCTAACTTGATATTTTCCATACCATCTTCGCCGATAATCCCGCCCCACAAAGTGTTGTCTAAATCAAGAACTATGCATTTCTTAGTCATTGACATCAAAGGAAATATATATGCCAGGTATTCCTTAGCAAGATTAACCAAAGAAGGGTGTGAAATTTTAATATCACCCATATAGCACATTTTGCGATCGCAGATTTTATCATGACCAAATTTCACATAGAAAGAGGTAGTATCAAAAACAAATAATTGTGAATCATTTGCAGATAACACTTCAAGATTATGATTAAACTGGCGCATGCTTTCTTTCATGCCAAAGTCTTGCTTATTTTCAATTATGCCGCGATTGGTATAAAAGGGGATTAAAAGATTGTTTATTATTATTTTTGCATCAGTCTTTTTCTTCAGCATCATAATTAAATCTTTTATTTCAGTAAATTTTTCTTGAATAAATTCTTTTCTTTGCTGGACATTCTTTCGATAAGGAAAATAATAAAAATCTCCCAAAAAGTTTTCAGTATCAAGAAAGATAAATATAATATTGGGATTAAAAGAATATAATCCGCTGGAATTATTTAAAATTTCTTGCATATACTGATTATACGGCGCAGTATAACAATCAGCATAAATATCTTGTTCGAAACACATAACTTTCATAGTCTCTGCAAGACCAGTTATTGTTGAATTAGAAAGAAATGCTATCTTAATGGATTTCATCGAATTTTTCTGAACTAGTTGCTTGCTTTTATTTATATAGTCGCACAGCTTCATTTTCAAAGCTCCATAATATCCCATACCCACTTTACCAAAGAAAACTACCATTTAAATACTTTACGTTTTTGAATATTCCGTGTGCACTATATCTCGCAAAGGACATGTTACATTTCAAGAAACTTTATAAATAATCAATCAGTCTAAACGTCCATGCTATTTCACTCACTGCACTTCCTAGTTTTCTTTCCAATAGTTATTTTGATTTATTTTAGTTTGTCTCAAAAATATAGATGGGTTTTACTTTTAATAGCAAGCTATTATTTTTATATGAGTTGGAAAGCAGAATATGTTATTTTAATTATGCTTTCAACTATAACAGACTATATCGCGGGTTTACAGATTTATAAAGCAAAAAAGCAGTCAAGAAAAAAGCTGTTTTTAGGACTGAGCTTATTGATAAATTTAGGCTTGCTATTTATGTTTAAATATTTTAATTTTTTTAGCCAAGCCACTGCAGATTTTCTGAAATTATTCAGCATACCATTCTCACCAATGACCTTAAAAGTTCTTCTTCCAGTAGGCATTTCTTTTTATACGTTTCAAACATTAAGCTATACTATTGATATTTATAGAGGAAAAATAAAACCTGAAAAGCATTTGGGTGTATTTGCAGTATATGTTTCTTTTTTCCCGCAACTTGTTGCAGGACCTATCGAAAGGGCGAAGAATTTATTGCCTCAATTCTTTAAGAAGCACCCTTTTGAATACAAGAGAGTTACAACTGGCTTAAAAATAATGTTATGGGGTTTTTTTCTAAAATTAGTTGTAGCAGATAGAGCTGCAATAGTGGTAAATCAAGTGTATAACAATGTTTTTGATTATACTGGCGCATCTTTAATTTTAGCTACTTTGCTTTTTACAGCACAAGTATATGGCGATTTTGCAGGATATTCTTTTATTGCAATTGGTGCAGCGAAAGTCCTGGGTTTTAGATTAATGGAAAATTTCAGAAGACCTTATTTTTCTAAATCAGTTGCGGAATTTTGGCGAAGATGGCACATTTCATTATCTAGTTGGTTTCAAGATTATGTATTTATACCCTTATATAGATGCGTAGCTAAAATCAAACTATTAAAAAATAAAGAACCAAAAGTAAAGCATCGTCTTTCTTTTTTTATATCAATGCTTATTGGCCTTACTCTGTTAGGTTTATGGCATGGTGCTGCATGGAGATTTGTTCTTTTTGGTATTTATAACGCAATATTAGTTATAATTTATTATTCAATTCAAAAGCACTGGCATAAACTCAATAAATATATACAAATTGGACTAACTTTTTGTGCTATTGCCTTCGGACTAAGTGTTTTCAGGGCAAATAACTTATCTGAAAGCGTATACATAATAACTAATATGTTTTCCAATTTATGGACTAGTAGTAGCGGCTTAATAACAGGCACTGTAACGCTTAATAAAATCAGTTTATATATATTATTTCCCGCCGTTATTTTTATGGAAGGAACGCATCTGGCACAGGAAAAAAATAAAAACATATTATCATTTTTAAAAGTTAAACCGATTTGGTTGAGATGGGGCGCATACTTCTTTGTTATACTAACAATACTAATATTTGGCGTATTTAATAAAACACCTTTTATTTATTTTCAATTTTAAGATAATATGAAACAAGATAAAATAAAATTTATTAGACAGGGAATAATTTTTTGTATTTTATTTATATTAGTTTTTTATTTATTAAATGCGGCATATTCAACAGCAATCTTATCAAACACAATAATGGAACGAATCGATCTTCAATTTAAAGAGAATATAAAGGATACCCCAGTTTTATTTATGGGTGCATCGCATACCGCAAATGCAATTAACCCCAGTCTCATACAGAATTCTTTTAATCTTGCTAACGGAGGAACAAATTATATACAAATCTATTATAAATTAAAAAAGGTGCTTAACTCAACAGAATCACCAATCAAAATAATTGTATTGCCCATCGACCCCAATTCTTTTTCACCGTATTTTGCCAAACGATTCAACAATGAATGGTATTGGAAAAAGTATATCGATTTTAAAAAAATTTCCGAAAATAGCACAAATATTTCCAGTTTCAAAAAGATTGTTAAAAGTTATTTTCCACTGTTTGATTCTGGAGAAAATTTGATTTCCTTTATTTTTATTAAAAAAAAAGCAGAACTTATAAAAGGATACGCGCCGCAAACAGGTAATTTTTCTTCACATCCTGCAAAAAGTAAAGATGCGTCACAAAGAATTAAAAAGCAC
>JGI10211J34971_10003110_pt1 | contig 13365 bp, 13 predicted proteins | sample Etolagsediment_FD_34971 | JGI IMG/M metagenome (IMG submission 34971) | reverse complement strand
CGCCCCGGAGCTGGTGGAAGCGCCCGTGTAGGCCAGGCCGTCCAGCGGAAGAAGGCGCTCGTGTGCGTCCCAGACAAACGGGTTGATTTCAAAGTCGGTGAGGTTCGGGTGGTCTTCGCTGATGCGCTCGAATACCTGAGCCAGGGCTATCAGGTCGGCGATGCGGCCGGAGCGCCCCTTGTGCGCGAAGAGGCGTCCGATCGGACTGCGCTCGAGTACGCTCCGCATTGCGTCGGTTTCTACCGGCAGCATGAAGATTTCGGCGGGCGAGAACGCATCGGCAAAGAGTTCGGCATCGTCTCCGCCCTTGCTGAACGAGACGACGGCACCGAATTCGCGGCTTTTTCGCATACCAACGAGGATTTCGTTGCCGAGCTCGTTCGAATAGGGTGTGAACTCGACAACGAGGACACCCTGAAATCCGTAATCCGGGGCGGCAAAGCGTTCGGCCATCTGTTCGACGGCGTCGGCCGCCTCTTCCCGCAAGATTATCTGTACGCCGCCGAGTTTTTGTTTGTGCGGTACGGCGTCGGCGACGACTTTGACAACGACGCGCTCCCCGGCGCATCGGGACAGAACCGGCAGGACCGAAGCCTGAGCTCGGCCCGTCTGAATTTCATCAGCAGAGATGAATCCGTATTCGGGAACCGTCTGACCGTATGCGGCGAGGATTGAATAGACTTCGTGCTCGTAGAGGATCACCCGTGAAGCGGTCCCGGCCGCCTTCAGTATCGCCGCGACTGCGGCCTGACCGTCTTTCCCGGTGTTCGGCTCAGCCATGAGCGCGTGCGAAGTCGTTCATGAATTCGGCAAGCGCTTCTACACCTTCGACCGGCATCGCGTTGTAAATCGAGGCACGGATACCGCCCACGTCGCGGTGACCTTTCAGGCCAACCATGCCGTTTTGTTTTGCGTCGGAGACGAAGGTCGCTTCCAGGTCTTCAGACGGGAGGCGATACACGACGTTCATTCGCGAACGGACGGCGGGATTTACCGGGCACCGGTAAAAGCCGTTGCTCCCGTCAATCGCCTCGTAGAGGAGTGCGGCTTTGGATTCGTTTCGTTGCTGCATTGCGGAGAGACCGCCAAGCTCCTGCAACCAGTCCAGAACCAGTTTAACCATATAGATACTGAACACCGGCGGCGTATTGTAGAGCGAGTTTTTTGAAGCATGCGTCCGGTAACTGAGGTAGGTTCCCAGGTCCGCGGGGCTGCGCTCAACCAGGTCGTCGCGGATGATGGCAATGGTAACGCCTGCCGGGCCGAGGTTCTTCTGGGCGCCGGCGTAGATCATGCCGAAATCCTCGACCGGAAGCGGCCGGCTCAGAATATCACTCGACATATCGGCTACCAGCGGCGCGGCGGTTTTTGGCCACTGCTGCCATTGCACGCCGTCGATCGTTTCGTTCGAGGTAATGTGAAAATACGCACTCTCCGGGCTGCTCGCGAGACTCGCTGCGTCGGGGAGGGTAGAGAAGTTGTCCCGGGTTCCGTCCCAGGTGACATTCACGGTTCCGTATTTCCGGGCGTCGGTAAGCGCTTTTTTTGCCCAGGCGCCGCTGTTGACGAGGTCACAGGAGCCGCCGCCCATCAGATTCATCGGAACCATACTGAACTGGAGCGTTGCGCCGCCGCCGAGAAAGATGATCGAGTAATTGTCCGGTACGCCTAAAAGGTTCCGGATGCCGTCCACCGCCGCATTATGGATCGCGTCGTACTCCTTGCTGCGATGGCTCGTCTCGATAAGGGACATTCCGATTCCCTGGTAGTCGACGAAGTCGTTTTGTGCCCGTTCAAGAACCGGGAGGGGCAGAGTCGCCGGTCCGGCAAAGAAGTTAAAAATCCGCGCCATATTCTTCTCCATATGCAGGTGAGATGTTTGAGGAATCGTATCAGGAGTTTGATCGTTCGCCAATGGAAAAACGGGACCCGTCCCGAGACCGAAAGCGTGTACATTTTTGAATTCGAGTTGGTGATGCCGTACTATAAGGAAGAGGGGTCGATCTGGAATCTCGGCAGATACGAAAACGGTTATGTGTGGTATTCATTCTCGTTTTAACTGCATTACCCGGAATGGCGGATAATGGTTCCACCCGGATTGCCGTTCTGACGCCGACGACGGAGAATAACACCTACTGGCCTCAGGTGTACGAAGTGCTCGACGCGGTAGCCGAAGACCTCGGTATTGAACTGCTCCGGTTCGAGTTTGATGTCCGCGATCGATATGCGAAAGCCACCGACGGCGAGCGAATTCTGCGAACGACGCCCGATCTGGACGGCGGCATCCTCTCGGTTGCCTTCGGCCAGACCGAACCCCTCCTTCTCGTGATGGAAGAACGATCTGTTCCGGTCATCATTCAGGGACCGCTCTTTGAGTCGGAACTGCCGAACCTGGGAACCTCACCGCGGAATACGTTTCAGAGCTGGATCGGATACGTCTACCAGGATGAAGAAAAAAAGGGGTACCTACTGGGGAAAACCCTGATAGAAAAAGCCGTCGCCGAAGGGCTGTTTGCTTCTGATGGGCACCTCCACGTTGCCGGAATAGGAGGCGACGCTACCTGGTTTGGCTCGGCTCTTCGTGCGCGTGGGCTGGAGCGGGCGGTGGAGGAAGAACCCCGGGCGCGCCTCCTTCAGGTCGTCCCCACGCAGTGGACCCCGGCAGAAGGACGGGAGAAGGCGGCACTGCTCCTGCAGCGCTATCCCGAGACAACGGTGATCTGGGCCGCCAGCGATCAGTTGGCGATTGGTGCGGCCGAGGGAATCGCCGGAACGGGGAACCGGGCGGGTACCGATATTCTGGTCGGAGGGCTCGATCTTTCCAAAGCGGGACTTGAAGCGGTCGTCGCGGGAACGCTGGCGGCAACAACTTCAGGGTCGCTCCTCAGTTACGCGACGATACTCATCTATCTCTACGACTACATTCACGGGTACGATTTTACGGAAACGGCGGGTACCGACATACGATTTCATACCTATACGGCGACCGGTGAAAATGCGCGGGAATTTCTCTCGGTGTACCGCGACATCCGAGAGATCGATTTTCAACGGTATTCCCGGGTATATCATCCGGAGCAGGTATCCGACGGCGATACACTTGAAGCGAAATGGGATCTCATTCTTCCGTGAAAAACCGGCTCCCGCGATTCAGCCGACTGGCGACGAAGCAGTTTTTCTTCGTTCTTGGCGGCAGCTTCATTATTACCGTTTTAGCCGTTTCACTGCAGGTATCGGCCGATTATCGGCGCGAACTGCGAAACGTCGAAATGGTGTTTGAGACGATAGAGTCAAGTTACGTCCCGGCAATACGGTTAGGTGTATTCAACTTTAACGAAGATCAACTGTCGCTTCTTCTCGAGGGAATCATCCTGCTGAGGCCGATAGCGTACGCGGAAATTATCGAGGAGCGGTCGAAAGGACCGGTGATGATCGCCGCGGCCGGCAAAAAATCCGATACACCGTCGATCGTTCGATCGTTCCCCCTGCAGTACCGCTATGAAGAAACGATTCGTGACCTGGGAGAACTGGAAGTCCGTGCCGACGTGAGCGGAATTCGTGAACGGGTTCGCGAGCGGTTCTGGCTGATTGCCGGATCCAGTGCCCTGCTCATTTTTGCCGTTGCCATTTTTATCCTGATCGTCGTTCAGATTTCGGTCGTGCGGCACCTGGTGCAGATTGCGGGGTTCGTCCGTGAGATTGACTTCCTGCGGGACCAGGCGCCGGTTCTCTCGCTCCGCCGGAGCCACTCCCGTAGAAACGATGAACTGGATGATATCGTTTCAGCGATAATCACCACGAACGCCAGGCTGAAAGCGACCTTTCAGGAGCTTTCGGAAGCACATGAAAACCTTTCGAGTGCTTTGACGGAAAAGGAAACACTGCTCCGCGAACTCTATCACCGGACAAAAAACAACATGCAGGTGATTATCTCCCTCCTCCGCCTGAAAGCGGGTGAAACGCCGGACAATGCGGAGCTTCAGGAGCTGGTGGATGAAATGGAAGATCGCGTCCAGTCGATGGCGCTGATTCATCAGAAGCTGTATGAGTCCCGGGACCTGACTCGAATCAATATGGCCGAGTATTTTGCCGATCTGACGGAGTTCCTCTCTCACAGCAGCGGAAAGCCGGGTTCCGTGACACTTACCCGGCGCGTAGAAGAGTGTTCGTTTCTCATTGACGCGGCGATTCCCTGCGGGCTGATCGTGACGGAACTGATTGCAAACGCGTACAAGCACGCGTTCATCGGACATGAGCGTGGGAATATTCTGCTGGAGCTGAGCACCGACGGGAATTCGCAGGTCGAACTGATGATACAGGATGATGGAGCGGGGTTCCCCGACGGATTCGATCTGCACCGTGACGGTAGTATGGGGCTGCGAACCGCAATCACCCTGGTAGAGCAGCAGCTGAACGGGACCATCCGGTACGAGAGCGCTGGAGGAGTCCTGTACCGGATAGGTTTTTCCACGAAGGTTTCGTTCGATCGTCGGCAGTCGGCTACAGAGTAATCAGCGATCGAAAAAGATACTCTTCCCCGAGACGGATAACGGGATGCCCATCACGAAATCGGCATCGATCATCCCCATCTTTCGTGCCACCACGCCAATCCGGTACATGATCCGGTTGTCGACGTTCAGCATCTGCGCCGTCTTCACCGCCGAACCGAGGGCAATACCCATATCGAGGAGGCGGATGGCGCACTGAGGACCCAGAAACTCGCTGTCGGTGTTTCCGCTGTTGATCTTCAGGCACACCGGAAGGCCGCACGCGCCGCAGTTGATGCCCGTCGGCGTTGCGTCCTTAAGCCCTACCAGCAGCACGGCGGCGGAGTCCTTTGTGTTGCTCCCGTCTCTGTCGAAGTTCTTCTTCCCCGTCTGCTCTCCGTAACGGATCATTTCATCGCCCAGACGTTCACATTCGTCCGCTTCCAGGATTGCCGTTACCACGAAATTGCGACCAACCGCTTTTGGCGCCGTTATTGCAGAAACTTCCATGAGCTCTGCGATCGTTCGGATTGAATTCATGGATACATCCTATGCCAGATAGAGCGAAAACGCCATGAAAAACGAGATGCTCCCGCCCATGACAAAGAGGTGCCAGACGGTATGGCTGAACGGGAGCTTTTTCCACGCGTAAAACGCGACGCCGACCGTATAGGATGCGCCGCCGATCAGCGACCAGAGGATGAGCCCCGGTTCCACCGCCTCCATCAGCGGTTTTGCGGCAAAGACGATTACCCACCCCATCGGAATGTAGAGAAGATCGGTGATGATGTGCGGCTCGCGGAATACCAGAGTTTTCATGAGAATTCCGATGAGTGCGATCCCCCAGACGACACCGAAAACGATCCACCCCGAGTGACCGCGCATCGCAATGAGGGTAATCGGCGTATAGGTTCCCGCAATCAGCAGGTAGATAAAGATCTGATCGATGATGCGCAGGTAATAGCGGATGCGGGGAAGCGCTGCAAAGCTGTGCATGATCGACGAGCTGAGGTAGAGGAGGATCTGCGTCGATCCGTAGATGCTGAATGCCACATACCGCCAGGGGTCCGGGTTGAGGTGCGTAAGCATGATCAGCGCCGTGAGTCCGGCGATACTCAGTCCCGCGCCGATGGCATGGGTAAGGCTGTTGAAAATCTCTTCGATCGCACCGCCGCTTTCGTAGCGGATTTCCGATGGAGCAAGCTGTTCGGGAATTACGTCTATTTCCATAATAGACGTATCGTACCGGAAGCGCTGATTTTTGTCGCCTATTCGTCCGGAAGGAACGCCTCTCTGGGCGGAAGATTCATGCGGCGCTCGGCAATGTGACGGGGCAGGATGGTGTAAATCGCCGTTGCCTCACTACGCAGTTCACCGTCCTGGGAGAGGGTGCAATACACCTCGGCGGTACGTTTCTCGTGACGGACAACCCGGGCACGAATTTCCACCGGCCCACCGTTGGTCGCCGTCGCTTTCCGGTACGTTACGTGCAATTCCGCGGTAAACCCGCCGGTATCGAGGGCGGTATAGATCGCCCAGCTCGCGATCTCATCCAGCATCGTCGCCTGAATGCCCCCGTGCAGGACGTTATGATACCCCTGATGGTTAACCCCGGGGGTCCACGTGCTTACGACCTCGTCTCCATCCTGAAAGAACTCCATGTGAAGGCCCTCGGGGTTTTTGGGAGCGCAGCCGAAGCAGTTGTACTCGTCGAGGTCGGCGAACGGATTGTGAATCTTTCGCATGTCAGTCAATCCCTCCGATGGATATGTGTTTCGTTTCCAGAAAGGCGTCCATACCCTCGATCCCGAGTTCCCGTCCCTGGCCGCTCTCCTTCATCCCGCCGAACGGGCATATGCTTGTGGAGGGAACGGCGTCGTTGACACCGACGGTCCCCGCTTCCAGCGACTCGGCGACCCGAAAAGCGCGCGAAAGGTCACCGGTAAAGACGTACGCGGCCAGCCCGAAGGTCGAGTTGTTTGCGGCCGCAATTACCTCGGATTCCGTCGTGAATGAGGTAACGGGAGCTACCGGGCCAAAGGTCTCTTCGCGCATACACGCGGCGGTGTCGGGGACGTCGGCAAGAACGGTCGGCGCAAGAAAAAAGCCGTCGGTCCGGTCAACTGCCGTGCCGCCGCAGACCAGACGCGCGCCGGAATCCAGGGCGTTCTTCACGTGGGCGAGCGCCGTATCCAGGGCCGCCCTGTTCACCAACGGACCGATCTGGGCGTCTTCGTCCAGCCCGTAGCCGGGCTTCAGCTCTGATGCGCGCGCGGCGAACTTCTCCAGGAAGCGTTCATACACCGGCTGGTGCACGTACAGGCGGTTGCAGGCGATGCATGACTGTCCGGTGTTGCGGAACTTGGTTACGACGGCGGCCTCAACCGCAAGGTCCAGGTCGGCATCTTCAAAGACGATGACCGGCGCGTGACCACCCAGCTCCAGCGAAAGTTTTGTCATTCGCGAAGCCGACTGGACAATCAGCTTCTTTCCCACCTCGGTTGACCCGGTGAAGCTGATCTTTGCGAGGTTCGGATTGTCCATGAACTCCGCTACGATCGGCTCGGCCGGCCCGGCGATGAGCTGAAAGACGCCGGCAGGGATGCCCGCTTCGTCGAACGCCTCGGCGAGAGCGATATTGCACAGCGGCGTCTGGGTCGCGGGGCGCAGGATTACCGTACACCCTGCCGCGAGCGCCGGAGCCACCTTCCGGGCCGAGAGTACCAGTGGAAAGTTCCACGGCGATATTGCCGCAACGACGCCAACCGGCTGTTTTGTTATCAGGTGTCGTTTTCCCGGTGCCTGATTGGGAACAATCCGGCCGTACGCGCGGCGCGCTTCTTCGGCAAACCAGATCAGGTGGTCTATGGCGGCGTTCACCTCGCCGCGGCTCTCCCGCAGCGGCTTTCCGTTTTCGCGGGTGAGGGTGCGCGCGATTTCGTCGGAGCGGCGTTCCAGGATTTCGGCCGTTTTTCGCAGGTACGTGCCGCGCTCCTTTCCGGTCAGTCCGCGCCAGGCGGGGAGCGCCGCGTATGCGTCTTCAATCGCTTCGCGCGCTTCGGTACTCCCGGCCGCCGGTACGCGGGCGATTACCTCGCCGTTGCCGGGGTCGGTTACGCTGAAGTGGCGGTCCAGGTCCCGCCATTCGCCGCCCAGGTAGAGCCGTCTGGTCTCGCCGCTCATTTGGGTACCTGTTTCCATGCATCCAGAAACTGCTGGATTCCGAGGTCTGTTAACGGGTGGTCATAGAGCATCTTCATGACATCAAACGATGCGGTTGCCACGTCCGCTCCAATCAGTGCCGAATCCAGAATGTGCAGCGGGTGGCGGACGGCTGCCACAATAATCTGTGTTTCATACCCGTAGTTGTCGTAGATCGTCCGGATCTGCTCCACCAGATCCATTCCCTGGTGCCCCACATAGTCGAGGCGCCCGACGAAGGGGCTTATATAGGTGGCGCCAACCTTGGCCGCCAGGAGCGCCTGCAGCGGCGAGTAGTTTACCGTAACGTTGGTTTTTACCCCGCGCCTGCTCAGTTCCTTTACGGCGATAAGCCCTTCTTTCATGACGGGAACTTTGATGATTACGTTATCGCCATATGTTACCAGTTCCATCGCTTCGTCGATGATTTCGGGTGCAGTGAGGGAAATTGTCTCCAGACTTACCGGGCCGTCAACCATCGATACGATTGTTTTATAGAGTTCGGTCGACTTCATGCCGGTTTTTGCCACGTGGGACGGGTTCGTTGTCACACCGTCGATGATGCCCCAGGTTATGGCTTCTTCGATCTCGGCAATATGTGCGGTATCAAGAAATAGTTGCATGGTGATTCTCCTGTGTGGCAGTACCCTCACCCATAGCGGACGAGTTCGTCAAGGCGGGAGATTGATGGTGCAGATGTGGACCGCCGGCAGCGTTGCGCGGTACATTGACGGTATGCCTGAATGGATTTCCCGTATTGGTTTGAATGATCTGTTTGCCTCGAATACGATACTCGACTGGATCGTGCTGTTTGGTGCAATCCTGGCCGGAGTCGTGGTGGGATCGATCGTCTCGGCGATCCTGAGGCGCAGCGGCCGGAAGCTCGCGGATCACCAGCGTATCGCCCGGTCTCATACCGTTGGCGGTGCGGCCGGGCCGTCGGCCATGCTTATTTTCGCGGTTGGTTTGCGCCTGGGACTCTTCGGGTTCCGGATGAGTCCGGCACTTTCCGGGTTCTCGATCCGGATCACGACGTTTCTGGTCTATTACGCCCTGTTCTGGTACGCGTTTAACGTAGTCGGCATCATCGAACCGCTGTTGCGACGGATTACGGGAAAGACCGCGACGGCTATGGATGACAGTGTCGTTCCCCTCATCCGGAAAACGACGCGTATCTTCCTCGTTATCGTCGGGTTTCTCCTCATTGCCCAGAACGTCTTCCAGCAGGATATTGCCGCGTGGCTCGCCGGTCTTGGTATCGCGGGATTGGCCGTTTCGCTCTCCGCACAGGACTCGATCCGGAACCTCTTCGGGTCCATCACGATCCTTTTTGACCGGCCGTTTGTCGCCGGAGACCGAATTGTGTTCGCCGGGTTTGACGGTCCGGTAGAGGAGATCGGATTCCGGTCGATCCGGATCCGTACCCTCGACGGGCACCTGGTTACCGTCCCCAATTCGAAAGTGGTCAACGAAGCGGTCCAGAATATCTCGGCCAGACCGTATATCAAGCGCGTGATGAATATCACCGTAACCTACGATACTCCCCGGGAAAAACTGGTCCGTGCCGTCGAACTGATTCGCGGCATCTTTGAAGAGGAGGGTATCCGCGAACCGATCCACGCCACCATCGGGAAGGATGAGTACCCGCCCAGGGTGTACTTCTCCGAGTTCAACCCCGACAGCCTGAATATCGTCGTGATCTACTGGTACGTTCCGCCGGTCTACTGGGACTATCTGGATCATGGACAGCGGGTTAACCTGCGGATCATGGAAGAGTTCGAGCGGGAGGGAATCGAATTCGCATTTCCCACCCAGACGATTCACCTTGCCGGAAAATAGGCGCTTTGTGGCCCGATATCGGTTCCTGCCGGTTGTTTTCGCCCTCATCGTATCGGGCACGCTGAGTTCCTGCTCGTCCGCGTCCGGGAGTACCCCGCCGGGTGGCGGCGACGCCGGGTCGGTACACCAATGGGAGTACCGGTGGGACGATCAAAAGCAGTGGACTCAGACGAACCGTCCGTCCAACCCTCCCGGCCGGAACGAGCGGAACATCGTGTGGCTGCGCTTCGATATGCCCGAAAAGCAATGTACCCGGCCCGCACTCTTCATCCAGTCCATCGATACGATTGCGCGCGTATACGCGGACGGCACGGCTATCTACTCGCATGGAGACCCCGATACAACCGATGGACGGACGTTTCTCGGCTGGCCGTGGCACGTTATCGATCTGCCTCCCGATGCCCGGACGATCGAGTTCAAGGTCTATTCCGACTATCACGATATCGGGTTGTGGGGCCGTCTGGAACTGGATGAAAAAGCGAAAATCGTCGAGCGAATTTTCCGGCGGGACCTGGTACGCATCTCCGTGGCGTCCGCCGCGACACTCCTCGGTGTGTTTTCGTTGCTGGCGTTTTTTCTGGCGCAGTTCCGATCGCTGTACCTGCGACTGTTTTTTCTGATGGTCGTTTTTGTCCTTCGGACGCTTGCTGAAACGAATCTGTGGCGATCGGCGATCCCCGTTCCGTTGTTCTGGGATTACGCAACCGGAGCGGGTGACCTGTTGCTGCCGGCGGCGGTAGCGCTCTTCCTGGTGAGTATGCTCACCGGTCGGCAACGGCGAATCATGCTGTTCTTCTGGTGGGTGTTTCTGGGAACCGCCATCGTCGCGATATCCGGAGCCCTTGCGGGACTCTTCCCGCTGACAGCGATTTTTGTGCCTGCCGATACGCTTCTTGCCATATTTATTCTCTCGTCGGTAATTATCCTCAGACGGTATCTCCGGGAGGGTCCGACGGAATCGCGCATCCTGCTGATCGGTTTTCTGGCGATCGGGATCGTCGGTATTACGAGTCTGCTGGTGGTCTACCAGGTACTCCCGTGGACCGATGTCTTTGATGAGGTGGCGCTGATCATTTTCTGTCTGACATTCACCCTCGCCCTGGCATTCCGCATCGGCGGGGTATACCGGGAAATTACCGAAAAAGACGCCCGTTTACGTGCCCTCAACGCGAGCCTGGAGGAACAGGTTCGATCCCGCACCGAGGAACTGGAAGCGGAAAAAGCACGGCTCGAGCAAATTTCCATTACCGATCCGCTGACCGGACTCTACAACCGTCGGTATATGTTTCAGCGCCTTAATGAGAGTATTTCCCGTGCGCAGCGCCACCATGAACCGCTCTCGGTGGTCGTGATTGATCTGGACCATTTCAAACGGATTAACGACAGCATGGGCCACCTCTACGGAGATACCGTCCTGCAGGAGCTCTCCGGCCTGTCGGGGAATCATCTGCGGGAGAGCGACGTGTTGTGCCGGTTTGGTGGGGAAGAGTTCGTTATCGTATTGCCCAATACCGATTCGGACGGTGCCCGTGATGTAGCGGAGCGAATCCGTGTCTCGTTCCAGGAACGATTTCGCTCGGTTCCCGCCCTCTCAATCACCCTCAGTGCGGGCGTAACCACAATGACGGTGAATCATCCGCCCGATGCAGGCGAGATTCTCCTCTCCGAAGCGGATCGCGCGATGTACGAAGCAAAGGTGACCGGGCGGAATCGCACGGTAGTGTTTTCCGCGTGATACCGTGATACCGTGAATCCGGTTGTGACGGAAAACCGTCAGGAAAGCGCCGCCTGCAACCCTTGCGCGAGTTCCCGTGCCGTTTCCGCCCACAATCCGTCCCGGTACCACCGGGACATCTCTTCCAGAAACTCACGGTAGAGACGGGCAAACCCTTTTTGGCTCTCCTTGTCGGTACCCTTGTGCAGTACGGAAAAATCAGGGTGAGCCGCTTTCCACGCGTCGGCGGGAGCAGCACATGCGGCGGGACGTTCTATCCAGCGAAACAGCTCGCGTTCCTGGCCGTCCCAGATGGAGACTACCGGGATGTGCGTAACGTTTCGCTCATTATAGTAGCTTTTGAGCGTCGGAAAGTCCGAACCCCGGAAAACGCGGAACGGGAGGTTGGCACCTGACGCAAGCCGGGTCAGAAGGGGTACGTTGCACGCGGAATCCCCGCACCAGTCTTCCGTCATCACCGTCATCACCGTCCGCTCACCGGCGGCCGCTACCGCCGATGAAAAGAGGGTGGCCCACTGCTCGTCGGGAACCACTTCGGCGTACAGATCAGTTACCAGTTTTCGATAGTTCCGGAGTCCCTGCATATAGGACTCCGGTTCAATGCCTTCGGCGAATAGTTCTTGTATCACCCGGTGAACATACCGACGAAACAGCTTCATCGGCAAGTCTACCGAAGGGTCAATCGAGGAATTCCACCACGGATGCCCGGACGACGACCGTGCGGGAGACGATCATTCCGGCGGTAACGTAGGTAAGTACGAGGTCGAGCGGACGGAACATCGTTTTAATCTCTACGTCGGTATACGCATCGGCAGCGGCGCTTCCGTCCAGGAGCATTCCCCGGATATCAGGATCCTTGATGTTGATGAATCCGAAGAGCCAGAGCGCACGGTCTTTTTCCTTGATCGTGTCTACGGAACGATAGCCAACGCCCGGTCCCAGCTCTGAATTCATTACCACCGGTTGCGCCAGGCCCTGTGCGCTCATCGTGATTGATGCGCAGCCGGAGAGTGATAGAATCAGGATCACTGCCAGGAGAATGGTACTTTTTTTTCTCATGAATCCCCCTTGTACTTTGACTGAGTATACCCCGTCGCCCGGGCCGGTTCAACGGAAATGAACGGCCTTGCGCAACGGAGTGGCAACGAAAAGCAGGAGCGCCAGCCCCGCGACGACGGGAACGACCGCCCACAGATACATGATGCGGTACCCGAAGTGTTCGGCGATGATCCCGCCCAGCGATGCGCCGGTAAAAAGCGCGAGTCCCATCCCGATTCCGTTGTATAGCGCCTGACCGAATGCACGCCGGTGCGACGGGGTCAGAATGCGGACTATCGCGACGCTGGCGGTATGCATGACGCCGAAGCTTACCGCGTGCAGCATTTGCGCCGGCGCGATCGCCCAGACGTTCGGTACTCCGGCGTACAAAACCAGGCGGACGATCATCGAAACACCGGCGGCTGCCAGCATCGACACGGGACCGAACCGTCGGATAAGTTTCCCCGACAGAAGGATTACCGGAATCTCGCTTGCTGCTCCGATTGCCCAGAGGATGCTCACGTCGTGCAGACCCACCTCGTTGACGAGATAGAGGGTGAAAAACGACGTATAGGCGGCAAACCCGAAGTTCATCAGAAAAACGATGCCGACGGTCACATAGAGCCAGGGCGAAACGGTATCGGGACTTTGCTGAATCTTGCCGGTGTAACGGGTGGATTCATGGCGGATGGTACGGGGAAAGACGAACGACGAAGCCAGGAAGAGCCCCACGGCGATTACCAGGTTGGCGGCTATCGACGGTACCGAGGTAAGGTTGATAAGCCCCGTCTTCGCGACGGCTACGACCACGACGGCAAAGGCTACCGATCCCCACATCCGTACGCGCCCGTAATCGTGGTCCGGGTCGGGCAGCAGATGACCTGCCATCGTATCAACCAGGGGAACGTTCGTTTTGAACGCAAAGCCAAGAACGGCGGTAAAAACCATCGCGAGTGCAAACGGCGGATGGCGGAGAATCGGTACGAGCGCCGCTACCGCGAGGGATGCGCTCACGACAATAAGGAGCCGGAATCGTCCGGTGCGGTCGGCAATGGTTCCCATGAGAAA
>JGI10211J34971_10003108_pt1 | contig 13369 bp, 8 predicted proteins | sample Etolagsediment_FD_34971 | JGI IMG/M metagenome (IMG submission 34971) | reverse complement strand
ACTCACCCGCCGATTCCATCAGCGATGCTGCCCAGACGATATCGACCGCTGAGTTTGCCGATCTGATGAAGGACATCGCTGCGGTGGCTGAAGCCGTGGGACGGAAAGCTCATTTGCCCATTGCGGGATAAGACAATACCTAAAATGAACCAGTAGGGGCGTTCAATTGAACGCCCCTACTCATTAACGAAAAACATATAACGGTCGCTGCTATCATAGCCTTGACCGAATGGGGTAAAATACACCATCTGACAGAGGAGGTGTACGTATGCTCGGCGGAGTGGGCGACGCATTTCAGCAAGACACCAAGTACCATCGCGACCAGAGGGAGAAGGGGCTTCTCCAGCAGGTTACTATCCCGGAACCGTACAAGGAGTATCCAGACAGCAACAGGATAAGGCTGCCTGTCCCGGAGTCAAAGACGGACATGACCCTGGACGATGTGCTGCGACGACGCAAGAGCGTTCGGGTCTTTGCCAAGAAGACGCTCAGCCTGGAGCAGATGTCGTACTTGTTGTGGGCTTCAAGTGGCGTTCAAAGGATAGAACATGGACATGAATTCCGCACCGTCCCGTCGGCTGGTGCACTTTATCCCGTCGAGACCTATATAGTCGTTCACAATGTAGAAGGGCTGGCGCCGGGCGTTTATCACTATGCGATAAGGGAGCACGCTCTGGAAGAGCTGCGGACGGGAGTTATGGGACGGGAGATCACCTTGGCGGCACTGGGACAGCGAATGTGCGCTAATGCTGCCGTGGTATTTGTATGGACAGCCATCTTCAACCGGTCCAAATGCAAGTACCGCCAGCGTGCCTACAGATACGTCTATCTTGATGCCGGGCATATCGGACATAGCCTGGCCCTCTCAGCGGTCAGCCTGGGGTTGGGTAGTTGCCAGGTCGGGGCTCTGTTCGATGATGACGTGAATCAGATACTGGACGTGGACGGCGTTGAGGAAAGCGTTGTCTACATGAGCGTGGTCGGCTACCCCGCCGATAATGAATAGATAATCTATTTCAAACTTGCAGTGGCGGTCTGGCTATCGGTGGCGCTAACGAATCTTATGATCTCGGCGAAGTTGTTGATTCTTTCCAGGTTGGTTGTCTCGAGAAAGCCATCGTAGGTGAGGTTAATCCACGGCTTCCCGTGCGCAGCGCTGAACTTCTCTGACATAGCGGCCACTATCCCCCCTGGCATGCAGCCATGTGGCATTACCGATATGATGCCGGCAAACCTGGGGTTCTCCATCCACTCAACACCAGTCCCTATGCTGAGTACCGCCTCGCTACCACACTTGTGAGAGAGGTATTCAGCAGAGTACGACAGTATCTCCTTTGTTGAAGGCTCTCCCATATGAGGCAAGCCCTCGAAGGCAGCAGCCACCGTCTCCTCATCGGTCTTTAGCAGGCGCTTCCTTATTAGACCAGAAATGACCTTCTTGACATTCCTGTCCCACACGCCATCCTCTATATTTCGGTGCTGGATGTACTTTATCCACTCCCCAACGGACGAGATGACGACTTCGAGCCCTGCCTTCTCACACTCTCTCACCAGATAGCTATTACTAAACTCGTTGGACCGTAAGAAGATCTCACCGTTAATCGCCACCAGGGGCCGCTTGGGCCTCTCTGGGTCAATCGCAGCGCCGAAAGCGGAAACTGCATCCCTGAGGACATCGCCAAAGTCCTCCCTCTTCCGCATGCGGTCAGCAACTCCAGCGGTGTATTCCTCGAAGAGTTCGTCCGCCTTCCCCGGCGTCCTCTCATAGGGGCGGGTGCGCCAAAGAAGTTTTTGCAGGTAATCAAAGGCAACAAGGCCGCGCCACGCCAGGCGCTCGAATGCGGGACCAAGGCCCATGTCACGATAGGCGTTGTTCGACACAGTGGTACGTATCGAAAGATCAAAGCCCATCTCCCTGAATATCCTGGCCTGCTCTACAACATACTTGCCAAAGCGGCATGGCCCGAAGGCGCTGGGCATGAATCCCTCAAAATGCTTCAGGTCATCGCCGCCATTTTCGTGGAAGAATCTCAAGAAATCGCCGAGGGTCACCCGGTATGGCAAGCATTCCGTTCCCCGAGTTACCTTGTTGCTATAGAGAAGAGACTGCTCATTTGAAGGTGGAAGCACAGAGGCCCTGACGCCAAAGGCTTCCATCGCTGCTGCAAATGCCTCGGCGCCGGCCGCCATCCTCGGTATCAGAATTGTTTGCCTGGAATTCAATGTTATGGTCGCCGAGCGGTAGGCATTCTCGTCCCAGCCCTTCGCCTGGCCTGTGGAACGGGCAAATGCCTTGATTGTATCGACGAAGGCCTCAATGCGGGTAACGATGCCAGCCTCGGCTGCATGCTCATCTATCTCCAGTTGACCCAGCGGCTTACCCCCCATGATGTCCTCAACTATATTGATTATGAAGGTGTTGGGGCCACATCCAAAATTTGTTAGCAGCAACCCATACAGGGATGAGTCTCGCTCCGTTATGGCACTACCGGCTATGTGCCTGCTTTCGTAGAACCAGTATGGCCGGTCTGAGTATTCATAGACGTTTACCGAGTTAAGCGGCAGAAAACTAAGCGGTATCGGCACGACACCAAGCTGGGCAAGCTTTTCAGCTATGCCAAGGTTCGCCCCCGAATCCTGCGACATGTAGGAACGGGCAAGAATCACAACACCCAGCTGGTTATTGTCATGAATTTGCTGTAGCAGCCTCTCTCCCAACTCCACTTCCGCCACTTCAAATTCTCGTTGCGCCTTAATGCCAGCACGGGCAGCCTTCTTCCCCTCTCTCCTGCTGAATCCCATCTGTACTGCACAGTCGGCAAAGCTACTGATGGTCAGGGCGTCGCTCCTGCTGAAGTCGATCGTCGGCACTATCAGCTCCTTACCCAGGTCGAGAGCCTGACGTATGATATATGGGGACGCCTGCACCAGTGGGCAGGTATACTTCTGGTTCTCATCCCCCTCTTTGACACCCATCCGAATGGCACTGGGGTAGAGAATGTAGTCAGCATCTTTGAGGCTTTCCGCATGCCCGTGCAGCACCTTAATAGGGAAACAACTGTCGGTATAGCTCAGCTCAACAGCTTGCTCCATGATTTGCTTGGTGGTCTTGCTGGAAAGGACAACATTTACCCCCAGTGCGTTGAGGAAAGCGATAAGCATTGGTGCGTAGTCATATACTATGAGCGCTCTGGGAATCCCGACGGTGGGTCCTGTGCCGTCCTTTTCCCTGTATTCCTTGAACAGCAGCTTCTCGCGCTCGTCGAAAGCCGTCTCCATCTTTTCCCGGCTAATGGTGCTGTCAAACAGGTCGCACCTGCTGCCGTAGAATGTGGGCTTCTCGCCGGGTATCTCCATTCGGCTAATGGTGCAATTCATGTCACATACCTTACAGGTGAAAGTAGTAATCTTGGGATTGCTATCAATGACGTTTTGAAATCCTTTGAACTTGGAGTCCTTGCCACCAAGCTCCTCTTTCGCCAGAAGTGCCGCACCTATTGCCCCGCTGACCTCCTTGTGTTCGGGCACAATCGTAGTTTTTCCCTCAAGTGCCCGCTGAAACGCCGAAACAATGGCATCGTTATAGAATACCGCTCCGGTGAGTATTACCTTGTCACCCAGCCTCCTGTTGCCCAGGACCTTGGAGAGATAGTTTGCCGCAATCGAGTTGGACAGGCTGGCGGTTATTACTTCTATGGGCACGCCCTCCTGCTGGGCCGAAGCGACCGCCTGCCCCATAAAAGCGGCACACCTTGAACCCAGGTCGATGGTATGGGGCGCCCCAAATGCCAGGGTGGCGAACTCCCCGTCTTGAACACGAACGCCAAGTTGTTCGGCCAGTTCATCAATGAAGCTCCCAGTCCCAGCGGCGCATGCTTTGTTCATCTGGTAGTCGACAACAACGCCATTTCGCTTGATAACCAGCTTCGAGTCCTGGCCACCAACCTCAATAATATCTGCCTCAGGGTCTATATCTACTGCCGCTCTCGTCTGTGCCGTGATCTCGTTCTTTATCAAGTCGGCGCCAACAAAGCTACCAACCAGATACCTCCCCGAGCCGGTGATGCCCACTCCAGCTATCCTGGCATTATCCCCGATATGTGCCAGCAGGTTGCGAAAAACCTCCTTGATCGCTTCGACAGGCCTTCCCGCCGTCATGAGGTAGTTCTTTGCCATCACCTTTGTGCCAGATTCGTCAAGTATGACCGCCTTGGTGCTGGTAGAGCCAATATCGACCCCAAGATAGCCGCTAAACGGCCCATCAATTTTCGGTGCCGCCCAACCGTCATGCTGGGTGACTTTTTCCAGCCTCTGCGTTTCAAAATAGCGCTGTTTGACATCTGCCTCGGGTAGAAGGGTTACTCTAGAGGTCTTCTCGCTTTCCATCGCAAGCAAGGCTGAACCCAAAGCTTCGATGTAGCGATAGTTTTCGGGTATGATAGCATCCACTTGATGCTTATTTCTTGCCGAAACCGCTTCGTTGAGCGACCTCAGGATAGCACTGTTGGCAGCCACGCCACCAACAAAATAGACCGGCTCCTTAAACACCCCTTTCTTTAGTGAGACGACCATTCTGGCGATGCTTTCACATAGGGCATAAAGCATATCCGCCATCTGTACGCCTTTCTGTTGGAGGTGGATAAGGTCGGTCTTAGCAAAGACACTGCACCTGGCGGCTATCCGTGGGGGACTTTCTTCACACTCCAGCGCTAAGCGGGCGAAATCTTCGAGGCTGATACCAATGCGATACGCCTGCTGTTCGAGGAACCTTCCCGTCCCCGCAGCACAAAGAGGGTTTGATTCCACCTTCCACGGTTTTTTCAGCCCATCCTCGAACTCTATTACCAGCGATGTCTGACCGCCAATCTGCAGGATGGTTTTTGCATCTGGATGAGAATGAAGAAGTCCTGAAGCTATCGCCAGCGAACTGCTGTATACCGACCAGTCCAGTTCCTTGGGTATCACCCCTTTACCAGAGCCAGATACGCCAGCGGTGACGATATCTTCAAAGCTGAACTCCTGGCCCAGCCTTGAAATAAGTGAAGCGACCGCAGCATTAGGGCTGGAGGTAATCTTCTCGGTATCAAGCTTGACTATAGTATGGTCTTGCTTGATGAGGGCCAGTTTGGCATTGACCGAGCCAATATCTATACCAAGGGAGTACTTCATCTTGCGCCGTCTACACGTAGCATCTTAACATACTACCTGGCATTCATTCAAGCTGATGTACTGAATCCGTAATCAGTAGAGCCTCACCCTCTCCCCATTATAGCCGCTTCGCAGAGTGCCCACCGTCTTGACCCACCCATCCCCTGATATGTACTTCTGGGGACACCCCTTTATTATTCCCTCCGCCTGCAATTGTTGTAGTTGCCTGATTCATCAGGCGACTATGATAACAGGGTAGCCTAGAGCATCCGCTCTAGGCGTGGTTGGAGCAGATGCTCCAACCTACCCCCTATTTCCAAACAGCCCAAAATCGAAAGAATTATCCCCGACGCCCCACCACCTCGCGCTTTGTTCTGCTCCTCCCCTTGAGGTCGAAGACTCGACTCTCGCCAAGGCGAGTCGCCTCTGGAAACTGGCGAGGGGAGGGCTAGGGCCTGTCCTGAGCTTGCCGAAGGGCGGAGGTGAAGATCCCCCTCTTTATCACAGGACCTCCGCCGGGCGGTAAACCCCGAATACCTCGCGGAACACGTCACATATCTCGCTCAACGTGGCATAGGAACGCACCGCCTCCATGATATGGGGCATGAGATTCTCCGTACCCTCAGCAGCACGGCGAAGCTCGGTAAGCCGTTGCGCCACATCATGGCTATCCCGCTGGCGCCGCACCCGATTCAGGCGCTCAAGATGCCTTCTTTCGCCCTCGGTGTCCATCTCCAGAACGGGGATAGCCAGAGTTTCATCGACAACATAATCGTTGACTCCTACCAGGATGCGCTCTTTGTCCTCGATCTCCTGCTGGTAGTGATATGCCGCCTCGGCAATTTCCCGCTGGAAGAACCCCCTTTCTATAGCAGGGATGACGCCCCCCAGCGAGTCTATCTTGCGGAAATAATCGTAGCAGGCCTCCTCCATCTTGTTGGTCAGAGCCTCCATCATAAAGCTGCCCCCCAGGGGGTCGACGGTGCTCGCCACCCCGGTCTCATGAGCAATGATTTGCTGCGTCCTGAGGGCGATGAGAGCAGCCTTGTCCGAAGGCAGAGCCCAGGCCTCATCCAAAGCGTTGGTATGCAGCGACTGGGTGCCGCCCAACACTGCGGCCAGAGCTTGAAGGGCGACACGCACGCTGTTATTCTGTGGTTGCTGCGCAGTCAGAGTACAGCCCGCGGTCTGGGTGTGAAAACGGAGCCACAGAGAGCGCTCATCCTTGGGGTCGTACCGGCTTCTCATCTCCTGGGCCCAGATGCGGCGGGCAGCACGGAACTTGGCAATCTCTTCGAAAAAGTCATTATGTGCGTTGAAGAAGAAGCTTAGCCTGGGGGCGAAATCATCTACCTTCAAGCCTCGTTCCACACCTGACTGTACATAAGTCAAGCCATCGGCCAGTGTGAAGGCCAGTTCCTGAGCCGCGGTAGCCCCTGCTTCACGAATATGATAGCCGCTGATGCTGATGGTATTCCACCGTGGGAGGTGTTTGGTGCCGAACTCGAAGGTATCTACAACGAGACGCATAGAAGGCTGTGGTGGAAAGAGATATTCGTTCTGGGCAATGTATTCTTTGAGGATATCGTTCTGAATTGTCCCCCCCAGGCTCTCCATAGGGATGCCGCGCTTCTCAGCGGCAACAACGTACATAGCCCAGATCACCGCCGCCGGGCTATTGATGGTCATCGATGTGGTCACCTGGTCTATAGGGATACCATCGAAAAGCACCTCCATATCGGCAAGGGAGGAGATTGCCACACCGCACTTACCAAACTCCCCTCCTGCTTCAGGGGCATCGGTGTCGTAACCCATAAGAGTAGGCATATCAAAGGCGACGCTCAAGCCCGTTTCGCCATGTTCGAGGAGATACTTGAAGCGTTGATTGGTCTCCTCGGCGGTGCCGAAACCAGCGAACATGCGCATGGTCCACAGCCGCCCTCTATGCCCCGTAGGATGAATACCGCGAACGAAGGGGTATTCGCCGGGAAAGCCCACGTTCGTTAAATAGTCCATCCTGGCGATGTCTGCCGGCGTATAAATCCTCTTTATAGGTATTCCAGAGGTAGTGGCGAAGCGGTTTTGTCTTTCCTCCGAATGCGACGCCTTCCTCTCCAATTCAGTATCGAGCTTATTGATTTGCTCCAACCTGCGCTTGTCAAACATGGCGCACTCCTCGGCGGTCGATTTTCGTCCTCGTCATTATACGCTTCTGGAAGTGATACTCGATTTGAATCATATGCTTTAAAAAGATCAGAAATATCAATTAGCCTGTGGCCGGCACGAGGTCTTTCCACTCTTGAGGCAATGGTAGAGACACCCTTTACAGTTGTCAAGCCAATGCACTGGTTCAGGTGATAGGTAGCAATCTACCTCTTTCTCTAGGGGAGGGAGGATCTCCTATAGTAACATTAAAGAATTCACTCATTATTGCGTAAGGAATATCTAGATATGTAGGGCTTCACTTATGCCTTGACAGCCTGGGTGCAGGGGCTGTATCGTAGTCGCAATAGTTAATATGGGAGGTCACGGACAAAGTGTCCTTACCTTCCCCCAACCCCCCATAATCTGGCCAGACGAGGTTAAAAAGATAGCTGCTGATTCTCACCTGAACGCTAACACCATGGAAGGCCCCGCAGGAAGGAAGCGGAACTACGGGTGGGTAGTAATAGGGGCGTTTCTGGGTGTCGATTCCATGGTGCACGCCATCATGTTTTCCCTGGGCGTCTTCTTACCCCCGATGAGCGATGAACTGGGGATGAGCCTCAGCCAGGCGGGATGGCTGGGCTCATCCAACTGGATGGTGCCTGCCTTACTCGCGATACCCTTTGCATCATTGTTAGCCCGCTACCGTCCCAAGAAGCTAGTTGCTTTGTCCACCCTTGTCGGTGTGCCCCTGCTCTTCCTCCAGGGCTGGGCTCCCAACTACTGGGTCCTCCTCGTGGCCCGCGTTGCCTTTCTAGCTATCACTCTGGCCCGCATTCCCGCCCGACCGCAACTCATCCGGCAGTGGTTCCCCACAAACAAGATCACCATGGTGAACACAATACTAACTTTAGGCATGGGAGCAGCGGGGGCTACGGTCATATTCGTTACCGGCGACCTCATAGAGGCGCTCAACGGATGGAGGAACGCCATTTATCTGTTTGGCGCCATTTCGGCACTTACTTTCATCGGCTGGATGGTCCTGGGGCGCGAGAACCCGACCCCCGTCTCAGATACGGCATCTGAGCCCAGTGAGTCATCTCCTATTAAGTCTGTCTTGAAGTACAAAGCCCTGTGGTTGCTGGGCATGGGAGTAACCGGCGACATGCTTTGCTTCGGAGCCATGGAAACAATGTGGCCAAGGTTTGCCCTGTCAGAAGGCTTTCTCTCGCTGGAGAGGGCCAGCTACTGTATGGGACTTACCTACTACGGTTTCGTGGTTGGCTGCTTACTCGGTGGTATCATCTCACAAAAGATCGGCCGCCGTAAGCCTTTACTCTGGTTTCCCGGGTTATTCTTGCCCTTCTTAACCCTGGGCATACTTTTCTCCCACTCCTTTGCCGTGCTTGCTGTTCTGTGGACGCTGTGGGGCCTTTCGGAGGTGTATTTCCCCATTATCATGACCATACCCTATGAGCTTCCCGGTATCAAGACCAGCGAAATAGCCGTGGCTACGGCCTTCATTGTGAGCGTGTTTACTGCCGGGGCTGCCTTGGGGCCGATAATGGTGGGGTATATCGCCGATGCTTTTGGTTCCCTCAAGCTGGCCCTGGGGATAACGTGCGTCTTCCCCTTTTTACTGGTCGTCGCCGGACTTCTAATCCCGGAAACAGGTCCTAAGGGGCATCCTAAGGACGGCAGCCCCACCCAACCTTAGCCCACTAATCCATTCTCAGAACTGCGGCTCCCTGAATCTTCCCCTTCTTCAGCAAAACCAGGGCTTCGTTTGCCTCCTCCAGTTTGAAATCCTGAACCTCAGGGATAATCGGAATTTCGGCAGCCAGAGGAAGGAAATCCTCCACATCCTTCCTGGTAATGTTTGCCACACTCTTTATCTCTTTTTCATCCCACAGCAACTGAGCATAATCCAGGGGCGGGACAGGATTTCTCTTTCGAATCACCGCCANCACCAGTCTCCCGCCTTTTTCCAGCACNCTCAGAGCGCTGGGTACCGTCTCTCCCACCGGAGTGAAATCAATTACGCAGTTGAGCCTTTGCGGAGGCTCATCCTCTGCTCTCCCTGTCCAGACTGCTCCCAGTTTCTTGGCTAAATTGCGATGCTCTTCGCTTCTGGTGAAGACAAAAAGCTCGCAACCCCAGTATTTGGCCACCTGAATCACAATGTGGGCTGAGGCCCCGAATCCGAAAAGGCCCAGGCTCTGTCCGGGCTTGATCCCTGAAAGCCTTAAATCTCGAAACCCGATTGCTCCGGCACACAAAAGGGGAGCTGCCTGAGAGTCGGTGAACCTGTCAGGAATCAAGTAGGCGAAATCCTCTGAGACCACGGTGTATTCGGCATAGCCACCATTAGCCTGGCACCCCGTACCTTGAAACTGGTAACACAGGTTTTCATTGCCAGCTCGGCAGAAGTGGCATTTTCCACAGGCGGAGTATATCCAGGCAATGCCCACCCGGTCTCCCACTTTGAATCTGGTCACCCCCGAACCCAGGCTTTCTACTATACCAACGATTTCATGACCCAGAACTATGGGGAGTTCTGGCTGAAGCCTTCCTTCGATTTCATCCAGTTCGGTATGGCAAACCCCGCAGGCCGAGACCCTTATCAGAATCTCCTTTGATCCCGGCTGAGGGACTGGCAGGTCTACAAGTTCCAGAGGTCGATTTTCCACTGGAGAAATCTGCTTCAAAATTTGAGCTTTCATTCTAGTCCCCGAGCCTCATTTCAATTGGAGTCGTACCAACGTAATTATAAGGGTTACAACTCATCAATGCGAGGGATATTCAGGTAGTGAGCTTACCTGCACATCAAAGGGGAGNAACCGTGAACGCGGGTAAGTGGATTTTTATGAGAGTGGAGAAGGCACTCGCTATACAGGGTTGATTTCTAAACTAACAATATGATAAATTGTTGGCTCACAATTCGACGGGTTGTCAACGTAGGTAGAATAGCTTTCAGGACGTGCCGTAGCAATTGTCCTGATACCTTTAAAGAATGTAACTAAGTATGGGAACTGCTGAGGGATCGGGCGCTGTTGAAAGGGGGAATCATGTCGGAAAAACATCGCCAAGAGAAGGCAGAGAAAGAGGAGAAGGAAGAAGAGAAAGAGGAGAAGAGCTGGGAGGAGAAGTGGCGGCGCGACCCGCTCAACGTCGCAACCTGGGCAGTGATCCTTGCGTGGGGAGGCGTGGTACTCATACTGGAGAACCAGGGTGCCGGGCCGCGGATGTGGGAGGAAGAGGGGTGGGCAGCGTTCTTTGCCGGGGCTGGCGCTCTCCTGCTCGCTTCGGCACTGCTTCGTCTGCTCGTGCCTGCACTGAGAGGGCGTCTGATGGGGGGCGTGATACTGGGCCTGATATTCCTGGCAATCGGGTTGGGTGGCCTCATAGGTTGGGGGAGCTGGATTTGGGGGGTGGTGCTTATCGTGATTGCTGTCGTCATACTACTGGGAGGCATCACCAGACGTCGGCGAACTCAGTGAACGTCCTACGGCTGACGTGCGTATCTGGCCGAGGTCAGCGTCAGAGGCGATCGACGTTGAGGCTGGCGAACTCGCTCCAGAAGTAGCCCAGTGGAGTCCACCAGCGGTCGCGCCCAATGCAGCGGAAGTACGGGGCGCGGAAGGCGCGGATCAGGTCATATATCTTGTATCGAGGTAGGATAGGGGTGGAGACGACGAGGCTGCCCAACTCGCCGCGCCGCATCTCGTGCAGCATCTTGATTCCGGAGCGGGTCTGCACCTCGAAGAAGAACAGGTCGTAGTTGGGTACCCAGGCGCGGTACTTGTCTCTCTGCTGGCCGAACATCCCCTCGGTGGCCCCGTAGATCTCCCGGACGGCAACCGGGCCATAGAGGGCCCTCAGCGCCGGCTCGTAGTGGGTGTTGATGCCCGGCATGCTGCCCAGTGTCATTATCTGTACGTCCCACAGGTTCTTGGGATACACGCGGTGTGCGCGACGCAGGTACTGAGCGAAGAGAATGGCGGTTGTGACCACACCGCCGACCAGGGTCACGTTCTCGTCTTTACATCTCTGATAGGCCAGCTCGAAACGTGCCTCCCAATCGCGGATTGTCTTACCTCCCCCCAGGGCGTCAATATCATCCTGCGTTGGAAGTGAGCAGATAGGTGTGAACGTGGACACGTGCTTGACGTATATGCCTGAGCTATACCCGTATTCGAGCTCCCGCTCCCCCATCTGCACCTTTCCCACTGCCGATGGAAAGTTCAGATTCAAGTTGACCCCTTTAAACAGGTCGTAGCGGCCGGTGGTGTCCACATAGTTCATCATCGCTCGCCCGGCGTGGATGCGCATACCCAAATCGGTAGGGGTCATTGGTATAAATTTGGACTCGCCTTTTGTCGTGCCGCGGGTGATAGCCCAACCGATAGGCTCTTCATTAAGGAGCAGCTCCGTCTCTCCGGCCATCACCCGCTGAATAAGCGTCTTGTAGTCTTCATAAGTGGCAACAGGAAAGGCACGGCGGTAATCCTCAATGGTTTCAATTTGGGCGGCGCCGTGCTGTGCGCCGTAATCGGTCTCGGCATAGCCCTGGAGGAGACGTCTTAGCACTGTCTGTTGCGCTTTTACCGGGTCTGCCACAGCTTCATGCCACGGTTGCAGAAATGCCTTCAGACCCTCGGTTTCATCCTGTGTGTCGCTGCCAATCATCGATGTGTATGTTCTATTGCGTTGCGATGGCGTAAAGTGTTGCCGCTGGACACTTCGAGGCCTATTGGTCGCCTTTGCCGCGGGCACCCTTGGCTGTTGCGCCTGTTCTTTTACGTCTGGGAGGGTGTTTGCTTATCCACAACCCCTTGAAAGCGTTCCGATCCAGTAGATGCCTGACATCGGCTACATCGAGTAGGTCCTTGGATACATTGCTTTCAAAGTAGGCCACTTCGACATGTTTGCCCATGTTTTTCACCGCTTGAAGGGCGTAGGCGAAATCCGAATCCCCGCTCACCAGCACCGCCACATCATAGAGGTCGTTCCAGGCAAAAAGCAGCAGGTCTGTGGCAAGCATAACATCGATACCCTTTTCCACAGGGATACCCTGCGCCAGCTTGGTGCTTCCCAATCGCACCTCTAAATACTGCGTTTCGCGAAGGGCGTTGAGGAAGTCCTGTTGCTCACGGTGGCCTTCAGCCCGCTGGCCTGGTTCTTGCAGCACGTTATAATAGTATACGCGGAACAGACGTCTTTCCCCACAGAGCTTACTGGCGAAATTGGCGAAGTTGAGGTCATAGCGTCGTAAATTGGAGCGCAGGGCATGATACAGGTTGCTCCCATCTATGAATATTGCTACTCTGTCTTCCATAAAACCCTCCTCGACACATGATGAGCCATATCTACGATACTCGCAATCTACAAAAAATGATTATACCACATGTTTTCCATCTTGTACCGCATGGTCTAATCTTACCATAAGCGCTGTGGCTATTCTAAGGAATACGCTGCCCGTCATCTGTATGTTTGGAGTCAAGCTGCATTCTGTGTCATTCTGACCTCGAACCCTTCGATAAACTCAGGGCAGGCTCCGTGAGGGGGAAGAATCTAATCCCCTCTCCCTCGAAGGTCCTTCTTAGAAGGACTCGACTCTGGTGAAGGGAAATAGGACTTATCCCGTTCGCCCTGAGCCTGTCGAAGGGCAATCTCTCTCATTATGGGTACTCCTTGATCAGTAGCGCAAACCCAAGCATCGCCGCCCCGGCCATTGCCGCTCCGAAGTAGAAGGTCGCCGACGGGCTCACCACCTCCCACAAAACTCCTGCAATCACGCTCGCCAGCAGCAGGCTGAGCCCAATTGCACCATGGTACAGACCATAAGCAGTCCCCCTTCTTGCCTTGGGCACCATGTCGGCAACAAACGCCCTGGTCACCCCCTCTGCTGCCCCGTAATACACCCCGTAGAGGGCAAAAAGCAAGACTATGTAAATCACATGCCAAGCTGGTGCTGCCAGGGCAAAGCCGAGATAGGTAAAGGCATATATCCCCCACCCGGCGATGATAATCCTCTTCCTGCCTATCCTGTCCGATAGCCTGCCAAAGGGGTAGG